>Ga0007828_1000052_pt1 | contig 35700 bp, 62 predicted proteins | sample CryBogCBE16Oct07_FD_71232 | JGI IMG/M metagenome (GOLD analysis project Ga0007828, IMG submission 71232) | Freshwater microbial communities from Crystal Bog, Wisconsin, USA - CBE16Oct07 | ecosystem: Environmental > Aquatic > Freshwater > Lake | place: Crystal Bog, Wisconsin, USA | collected...
TATTTCCTCATCTGTTAGGTCTGCTGGATGGGTGTAGAGTGGTTCTGCACCTTCTACAGGTGCTTGATAAATACTCCAATACCCATCTGTATCTTTGCTTCTCCACGCTACTGGTTCATTATTTACTTTGTTATTGGCGTCAGATTTACTTTGTTTTAGTGCCTCTATTTCAGCTTGTTGCTCTACTACTTTTGCATAAAGTTTGTCGTGATTAACAAGTAAAGAATAGTATTCAGCTTGTTGCTGGCGCACAAAGTCTGCATATTGCTGAAATGGTTTGCCTTTTCCATCGCCCTGTATCCAATAAATGTTTTCCAATTCATCAGCTATTTGTTTTGCATTCATTTCTCTTGTGCCTTTCTTAGAATCTCATCAAACATCGCTTTTAGTTGCCAATTCTGACTTTTTGGCATCTTTGGCTGCGGAAATCTTAGCGACTGCGGATTTATCTTTTGAGAGTTGGTGATAGGCATTACCGTATATAACTTTGAGTTCATCGATGTCTTTCGCTGTATTGATTGCTTTTACCCAAGTATCTGCTTGGTCCGTTAAGTCAGGTGTGTCTTCTTCAGGAATATCCTCTCCTGCGTAGATATACAAACCGATGCCATGTAAGGCGATGGCCTTGGCAAGGCAGCGTTGCATGGCGGTATTGACCTCCATTGCGTTGGGGTTTGGTATAGCTTTGTTTTGGTGGTTTAGGACAGGCAACTGGGCCGTCATAGTTTTTCCAAAAGCGTTAACCGAGCAAAATACCATTAAAGTCTCTGCAAAATACATGGGATCTTTATATTCCCAAGTTGCGCCTGAATCTTGCTGTAATAGCTGGTCTACTGCCCATGCCCAGCTTAAGTATGTAAATTTACCCTTGCGGTCTGTATGTTCATTTACATTAATTTTGCGTAGTTCTAAAAATTTACTCATCACTTGCTCCTAATTCAATTTTGGCTGTGTTCATCATTTCAAACTGGTTGGTAATTTGATCGCTAATCATTCTATTGATCATGCTTTCAGCGTAAAACTTGGTGTAATGCGGATTACTAAGGTATTCCCTAAGAATTACTAGCATGGCGGTATGTTCCTCATGCCAGCTATACATTTCCCAAAGGGCCTGCGTTTTAGGGCAATACTCGGTCTTTTTCTTAGCCATCACTTACTCCTTAATCGTTAATTTCATACTCGGCAACATCCCTAGCGATGCGCTCCATATATTCCATCGCCATATTGATTACCTTGCGCCCAATTTGCTCGTAATCGCCTGAGTCGATTGCAGCTTGTAAGGCTTTGTCGGTATCCACATCCATTTCGCTAAGGGCCTCGGCAATAGCGCTTGAGGTCCTGTAATCGAATTTACCGCCAACTTTGATTAGTTCCCAGGTGCGCTCTTCTATTTCATCGGAGCGGTCATCGTAGTCTTCAGGCTCGTAGTAAGCATCGTGTCTTGACATACCCATGATTAGAACCCCCATCCAAACATACAGCCTAAAAGGATTCCTAAAAGTATTACACCGACTACATCAAATATGATTTGTTTCATGACTTTCTCCTTACCATGCAAAATTAGAAACTGCTACATGGTCTTTAGGTAGCCAATAGCAAATAAAAGCGTTGTCTTTTTGCTCAAAACATCCACCAAATTTACGCTTGCCTGTTGCCCATTTAATAGCTTGCTCAAGGTTGTTAAATTTGACTGTGAATGCTTCATGTTTTGGATATTCCATTTTTACTTTCCCTTCATCACTTGGTTTAAAAAATTTACTGCGTAAAAGAACTATAACTCAAAAGTCGTAGAAATGTCGAGTTTTATATTAGGACAATCCCTAATTAAAATATTTGTTGCTTTTTACCAAATCATGCTATTCTTGCGACAAATAAGAGGAGAATTGCTACATGAATCAGTTTTACGAATTAAAAATGGAGTTCGGTTCTTTAGCCAATCTAGCCCACCAGCTTGGGATTAGGGAGTCATCTGTCTATCAATGGGTGGCCAGGAAGCAGATTCCGCTAAAGCATATAAAAACCCTAGAACGGCTATCTGAGGGCCGTCTTACCAAGGAATTGTTGCGCCCTGATCTTTTCAAGGGCTAAACATGAACTTTTATCCATTTCACATAGGTGACTATATAAGCCACACAGCCCATCTAACGAATGAAGAAGATTTAGCCTACAGACGATTGATTGACCTCTACTATTTGACCGAGAAACCTTTGATTAACGACATACCTACTCTTGCTAGGCGGACAAAATCGAAACAGGAGGCTGTTTTAGCGGTTTTGGGCGAGTTTTTTGAGCTAGATGAGGGTAAGGTAGCCTGGACCAATAAGAGAGCCACAGAAGAGCTTTCTCGCTATAAGGCAATGGCAGAGGGTGGACGCAAGGGTGCAGCTAAACGGTGGAATAAAGAAATACCCACCCTATTGCCTAGCGATAGCCCCCCTAAACATCCCCCAATGCCAACCAAGAACCATGAACCAAGAACCAAGAACCAAATAAATACTAAGACCCCTGAAGGGGTTAATGATTCGGTTTTTCAGGATTTCTTGAAGTTGCGTAAAAGCCACAAAGCGCCTTTAACTGAAACCGCTTTAAAAGGTTTAGCAAAAGAGGCAGCAAAAGCCAAGATGACCTTAGAGGCTGTAATGGAACTTTGCTGTCAAAGAGGCTGGCGAGGATTCAAAGCAGATTGGGTAGAAAACATCGACCCTATTACCAAAACAAAGGAATTGCCTTTAGGAACGGATGCTCAAATCGAGGCAGCGTATAGGGCCGAGTGTGGCGATCCTACAAAAGCAAGATTTAATTCCTATTACGAAATGCGCAACTTTATCGTAGCTCAACGTGAGAAAAGGAAAAAGGCATGAGAGTTTTAGTAGCTTGCGAATATTCAGGTCGAGTAAGAGATGCTTTCATTAGGGGGGGGCACGAAGCCATGAGTTGTGATTTGTTGCCAACTGATCAGCCTGGGCCTCATTACCAAGGTGATGTAATGGACATCATTGCAGATGGTTGGGATTTAATGATTGCCCATCCTCCATGCACACATTTAGCGGTTTCAGGCTCGAGATGGTTTAAATATAAAGAAAAGGAACAGGCCGAGGCTTTGGAATTTGTGCGTTTACTGCTAAATGCGCCAATAAAACATATAGCTTTAGAAAACCCTATAAGCGTTATATCCAGCAAGATTAGAAAACCTGACCAAATTATTCAGCCTTGGCACTTTGGGCATGGAGAAACAAAGGCAACTTGTTTGTGGCTTAAAAATTTACCCAAGCTATTGCCAACAAATATTGTGGAAGGTAGAGAAGCAAAGGTCCACAAGATGCCACCTAGTCCTGATCGGTGGAAATTACGCAGCACGACCTATCAAGGAATTGCCGATGCATTTGCCAACCAATGGGGGAACTTATGAAAAAGACTTCAAAAGTAGCGAAGAATACCGTCACCAGTGCGAAGTTCGATGGCTTCTTAGATTCAGAAATGAACAGGGATTACAGCGCTTCAGAGAGTATTTACGATCTCCTGGATTTGGCGCACGACTTACAAGAATCCTACATGACGTATCGGAACAATGGAAGAAGGGGAATCGAGGAAGGATGGGAGATTGGCGATGAGTGATTTAGAGCATTTAAACGATAGCCGAGTAGAAAAGGCTTTGATATTTTTATCTTCTACCGATGAGGACCATGCAATATTGGCTGGTGAGGTCAAACGCTTGGAAGAGTGGATTAAGCAATCAAAGGCCCATGCCTTTTTGCTTTCGCAAGGAACGGTTGCGGAGCGAGAGGCCCAAGCGCTAGATAGCCCCTCTTATAGCAAAGCTGTAGAAGAGTGGGCCAATACATTTAAAGAGTTTAAGACTTTAGACAACAAGCGCCAGCATGAAATACGGATTACTGAAATATGGCAAACACTTAGCGCAAACCGCAGAAAGGGAAGTTTATGAAACGCAGCATGGAAGAGATTGTTGATTACCTTGAGGAAATTAACGAGCATGAAATTATTGAATTTATTAAATATCAATATAAAGAAATTGAGCAATATCGGAATGAAACCAATTACTGGTTCAACAAGTGGAACGACTGCTTTCAAGGCAGCGTTAAATATTTAGAAGCACAACTTTTTGGAGGAACTACAAAATGAAAGATTACTCATTACCTTACATAGTTTTAAACAGCTTGCTTAAAAAATACCATGACATGATGCTAAAAAACAACAGCGATCGAGCCTATGAAATAGCAACCGATATGGTAGAGATGGCCCTATTACTGCAAGACTTTGCTGGCGAAAATGCGAATAAAAAAGTTTGACCAAGGGTTGCATGATCGATACGATCCTCCTGCTAGGGCTGCGGTTTCGGCTTGGTTAAACAATATTTGGGGTGTTGATGCGGTAGACAACCCTGATATATATGGAACGGATTTAGTTATATATCGAGCAGGCAAACATGTGGGATATGTTGAAGTTGAGGTCCGCAGCTGGACACCCTATTGCCCTTTTAAAACTATCCATGTGCCAGGACGTAAAAAGCACATGTTAGAGGTGGAAAATACATTATTCTTTGCCTTAACGCATGACATGACCCATGCGTATTGGATCAAGGGCAGTAAAGTATTTTCTTATCCTCATGTAGAGCTAAAAGACGAGGAAAAGCATGAGTTTTATTATGACGTCCCATTAGAGCTTTTTAAATATGTTGATTTAACAGAGATTTTTTGATGAATAAAGCTGAGAAAGAACGTTTTCGAAAGATTGCAGATATAGGCTGCATATTGTGTTACATCCAAAACAATAAAGGAACAGCTTGTGAAATACACCACATACGCAGAGCAGGACAGCGAAAAACAGCGCCAACAATCGGACTCTGTCCAATACATCATCGATTCCATTTGGGAATTCACCACCTTGGACGTAGAGCTTGGGAATCTACTCACTCAACGACAGAAGAGGATCTTCTTGAACTCACCAATAGGTTATTAAATGAGTAGCAACCTAATTATTCTTACAGGTCTTATATACGCTTACATTTGTATTGAAAGCTTCTTTAAAGGCGATCCAGGGCTTGGATGGATGTATTTTGGGTATTCAGTCGCAAATTACGGTGCTTACCTATTGTCTACAAAATAATGTAAAATGGTGCGGTGCAACATCAATATAGGAGAAAGCCATGTTTACATTTGACGAGCAATACAAAAAGTATGAAGAGTTGATCAATCGCACTAAGCAGGCTTATGATTTTTGGTATAACTGCCTTGTTTCGACTTGGAAAGACTTTTACAAGTAATTACAACTCAAGCGGATCAAAGCCAAGAGATTGACCAACAATCATCTTGCGTCTTTTAAAGGTGGCGTCATGGAGTGTCCATTTGCCTGATTTATGTCTAGAGCAATGAATCATTTCATGCGCCATTGATCTGACAATCGTGTCATACCAGCCACAACGAGCCTTTGAAATACAAAAAATATGAGGCCTTGATAACGATTCATCAAACTCATAGGTAGCCATTACCTGGTGGTCGTCTACTATTTCAAAACGACACAACTCGCTAGGTGGCAAGTCCCATTTAGTAAAAGGCTCGCACTTAGCTAAGGTTAAATAAATGCCTTCTAGGATTTTAGGAGTGATCTTCATACTTTATGAATACTGCCTCTAAATTCATACTCGTCCTCGCCACAAACCATAATCAATTCAGGCATAAGCATTCTACCTTGGTCAAATGAGAGCATTACAAAGCCTGAGCGCCAATCTTTAGGGGAATCCTCGCAATATTCAAAGGTGCTAGAAAATGGGTCTGCTAGGCAGCCAGTTTGAACCCCCCAAAACGTTCCTTGGTAATTTGAAATTGGGCTGGCACATAAAACGTGCGTATGGCCTGTGACTATGTTTGTATTGCCTGCTGCCATCAAATTGCTATATCCAGCCGTTCTACCGCCTTTAAAACGGTGTTTTACAACCGTTTCCTCGCCAATCCAATATGACCAGCAAGTTTTCCATTCAGGAAAGTGATATTTAAGGCTAAAACCGTCAACTCCGCTATATTCAGGCACTTTATTAACTAGCCAGGACTCGTAGCGCATGTCATGGTTTCCAAGGGTCCAAATAAGCTCGCAACCTGCTGGCTTGTGTTTGACTATTTCGTCTAAATGGTAACGGCAAGCATTTAACTCTTGTAAAACCGTAGGCTTTTGGTCGTAATTGATACTGGGGAATCTTGATAGAACCTGGCCGTCAAATGCGTCACCGTTGCAAATAATGACCTCAGGCTTGAACTCATCAATCATTTTGATAAGCGCCTTAAAAGCCGTAGTGGTTGTATCGGTAAAATGTGCGTCTGAAAAGACAATAACCCTTTTAACCTTGTCAACGTCTATGCCTCTGCGAACGTTGTGCGGTGTTTGCTCTATCTTTTTGGGCCTTTCTTTTTTAGGGTCTCTCAAAGAGTTAAACGTAGGCAGTTTGATGCTGTAGCGAATTTCTATATTTTTGCGCCTTGTCATGGCGCTTCTAGGGTTTACACCTATCTTTTCAGCTACAAGGGTTGGCGAGCCTAACTCTTTCCAAATTTTAATAAATTCTTGATCAGATACCGCAGAAGTAAATCCCATGATTTTCCTTTGTGATAAAGTTGCTAAATACTAACCTATTATTGCAACAAATCAATGACTTATTACGCAAAACGCACCGATGCCAATCAAAAGGAAATCGTAAATGCTTTTAAAGATATGGGTTGCAGCATATTTGATACATCTCGTATTGGTATGGGCTTTCCTGATTTGGTTATAGGAAAGAACGGTAAAACGGTTTTAGTAGAAATAAAATCATCTGAAAAAGCCAAGTTCACAACTGCACAAGACCTTTTTATGATGAATTGGAAAGGCTCTACTGTTTGCAGGGTGCATGATTTGGAGGGTGTCAAAACTATTGTGAAAGTTCTTGACAATGACAATGGATAAGGCAAAATATTGAAACTAGAACTTTTCTAGTCTTTTTGATCAAAAGGAAATTAACATGGGTAAGATGGACGCAGAAGTATTTAAGTCTGGTGCAAGTGGCGAGAAAGTTCCTAAGGGTGCTTTGTCTAGCGACACAACTGGCGAGCGTAAAATGAAGATTACTGGCGGTGTTGGTATGGGTAAGGCTGATGCAATGGGTAGCCGTCCTCTAAGCCATGCTGGTAACTTTGAAGGTAAATTGGGCGAAATGAATGATGGCAATATGGGCGAGCGTGAGTGCTATTCCCATAAACGCTATGAGCATGCCCAAGACGGCAAGTAAATAAAGGCGAAGGGCCTACAAGCACGTGAAACTTGTAAGCCCTTCTAACCACTTAGTAATCGGAGAACTAAATGGCTGGTATAGATTCTAAAGTTAGCTGTAAAGAATGTCGATATTATCGGAATGCCGATATTATGGGCCGTTGCCACCGCTTTCCTGAAGCTGTCAATAAAACTATGAATGATTGGTGCGGTGAGTGGAAGTCACTTATTCCGCCACCAGTTATTGAATATATGGTTCAAGATTTGTCTAATCAGCCAAATGAAGCAAGAGCCAAAATCTTAGAAGAGGCAGCAAAGGTTCAACCCAAGCCTAAAGGCAGACCTAAAAAGGTTGAAAATGCCATCTAACGCACATATAACTATCGAAGTTGACGATGATGGTTTTGTTGAGTTTATTTGTAAATCAAATGGACCTGACGAAGCCCACCGAGTCATGATAGAAGTTATGGATTTAATTGACCGTTTTAATGGTCACAATGCTATTAGTCCAACTGAAACGCATGGTGTGCAATGAAACTACAACCTTTAAACGACAAAATAGTAGTAAAACCTGAAAAACGACAGCTTAGTTCCATTATTTATGTTGAAAACAAGGAAGTTGACAACATGGGAACGGTTGTCGCTGTAGGCCCTGGCAAAAAAGTTAATGGACGCAGAGAAGCTATGCCTATTAATGTGGGGGCTTATGTTCGCTTTGGAACAATGAATGACAACGCTAAAGACGAATATTTAAAGTATTTTGAGTATTTTGAAGAAGGTGAACGCTATCTCGTTATGAGTTGGCAGGACATTTGTTTTGAACAGGAGATTGCATAATGGAAGATATTGTTACAAATCAATCGTTATTAGAGAAAATAATGGCGCATTTTGGCTGGTATAAGGTTAAAAAAGTAGAGTTTGAGTTTGAGAGCTTTGACATTACCTATTCTTTTAATAATAAAAAACCTGAACCTACTTTTCCAGTAAAGCCAGCCCTTAAAAAGGCTACCACTAGAAAGCCAAAAAATGGCAACTAAACATGACAAACCAATCCCTCATAAAACCACAGGGAAAGACAAAACATACAACCCAACCGAAAAAGGCGCTGGTATGACCGCTAAAGGTCGTGCTGAATACAACGCTAAAAACGGCAGTCATTTAAAGCCTCCTGCGCCAAATCCTAAAACAGAAAAGGACAAAGGCCGTAAGGCTTCTTTCTGTGCAAGGATGGAAGGTGTAGTTAAAAAAGCCAAAGGTCCAGCTGAAAGGGCCAAAGCATCACTTAAAAACTGGAACTGTTAATCATGCCACTCAAAAAATCCGCAAGCGAGAAAGCATTTAAAGAAAACATCAAAACCGAAGTAAAAGTTGGTGGTAAGCCTGTAAAGCAGGCTGTTGCCATTGCCTATGCCGTTAAACGTGAAGCAGCTAAGAAAGGAAAGAAAAAATGAACATTAAAGACATTGAAATTGAATTAACACATACCGCTGGCGAAGTAGAATTGATTCTTGCTGGCTTGCGTAAGTTACCTATGGAATTGGTTCAAGAACTGCATGGAAAAATAATTAACCTTGCAAATCAAAAGGTTGCAGATCATATTGCTGCAAATACACCAGCAACACCTGAAACTCCAGCCCAGTGAAAATAGAACAGCGCACCGTTGATTCGTTGATTCCTTACATCAACAATAGCCGAAAGCATTCAAATGACCAAGTGGCTCAAATTGCAGCCAGCATTAGAGAGTTTGGTTGGACTAATCCCATATTGGTTGATGGCGCTAATGGCATTATTGCTGGGCATGGCCGTCTGCTTGCTGCTCGCAAGTTGTCTATGGATAAAGTTCCTGTTATCGAACTTGCCCATCTATCAGAGACTCAAAAAAAGGCTCTTATTATTGCTGACAATAAGTTAGCTTTAAACAGCGATTGGGATACAGAGTTATTAACAGTAGAACTACAAGACCTATTAGGCGAAGATTTCAACTTAGACCTATTAGGCTTTGATAAAGACGAATTAGACGCTTTATTGAACGTAATAGAGCCAACAGAGGGATTAACCGATGAAGATGCTGTTCCTGATGCTCCGCTTACACCTAAGTCGAAGATGGGCGATATATTTAGTCTTGGAAACCATCGTCTTATGTGCGGTGATTCAACTTCTATTGATAGCGTAGAAAAGCTGACAAACGGTTTAGTTGACATATTAGTTACCGATCCGCCATATAACGTTGCATACGAAGGAAAGACCAAAGACGCACTAACCATTCAAAACGACTCTATGGGAGATGAAGCGTTCCGCCAGTTCCTAAGAGATGCTTTTGTAGCGGCAGACGCTGTAATGAAGCCAGGCGCTGTGTTTTATATTTGGCATGCTGACTCAGAAGGCTATAACTTTAGGGGTGCTTGTAAAGACGCTGGCTGGAAGGTCCGTCAATGCCTAATATGGCAAAAAGACACAATGGTTATGGGCCGTCAAGACTATCATTGGAAACATGAACCTTGTCTATACGGCTGGAAAGACGGTGCAGGGCATCTATGGGCCTCAGACCGTAAGCAAACCACTCTTATAGAGTGCAAGCGTCCTAAGCGTAACGATATCCACCCAACGATGAAGCCTGTAGAGCTTATGGAGTATCAGATACTGAACAACACCAAAGGACAGGATTTGGTGCTAGACTTATTTGGTGGTTCAGGGTCTACCCTAATTGCTGCTGAAAAAACAGGCAGAAAAGCGGCTTTAATGGAGCTAGACCCCAAGTATTGTGACGTCATTATCAAACGATGGCAGGAATTTACTGGAAAGCAGGCAATCCATATAGAATCAGGCCTAGAGTTCGATAAACTTTAAACATTTTCCGTTAATAAAAGATGCAAGAACATATTCCTACTGAAAAGACCAAAGTTCAGGTTCTGCAAGCTGCAGGGCTTGGGCTTCCGCATGAGCAAATTGGCGCTTTAATTGGTATATGCGACAAGACATTACGCAAGCATTACGAGATAGAACTTGCGCTTGGTAAGGCTCAAGCGTCCGCTAAAGTGGCCAATTCCTTGTTTAATAAGGCTATAAAAGGCGATACAACGGCAGCTATTTGGTGGACCAAGGCTCAAATGGGCTGGGGTGAAACCAATACAACCAAGTTGGCCAACGCAGACGGTTCAAACATAACTGGCTTTGAGATCATCCTAACCGATATTGATGGAACAAGATCAGAGGCTTAACCAGGTTCTTGCTAAGGCAAGATTCCCTAAAAAGCTGGAAGTTCTATTTAATCCAAAGAACTGCCGTTACCGCATACTTTACGGAGGGCGAGGCGGATCAAAGTCTTGGAATATAGCCAGGGCTTTGCTTATTAAAGGCTTTAGAAGCCCACTGCGTATCCTTTGCGCTCGAGAGTTCCAAACATCTATTAGGGATTCGGTCCATAAGCTATTGTGCGACCAAATAGAAAACCTAGAGTTAGGTTGGTATTACAACATTACTCAGAACTCTATTGTAGGCAAAAACGGCACAGAGTTTACCTTTGTGGGCATTAAAAACAACACTAACAACGTAAAATCTATCGAAGGAATTGATATTTGTTGGGTGGAGGAGGCGCAGAGCGTAAGTGCTAATTCCTGGAATGTATTAATACCAACAATCCGTAAGGAAGGCTCGGAGATATGGATTTCATTTAATCCTGAGTTAGAAACCGATGAGACCTATAAACGCTTTATATTGAACCCACCTGAAGATTCTGTGGTGCAGAAAATAAACTGGTCTGATAACCCTTGGTTTCCTGAGGTTCTAGACTTAGAGCGCCAGGCACTTAAAAATAGGGATTTATCCGCTTATAACAACGTTTGGGAGGGTATTTGCCGAACTCAAATCGATGGCGCTGTATTTGGTAAAGAGATGGAAGTGGCCGAGCTAGACGGCAGGATTACTAGAGTGCCTTACGATCCAATTAAGCCTGTTCATGCTGTGTTCGACCTTGGGTGGGCCGATTCAACAGCCATTTGGTTTGTGCAATTTATTGGCATGGAAATTAGGGTTATTCGATATATAGAGGACAACCAAAAAACTATAAGCCATTACCTAGCCCAAATGCAGACCTATGGCTATGTGTATGACACCTTATGGCTACCCCATGACGCTGCCGCTAAGAACTTAGGCACAGGCAAATCTATTGAGGAAATAGTGCGTTCTACTGGCTGGAAGGTGCAAATACTAGACCGAGTGCCTATTACTGATTCTATAAACGCAGCAAGAACTATCTTTGCAAAATGCTATTTTGATAGGCAAAATTGCGAAGAAGGCTTACAATGCTTAAGACATTATCGCTATGACGTTGATCCTGAAACTGGCGCATTTAGTCAGAAGCCTATTCATGACCAATATTCTCATGGCGCAGATGCCTTTAGATATATTGGATTGATGGTCAACGAGCCTAAGAAGCCGAAGCCACAAAGACAAAATTATGCCCAGTTGGGCAGTTGGATGGGATAAATATGGCAGATTACGATAGCATCAACGACATGGAAGACGATTCTAGGATTTCCGAAGCCAAAGAGTTCTTACGACTATGCGGTGACGTAGATTCAAACAATAGAGCCGAAGCCTTAGATGATGTCCGTTTTGCTGCTGGTGACCAATGGCCTGTAGACGTTCAAAACAGCCGAGTCTTGGAAGCTAGACCTTGCTTAACGATTAACAAGGTAGACGCTTATATTCGTCAAATCTGCAACCAACAGCGCCAGCAACGTCCAAGAATTAAAGTGCATGGCATGAATAATGAATCAGACGCTAAATTAGCCGAGATTCTTACTGGTGTATGTCGTCATATAGAAACACAATCAAACGCTGATAACGCTTACGACACAGCTTTTGAATACGCAGTAAAGATGGGTTGGGGATATTTTAGGGTTACTACTGATTATGTGTCAGACGATACATTTGAGCAGGAAATCTATATTCGTCCTATTGATAACCCTTTTACCGTATATTTTGATCCAAATTCCCAACTGCCAGACGGTTCTGATGCTGAACGCTGCTTAATTACTACCGTATTAAGTAAACGAAACTTCAAGGTCCTTTACCCTTGGGCTGAGGTAGATCAAGGTTTCAGTAGCAGAGGCACTGGGGATACCAACAATGAATGGGTAATGAAAGAAGATATTCGGATTGCCGAGTATTTTTATACCGTAAAAGAACCTGCAAAACTTTACTATTTATCCGATGGCACTAGCGTCTATGAGGATGAATACAAAAAAGTTAAAGACTTGCTAGAAGAGGCTGGCATCGAGGTATTAGACAAGCGAGACAGCTACAAAAAGAAGATTAAGTGGTGCAAGCTAACAGCCATGCAAATCCTGGAAGAAGGCGAGTGGGCTGGTAAATATATCCCTATTATTCCTGTATATGGCCAACAAGTTATTGTAGATGCCAAGCATAAGAAGTTTGGCTTGGTTCGTATGGCTAAAGACCCACAACGGATGTATAACTACTGGGCCACCAGCTTGACCGAAACCGTAGCCCTAGCGCCTAAGGCTAAATGGATTCTTGCTGAAGGCCAAGACGAAGGCCATGAAAACGAATGGGCAATGGCTAATATTAAAGCCACACCTTACCTGCGTTACAAGCAGACGGATACAGAAGGACGGATGGCCCCTCCTCCTACAAGACAATCGCCTGAACAGCCTCCTACAGGGGTTATGGCTGCATTAAGCGGTATGAATGCAGACTTGCAGGCTGTGGTTGGTATATACGACCCTAGCCAGCTACCGCAAGGCAACCAATCAGGCAAGGCTATCCAAGGTCAACAGCAGCAAGTTGACATGGTTAACTACCATTACTATGACAATTTGACTCGTTCTATTGCATATTGTGGACGTATTATTTTGGATTTGATTCCCAAAATTTACGATACTGAGCGAGTGTTGCGCATAATTGGCGATGACGGCAAGCCTGAACTGGTTACTTTGAACCAGCGCACCGTTGACGAGCAAGGTGTAGAAAAGATCATGAACGATGTATCCGTTGGCAAATATGACGTTGTTATGGATACTGGCCCAGGCTATTCATCCAAGCGCCAAGAGGCTGTAGATGCTATGACCAGCTTGTTTGCTGCCGATCCTAACTTAGTTCAAGTAGCTGGTGACCTATTTGTGCGTAATATGGACTTCCCAGGCGCTGACGTTATTGCTGACCGTTTGGCTGCTATGAATCCAATGTCGCAAATTGATGAGAAATCCCCTATTCCGCCACAAGTTCAGATGCAACTTAAACTTAATCAACAGCAACTCCAGCAAGCACAGCAAGCTATTCAGCAATTACAGCTTGATATTAAGCATGGCGCTACCGTTAAACAGTTGCAAGAAGATGCCGAGACCAAGCGAGAGCTTATGCGTCAAACAGCTAAGGCGCATGATATTGAAATGCGAGACGCTACCAAGCAAACTGATACGGTTATTAACAACCAAACCAAGCTGGAAATTGAACAGCTTAAGGCTAATTTGGCTTTAGTTTTGGCTCACTTAAATTTAAGAACAGAAAAGGCAGCCGAAGCTGAAGCAATTGAACGAGCAATTTAATTGTGTTTAATAAAATTTTGTGTTAAAAAGTAGCAATCTACCAATGGATTCATTGGGTTAATTCTTGGAGTTATCCATGTCAGAAGTGCAAGAGCGGTTGGCAACAAATGTAGTAACAAGTGAAAATTTAGTCGATTGGACCATGAATCGCTTAGGTTTAGCTACCGAGGAAGCGCCAGTTGAGGCTGAAGCAGTTGAGGAAACTCCTGAGTCAGAGCCGATTGTTGAAGCTGAAGGTGAGAGTGAACCAGCATCAGAACCTGAGACAAAAGCAACAGAGGAACGGAAACAAAATCCTAAACTCGAGAAGAGATTCTCTGAGCTTACTAAGGCTAGAAAAGAGGCAGAAGAGAAAGCTGCCAAAGCATTAGCTGATAAAGAGGCTTTAGAGGAGCGCTTAAAGCAATTTGAAACGGTATCGACACAACCTAAAGAAATCGATCCTGTAGGAGAAGAGCCAAAAGCGGAGCAGTTTACCGATGCCATTGAGTATGCGAAAGCACTCGCAATGTGGTCAACTGAGAAGGCTTTGTATGAGCGAGACATGCAAGAGGCACAGCGTAAAGCTGCCGAAGAACAGGCTAAGATTGCAAAATCTTGGGCTGAAAAGGTAGAAAAAGCTAAACCAAACTTGCCTGACTTTGATGACTTGGTGACATCAAGTAACGTCCAGGTTTCTAATGAAATCAGAGATGCTATTTTGGAGTCCGATGTAGGACCACAAATCCTATATGAATTAGCATCAAATACAGAATACGCTCAAAAGGTGGCAGGAATGCCATTGATCAAAGCCTTGCGAGAGATTGGGAAATTGGAGGCTCGTTTTGAGACGCAGGAAACTGCGCCTGAACCAGCGAAGAAGCCTGTTGCTGTGCAGTCTAAAGCGCCTGCTCCGATTAGTCCGCTTAAGGGAACTGGAAGTGCTGAAGTTATAACTACTGATACAGATAAGTTAACTTACGCACAATACAAGGAACTTAGGAAAGCTAGACGGATTAGGTAAAACCTAATTTCTATTTAAGGAAACTGAGATGAGTAATAATTTATTAACTATCTCGAAGATCACCAACGAAGCGTTGATGGTCCTCGAAAACGAACTAACATTCACTTCTGAAGTTGACCGCAACTATGACGATCAATTCGCTGTCGTGGGTGCTAAGATTGGTAACACCGTTAACGTAAGACGTCCTGGACGCTTCATTGGAACTACAGGGCCTGCTCTTAACGTTGAAGACTTCAATGAAACTTCTGTTCCTGTAACTTTGTCGACACAATTCCATGTGGACACACAATTTACAACTCAAGATTTGGCATTGAGCCTCGATATGTTTTCTGATCGAGTGCTAAAACCTGCGGTGGCCGCAATTGCAAATAAGATCGATCGTGACGGTTTGGTAATGGCTAAGAACGCAACCTACAACACTGTAGGCGTCGCTGGCACACCTCCAACTGGCTTGATCACTTACTTGTCAGCTGCTGCATACCTCGACTCTGAAGGCGCTCCTCGTGACGGCCGTCGTGCTTGTATCGTTGATCCATTCACATCTGCAACTATCGTTGACAGCTTGAAAGGCCTCTTCGTTCCACAAGAAGCAATTGGCGAGCAATATCGTAAAGGCCTGATGGGTCGTGACTCCGCTGGCATGAACTGGAAACTCGATCAAAACGTTGTGGCACAGACATACGGTAACTTCAGCACAACTACTGTTACTGGCTCTGTAAACGTAACAACTGCAACTGGCTTCTTGACAAGCGGTTGGGCTTCTAACAGCACAATCACTTTGACTGCTGCTAACACAGGCACAATCAACTTAAACCAAGGCGATACATTCACCATCGCTGGTGTATATGCAGTTAACCCACAGAACCGTCAGTCATACGGCAAACTGCGTAACTTCGTAGTTAACAGCGCTGTTTCTGTTGCTTCAGGTTCTTCTGTTTCTGTAAACGTATCTCCAGCAGTTATTACCGCTGGTCAGTTCCAAAACGTTTCTGTAACAACTACTGGCGCTCAAGCTGTAACATTCTTTAACAGCACTGGTGTAACTTCTAATCAAAACATGATCTTCCATCGCAATGCATTCACATTAGCGGTAGCAGACCTTGAGTTGCCTGAAGGTGTTCACTTTGCTGGACGTGCGTCTGATAAAGAAATTGGTCTCAGCATGCGTGTGGTTCGCCAATATACAATCAACAATGACAGTATTCCTACTCGTCTTGACGTATTGTATGGTTGGGCTCCTCTGTATCCTGAACTTGCTTGCCGAGTTGCAGCTTAATTTAACGGATAACGAAAGGAAACTATATGTCTAATCCAGGACCAGCAATTACTAACTCAACCCACCCATCGAACCTTAACAGCCAACAAGCTCTGCGTGTTTTAGCAGTTCTTAAGGGTGTTAGCGTTGCAGCTTTGGGTGATACACCATTGCCTGTAATTAACAGCGCTTTGTATTTGCCTGTAACTGTTGTTATTGCTAACGCAAACAACAACGGTGCAACGCAATCCGTAGCTTCTGTTAACTTAGGTATCTACACAGCACCTTCAGGTGCAAGCGGTTCAGGAACAGCAGTTTTGACCACAGCAGCATTAACTGGTCAAACTACTCCTTCCTATGTAACTGTTTCACCATCAACTGATACAGCTACTGCTTTGTCAGCACAAACCTTATACATCAACCAAACAACCGCTGTAGCTACAGCGACTGTGGACGTTTATGTTTACGGTTACGACCTAAGCCCAGGTTACTATTAATCTGAGCTGATTTAAGGGAAAAAGCCATCTTTAAAAGGGTGGCTTTTTTTCCATTTAGTCTTATAATTAATTAACCCATTTTTTGGGTTTTCTTTGCAAAGGAAAAACTATGTCTAGCACTACCGTAACTCGTGGGAATTCCCATGAAACTTTTTACATCCAGCCTACTTTTGACAATACATCAAATTCACTAGCTGCCAACACTACAACTGCTGTTACTTACAACGTTCCAGGCTTGTTGACTACCGACCAAATTTGCGTTTTTGGCTATAACGGTTCACAAACTGCTGGTGTTGTTATTGCAGAAGCTGATTGCCTTACAAACGGTGTTTTGACCATTCAGTTCGGCAATTTGACCTCTACTGCTACTTTGAAGCCAGCAAGTGGTGTTTATACTATTCAAATCGTCCGCATCGAAGGTAACCCAGCGCCAGTTAACGCTGCTTAAGGAATAAACATGGCAAACACATCGGTTTACCGTTTTGTTGGCCCTACAACTGCTATTACGGTTAGTGGAACGGCCTCAACAGCCGTTACCATTACCCCAAGTGGCAATGACCAGGTCAACTACTGCGGTTTTTTAAATACTTCAGCTAATCCTGTTGCTATTACTATTACCCCAACTTCTGCTCCTGCGGCTGTATTGCCAACAGGCGGAAACACAAGCCAATCCTTTGTCTTGGGTGTAACTATGTCGCAACCAACAGTTATTGCAGTGCCTCCTATTTTTTCGATTACTGCAATTGGAACTTCAGGAACAACCCTATATGTAATGCCAATGGCTGACCAATCATAAGGAATTATTATGGCTGTTAATGATTCTGTAACGCAGAATTTACTGCCTGTTCAGGCTTATTTTAATGTCGATGGATCGTTTAACACCTTCATCGGCCAAGGTCAGCCTTTTTACGCAACATCTAACCCTATTCAATCAGGGTTAACCATTACAAATAGCACCTTAGATAGCAGTCCTATAGGTGCAACTACTCCGTCAACTGGTGCTTTTACCAATATCACCACCACTACTGGTCAAATTACGACTCAGCCTAGCGGTGCAACCGATATTGTTAACCTTTTAGCGTTGCAATCGTATGCGGCAGGCATTAGCTGGAAACAGCCTTGTGCCGTTGCTACTTTGACCAATATTACGCTTTCAGGCCTGCAAACTATTGATGGTTACACCACATTAGCTGGTGACCGAGTATTAGTAAAAAACCAATCAACTGCCGCTAATAACGGCATTTATATTGCTGCAAGTGGCGCTTGGGCTCGTTCTTCCGATGCTAATACCTGGAATGAGCTTATTTGCGCTATTTCCTTTATTGAATACGGCACACAAGCTGGTGGCGCTTGGTTTTGCACAGCGCAACCAGGTGGCACATTAGGAACAACAGCGGTCAATTGGTCACAATTTACAACCTCTGCTACATATTCTGCTGGCACAGGGTTAACCCTTACTGGTTCAATATTTAGTATTACTCCACAAGGAACAGCAGGAACATACGGTTCTGCATCTACCGTTCCTGTATTTACTACTAACGCAAGTGGCCAAGTAACAAGCGTTACAAACACCTCTATTGCTATTGCTGGCTCTCAGGTAAGCGGCAATATTAGCGGCAACGCTGCAAACGTAACAGGAGTGGTTGCTGTGGCCAACGGTGGCACAGGCGCAAGCACATTAAGCGGTTACCTATTTGGCAACGGAACAGGCGCTGTAACGGCCTCTTCTAGCATTCCTACTAGCGTTTTAAGTGGCACTATTAGCAACGCTCAATTAGCCAATAGTTCTATTACCGTAAACGGCACAGCTATTTCTTTAGGCGGTAGCGCTACTATTACCGCAGCAGCCCCAAATGCTTTAACTATTGGCACAGGCTTAACAGGAACTAGCTATAACGGCTCTTCTGCCGTAACTGTGGCTATTGACAGCACCGTAGCTACTTTGGCTGGTTCACAAACGCTTACAAATAAAACAATTAGTGGCGCAAGCAATACTTTGACCAATATTGGCAACAGTTCGCTTACTAACTCAAGCATCACTTTTGGCTCTACAGCTGCGGCCCTTGGCACTACTGTTAGCGCCTTAAACGGTGTATCGATTGGCGCAACAACTCGCTCAAGCGGTGATTTCACTACTTTAAGTGGCAATACCGTTACAAGCACAACCCCTGTATTGAGCTTTAATGCTTCCAATACTATTGCTTCATTTGGATCAACCACAAGCAGTTCATATAACCAGCTAGTTATTCAAAACCTTAGCAATAGCGCTGGCGCATCGGCAAACTATGTCGTATCTAATAATCTAGGAACGGATTCTAGCTATTACGCTGAAATGGGCATGAATTCGTCCACATTTAGCGCATCTACACCAGCCGATTTTTACAGCATTAATAACGGCATTTATTTCTCAGGTCATGATGGCGATATTGCGGTTGGTTCAGGCAACGGATATAAGCTGTATTTACCTTGGGGCGCAACCCCAAATAATGCCCATGTGATCAACGCAAGCGGTGCTATTGGTTTATCTACCAACTTAGGCACAACACCTGCTACAAGCGGCACAACAGGCTATGGTTCTGCTGGCCAGGTATTAACCAGCCAAGGCTCTAGCGCTGCGCCAACTTGGACCACTATTGTTAGCGGTTTGACTATTACTGACAACACCAGTTCTAGTTCAACTTACTATCCAACGATGGAAACAACTACTAGCGGAACGGCTACTAGCTTATATACATCGTCTACTAAGTTTAGCTTTGTGCCTTCTACTGGCACTTTAACTGCTACAACGTTTAACGGTGCTTTGACAGGAAATGCCACAACAGCCTCTAGTGCCGCTAAATGGACCACCGCAAGAACTGAGTCTTTAACAGGCGATATTACTGGCTCTACAACGGTTGACGGTTCTGCAAACTATTCAATTGCCACTACTTTAGCGACAGTTAATAGCAATACAGGCTCATTTGGCTCAAGTTCAGCCATTCCTGTAATTACTGTAAACGGCAAAGGTTTGATTACTGCGGTATCTACAGCAACGGTTGCTGGTGGCCAATATTACGGAACTGCGACAACCAAGGCTATTGCTTATAACTCAAACTCTATTGCTGAAAACATTACGATTTCTGCTGGAACTAACGGTTTGACGGCTGGCCCTGTAACGATTTCCACAGGATATACAGTAACCGTAGCAACAGGCAGCAGATGGGTTGTTGTTTAATATGTTACACATTAAAATAGGCTAATTATGAGTCAATTAGTTTTCCAAACCAACGCTGGCGGTAACGTTACATTCACAGCTGTAAATACAGCTAGTGCGTTTGCTGTAACCGTTCCTGCTACAAGTGGCACATTATTACTGCAAGATACCTCAAATAACACCAATATTACTAACCTTGTAGCAAGCGGAACTGGTAGCTTTGGTGGCGCTTTGTCGGTTACAGGAGCAACGTCTTTATCGACTCTTAGCACTACTGGTGACGCTATTTTTGGTGGAACAGGCGAGATTCAACTGCCAAGCGGAACGACTGCACAACGTAGCGGTAGCCCAGCACAAGGCATGGTTCGCTACAATACATCCTATGGCCAATTTGAGGGCTATAACGGCTCTTCCTGGGGTATTGTAGGCGGTGGCGCAACTGGTGCTAATGGTGACCAAATCTTTGTTTTAAATGGACAAACTGTAACTGCTAACTATACAATTCCATCAGGCAAGAATGCTTCTACTGCTGGTAATGTAACAATCAATACAGGCGTTGTCGTAACTGTTTCAACTGGCTCTCGCTGGGTAATCGTTTAAGGATAAATTATGGCTGGCACACTAGTCGCAAATACAATTAATACAGATACAGGTGTTTATAACACCAATAATGCACTTACTGGTGTGGCAAAGGCATGGATAAATTTTAATGGTAATAGTGGTGGAACAATAAGAGCTTCTTTTAATGTAAGTTCTTTTACTAGAACTGGCACAGGCATTTATCAAATTAACTTTGCAACAACTATGACGGATGCCAATTATGTTGCAGTTGCTATGAACAATAATCAACAAGCATATTGCAATATTTCTTCAAGTACTGCACAAACTACTTCCGCACTTACTCTTTGTATGTATTATGTGGCGACAGCTTCAGATGCTTCTGTTGTTACTGTAGCAATATTTGGAAACTAAAGGATAAATCATGGCAGGAACTCTCGTAGCGGATGTTTTACAAGATGGTGCTGGTAATAGCACAGCAATGGATAATGCCATTTATGGTAGTGCAAAGGCTTGGGTAAATTTTGTTGGTTCTAGTGGTTCAATTAATCGTTCTTATAATGTTAGTTCTGTAACTAGAAACGGCACAGGAAACTATAATATTAATTTTACAAATGCTTTAGCGAGTAATTATTATGCTGTTGCTGGTTGTGTGTCATTAGATGGAACTATTGGTGCAAGCGGAACTCCTTGTTTTGTTTTAACTGGTGGAACAAGCAGTAATCAGCAAACGACATCTACTTGTCAAATTGGTGTTGCTCAATATAACTCTACTAACGCTGACCATACAGTTGTTATGGTTAGTTTTATGGTTTAAATAAGGAAAAATAATGTCACAAGTAATGCCTTCCATTGAAAGACTCAAGCAAGTGTTTGAGTATAAGGATGGTATTCTTTATTGGAAAGCAAAACCACATCCTATGGCTTTTAGAGTAAAGGTTGGTGATGTTGCCGATAATTTAAAAAGTAATGGATATAAATCAGTATTTTTAGATGGCAAATCATATCCATCCCATAGAATAGTTTATAAGCTATTTAATGGCGATTTTGAAGGTTTTATTGACCATATTGATGGCAATCCGTCAAATAACAAAATTGATAATTTAAGGATTGCTACTGCCGAAGAAAATCAAAGAAATGCCAAAATTCGCAAAGACAATACATCTGGAATCAAAGGTGTATCTTATGACAAATCTAAAGGTTCTTGGCGAGTAAGATTACAAGTAAATAAAAAGCAAAAGATATTTGGCGATTTTAAAGATTTAGAATTGGCAGAATTAGTAGCAATAGAAGCAAGAGATAAATATCATGGCAAGTTTGCCAATCATGGAATTTAAGGAGAAATAGCATGGCAAGTGTAATTATTTATAGCAATAGTAATAGGGGCGTTTCGGTATGCGTGCCGACTGGTGAGTTACCCATTAATGAAGTTTTGGCAAAGGATGCTCCTGCTGGTGCAATTATTGTTGATGATTCTGTATTACCGCAGGGTGCAGATTCGTCTTTTTTTGACGCTTGGGAACTAAACGGCTCTACAGTAACAGTAAACTTTGAAAAAGCTAAAGCAATTAAGTTAGCACAATTTAATGCTAAAGCTGTTCAAGAAGCTCAAAAGCGACAACTCAATACTTTAGCTGGTATTCCTAATGCTGTTAGCGATGCAGACTTTACTGCTAGTTTAACTGCTGGTCGCACAGCTATTGCTAATGCAACAACTACTGCCGAATTAGTGGCTGTTTAAGGATAGATTATGTCAGTATCTTTATACGGTAGTGGACAGACAGTCATTCAAGCTGTTTCTACAAGTTTAACTTCGACATTTACCATGTCAGGTCAAACACAAACTGCTATTACTGGTTTATCAGCAACTATTACTCCACAAAGCACAACAAGTTCAATTTTAGTTATTGTTACAATTGGCGGTTATTCTCAAGGTACTGGTCAAGGTAGATTTATATTAACTAGAGGTGGCACAAATATTGGTATTGGTGCGGCTGGTAGCGGTCAATTGCAAATATCTTTTGGTATTAGCGGTCCATCAAGCGGTGTAACAATGATTACTGGTGGAATTTCTTATTTAGATGCACCATCTTCAACTTCATCTTTAACTTATGGTGTTACTGTAAGTTCAAATGATGCAGGTCAAACAATCTATATTAATAGGTCTGTTTCTGATACAGGAAGCACATCAGCACAAAGGACTATTTCTAATATTACTCTTTTGGAGATTTCAGGCTCATGATTGACTATGCACTTATTCTCGCCACAAATTATGCTGGCAAACAATGGTCGCTTACTGGCGATTCTTATGATGGTTTGCAATGGCATGATGAATCTGCAAAACCAACACAAACAGAATTAGATGCTTTATGGGAAGCAACACAAGCACAAGTTCAAGCTAAAGAACAAGCCGCTAAAGATGCAAAGGCTTCTGCACTAGCTAAACTAACTGCACTTGGCTTAACTGAAGATGAAGTAAAAGCCTTAATCGGATAATGGAATATCAGTGGAAAATATTAGAAGTATTTGCGCATGACGGTTTAATCACTCATGTTCGTTATCACTTGACCGCTATTGATGGCGAACACCAAGTTAATACCGAAGGAACGCATTACTTTAAAGATCAAACCATTAAAAAGCCGTTTGAAGAAGTAAAAGAATCAGATATATGCTCTTGGATTGATCAAGACACTATTCAGGAAGATATATCTAGCATAAAATTAAACCTGGCTGCTCAAATTGAGTTGCTTAAAAACAACAAAAAAGTGGAATTTCCTTGGTTAGCTAACACTTTTACCATTGATTAAGGATTGTCATGACGCAGCCGATTGATATTATTTCTAGAGCATTAAAAGATATTGGTGCGTTGGAAGCTGGCGAGACCCCAACTCCTGAAGCTACCCAAGATGCGTTTGACATGCTTAATGACCTTGTAGACCAGTGGTCTAACGAAGATATGATGGTGTTTTACAAAAATGAGATTGTATTCCCTATCACCTCAGGTCAAACTCAATATACGATTGGCCCAGGCGGTCAAATTGGCGCAGTAGTTACAGGCTCTATTTCAGGAACTATCCTTACCGTTACTGCAATTACATCAGGCGCTATTAACTTAGGTCAAACCCTTAGTGGCGCAGGCATTACACCTGGCACTAAGATTGTGGCTATGCTCACAGGCGCAGGCAACAACGTTAATGAGGCTGGAACTTACCAGTTAAATATTAGTCAAACTGTAGCCTCTGAAACAATTAATCTTTACTATCAAAGACCATTGCAGATTAACTCTGCCTTTGTGCGTATTAATACCAATTCAAACGGTGTGCCAATTATTAACGGTGGCCTTGACTATCCTGTAGCCGTTTTGAACGTAGAAGATTACGAAATGATTGGTTTAAAGACCTTAAGCGGTCCTTGGCCAAAGGCTCTTTACTATCAGCCAAGCGAAACTCTAGGCAACCTATATGTATGGCCAAATCCTTCTCAGGGCGAAATGCATATATTTGTAGATAACCTATTCCAAGGCTATACAACCATTAACGACACCATATTGCTTCCACAAGGCTATTCTATGGCCCTTAGATGGAACTTGGCAGAGCGTTTAATGCCTATGTATGGCAAAGTAAATCAAACCCAAATTGCCATGATTGGAGGCTATGCAGCACAATCTAAAGCTACCGTAAAACGCACAAATATGCGTCCAGTTCAATCTGCTAGATTTAATGATGCCATTCTATCTAGCCGTCAAAAAGATGCTGGTTGGATTCTTTCAGGCGGATTCTTTAGATAATGGCTGACTTTGGCTTTGTAGGCGCATCCTATGAGGCTCCGAGTATCTATCAAGATGCTCAGGAGTGTATTAATTGGCGGCCTGAAATTGATCCTACCAAACCTCAAGGTGCAAGGGGTGTTGTAGCGCTTTACCCAACTCCAGGCCTTACTATTAAAGCGGTGCTTTCTGCTTTGTCGCAAGTAAGAGGCATGAGAACGCTATCAGGCGGACAGTATTTAGTGGCCGTTAGCGGTGCTTATGTCTATATTATGACCAGCAATTTAACTCCCACTATTATTGGTCAGTTAAATACAAGCACAGGCAACGTTGGAATTACTGATAACGGTCAAAACGTTTATATTACTGACGGCTCTTATCGCTACACATGGCGCATTTCTACTCCTGCAACTGCTACATTTAATGCTACCATTTCAGGCACAACTTTAACGGTTGTAAACGTAGCCTCAGGCACTATTGGCACAGGACAGGCTTTGTTTGGTATTGGAGTGCCAGCTGAAACCGTTATCGTTTCAGGCTCAGGTAGCACTTGGACTTTAAATAATTCCGTAACAATAGCCACCGCAGAAACTATGACGTCCGTTCCTGTGGCCGCAGTAATTACCGCAGCTACTTCAGGCACAACTTTAACCGTTTCAGCTATTGGCACAAACCAAGTCTTATATCCAGGTCAAACAATTACTGGCTCGACTATTACTGCCAACACTATTATTTCAGCTTACGGCCAAGGCGCTATATTAAGTGCGACTATTGCTACCGCTGGCACAGGATACGCTGTAAACGACACAGTTACGGTTTTGGGCGGTGTTTATGGAAACACCCCAGCTACCTATACAGTTACCGCTATTGGCGCAAGTGGGGCTGTAACAACGCTTTCACAAACCTTTCCTGGAAACTACACCAGCGTTCCAGCAAATAACGTTTCTACCTCAACAAACGGTTCAGGCACAGGGTTAACCCTAACAGCTACCTTTGGCACAGGATATGGCGGAACTGGTAACTATATTATTAATAATACGCAAACCGTAGGCTCTGCGACTATGTATGCGCTCAACTGGAGCGTATTGCCATCTAATGACGGTGCTTTCCAGGGCGCTGACGTTGTAGATATTGTGGATAACTACTTTATTTATAACAATCCAAATACACAACAGTGGGCGGCATCTAATGTATTGTCACCCATTACATACGGTTTAAGTTTTGCATCTAAATTTACTGGTCCTGACAATCTTGTTTCTTTAATTGCCGATCATGGACAGGTTTATTTGCTAGGCGAAACAACCTCTGAGGTGTGGGCAGACCAAGGCTTGTTTCCATTCCCATTCCAGCGTATTCCTGGATCGTCTAGCCAGCATGGTATTGCTGCAAAGTTTTCAGTAGCTCGCCTAGGTAATTCTTTTGCATATTTGGCAAGAAACAATCGTGGCCAATCTGAAATTGTGGTTATGGAAGGATATTTTCCTAAGCGTATTTCAACCCATGCGGTAGAAAATACCTTGGTAAATCAGTATGTTGCAGATGCCGTAGCCTATACTTATCAGCTAGAAGGCCATGAGTGCTATGTAATATCTTTCCCAACATTAGACTTAACTTGGGTATATGACATCGCCACAGGCCTTTGGCATAAATGGTTATGGACAGACAACCAAAATAAATATCACCGTCACCGCTCAAATTGCGCTGCTTACTTCCAAAATATGGTCTTGGTTGGCGATTGGCAAAACGGCAATATTTACGAGTTAGACCCTCAAAATTACACTGATAATGGCGATTACATACGCAGACTGCGTAGATGCCCTCATCTTGTCACAGATTTGCAACGTCAATATTTTGACGAATTACAAATTCAATTCCAGCCTGGTGTTGGTGTTGGTGGCACAACTACATCGATTGACACAGGAAACTATATCGGAACACCCTATTACATTCCTGCAAACGGTTCATTAGTTATTTTGGCCAATCAAACGGATATTTTAGGATTTAATAACCAAGTTGCTACCGATACGACCTTTACCAACCCACAGGCTATGTTGCGCTGGTCCAACGATGGTGGATCTACATGGTCAAACGAACATTGGTCAAAAATTGGTCAACAAGGCAAATATAAGAATCGTGCGATTTGGCGCAGGCTAGGTATGGCTCGAGATCGCATTTTTGAGGTATCTTTTACCGATCCTGTGAAATGCGTCATAGTTTCAGCCAATCTAAAAGGTAGCGAGGGAGATAACTAATGTCTAGTTCTTTATGGGGATCTTCCCAAGGCAATCCTTATCCTGTCACACCTTTATTAGACGATAATACAAAAATGCCCACAAGGGCATGGCAACAATGGTTTTTGAACTTGCTTAACTTTTCAAGTTCAGGAACGGCAACACCTGGCACAGCGACTTTGCCAACAAAGCCTGCTGGTTTTATGAACGTAACAGTTAATGGCAAACAATACAAAGTCCCTTATTACAACCCATGATTGAATATAAAAACGATAATTGGCTGGAAAATTTAGACAAATTAAAGGTAATTATCCAGGATCATTATGAGGAATTATCTGTTACCAAGACTTTTCCTTTAGATCCTGATTGGGATGCTTATAAGCAGATTTTAGATAGTGGAAAGTTAAGATTTATTACTTGTAAGGAAGATGGAGAATTAATCGGTTACATCATATTTTTTGTGATGCCACACCTTCATTACAAGACTTGTATTACCGCTTTTGAGGACATTTACTTTTTAAAGAAAGAATATCGCAAAGGCAGAGTTGGAATTAGGATGTTCCAATTTGCAGAAAAACTGCTAAAAGAAGAGGGTGTTGATCGAATTCTTTACAACACCAAAATTCACTCTGATAACAGCAGTCTTTTTGAATATTTGGGATATAAACTTATTGACAAAGTATTTACTAAACTGTTGTAAAAATGCGAAAATTAGGCATTAGATTGGAGAAATTATGGGCGCAAGTGCAGCAATAGTCGCAGCACCGATTGTCGGACAAGTAGTTGGTGGCCTCATTGGAGGAGGCGGAGCATCGCAAGCTGGTCAAACAGCAGCGAGTGGCGCACAACAGGCTCAACAGACCCTACAGCAAAATCTTCAAAATTTAAGCCCTAATTATCAGCCTTATATTGATCTTGGCAAACAAGGCACATCGTCATTATCTAGCATGATGCCTTACTTGACTAACCAGTTTAGTAATGCCGATTTAAACGCTAATTTAGCCCCTAATTACGCTTTTCAGCTTCAACAAGGGCAACAGGCTAATACTATGGCAAATAATGCCACAGGAGGCGCTGTTGGCGGTAATGCGCTTGCTGCACTGCAAAATTACACCCAAGGCCAGGCTGGTAGCGCTTATCAGCAGGCTTTCAATAACTATCAGACTCAACGTGGCAATATATTTAATACCTTATCAGGTATAGCAAATATTGGTGCAACTGGTGTTTCAAACCTTGGAAACCTTGCTACAGGCACAGCACAAGGTGTGGGCCAGTTACAAACTGGCGCAGCAAATGCAATCGCAGCTGGTCAAGTTGGCGCAGCAAACGCTTATGGCGGTGCAGCACAAAATATTGGCAACAGCGTTATGTTGGGATCGTTGCTTAATCAAGGTCAAAATTCAGGAATGAATTTATTTAATAGTTCACCTAATTCTTCAAGTTATATGAATAACATTGGGGCAGGTAGTGGATCAATGGATTTGTTTGGAAATGCGTCTAATGGCTTAGGAGCTGGTGGATCGGCTGATTATCTATCTATGATTGGATTGGCATAATATGGCAAATTATGATGTTTCTACAGTAGCTTCACAAATTAACCCCCCTGCAACTACAAGCATAGGAGATATGCTTAATGTTGCTCGAGGCGCACAAGCGTATCAACAAGCGCAACAAATTAACCCTTTAAAGCTACAACAAGAACAAACAGCCACAGAACAAGCTAAATACAACTTTCAGCAAGTCAAGGCTGAAAAAGCTAAAGGTTTGGCTACTTCCTTATTGGCAAGCTCAAATTGGCAAGATCCTGCTGAAATGGCCAAGGAGTTTGATTTTGTAGAGCGCACAGCAACTCATCAAGGTTTGGATGTTACTAGCCCCAATAACCCTTTAGAGCAGATAAAAACTGTATATGAAAAGGAAGGGCCACAGGCGGCTTATAAAAAGCTATACCAAATGACCTATGGATCTCAGGCGCCAAGCACTCAATTTGAAGGTGCTGGAAGAACTATTTCACCTAATATTCCAGGCGCACCAGCAACTCCAAGCGGTCCAGCATCAGCACAAGCTATGCCAAGCGCACAAGCGCCAGCACAGCCTGTTCCTGAACTTAGCCAGCCTGTAGCGCCTTTATATCCAGTAAGAAAAGGTGGTCAGGTATATACGCTTGATCCTTCTGAGGCTGCCGATAAAGAAAAAGGCTTTGCTCATAGAGATTCTTTAATCAGCAGACAGTCTCAATTAACAACTGAACGCAGAAATGTGGAAGAGGTTATTAAATCTGCCAATGAACTAGAAAAATCATGGGCTCCAACCTCAGGCATTTTAGGTTCAGCTTATCGTCACCTAGCAACTTGGGCTGGCGATCCTACTTATTTAGAATTAAGCAAAAACTTAGCACAAGCGCAATTAAGCAATATGAAAGCGTTAGGATTATCTACTGATGCAGATAAAAACTTGGTTGCTGCCGCACAAGGTAACTACACTTATCCTCCTGAAATTTTAATGAAGATTGCCAATCGAGCTAAAGCCGATATGACCAATATTGATATGCAGGCAACGGCAGCAGATAAGTATTCAAGAATTTATGGCGATAACAATATGAAAGCATTCCAGCAAATGTGGAATAAGAATGCTGACTCTAAGATTTTTGAAATTATTAATTTAGCCAAAGATACTAATTTGTCTAGAGATGAAAAAGAAAAAATTACAGAGCAATTGTTAGGGCCTAAAGATAGTCCTGAAAGAAAAGTATTTGATCAAAAATATAAAAATATTGTGAAGCTCCAACAAACTGGAACTCTGTAATGGATGACGTAAGCTCTTTAATTCTTGGCGAACAGCCAAAGCCAAAATATTCTGTTCAAGATGTGCAGAATATGGTTTTTGGACAAGAAAGTTCTTTTGGCAAAGCTGACACCAGTAAACCAAACTATGCTGGCGCTGTTGGTCCTATGCAAGTCATTCCATCGACTTTTGAAGGATTAAAGAAAAAAGGGTTAATTCCTAAGCATTACGATATAAACAATCCTGAGCATAATAAAGAAGCTGGTAATGCTTTAATTGCCGATGCTTATGACCGTCATGGTGGCGATGTAGATAAAGTGTTGGCCGAATACTATGCTGGACCAAAAGCTATATTACCTAACGGAACAATCAACACCAGCATTAAAGATTTAAAAAACCCAAATGCACCTAGTGTTGGTCAATATATTGAACAGGCCAAATCTAAGGCTTCACCTTTTGATGAAGTAAGTGATTTAATTTTAGGTGGCACAACAACTGAAAAGAAAAAAGAACAGCCTAAAGGTTTTATGGCTGAACTTAAAAAGCCTTTAAGTGAAATGTCCTTAGAGGGTTTCAAAAAAGAATCTATTCTAGCCCCTGCAATTGAATACACAGCCTCAAGTCTTGGTTTGCCTGGCTTTACAGAAGAAGATAAAAAAGCAGCCCAAGAAAAGCTAATAGAAAAAGGCAAAGGTTTGGTTGGCGGTGTTAAACAAATTATTCAACACCCAATTGAAACCGCTAAAGCTATTGGAACAGAAGTTGTTGAGCATCCTGGACGTTTAATTGGTGAAACTATTAAAGGCACTATTTACGATCCTGAGTTAGCTTTAATACCTGGTAACGCATCTAAAAAGGTGGTTGCAAAAGGTGTGGAAACTGCTGCTGAGGCTGCTAAGCCTGTTATAAAAACCGTAGCTGAACAATTTGGCAAACAAGAACCAGCGCTTGCTGGTGTTGGCGCTGCCGAAGTTCCTGTTATTAGAAACCGAATTGAAAGAGCAAAAGAACTGCCTATTCCAATTGAGCTTTCTAAGGATCAGGCAACTCGTAAATTTGGCGATGTTCAATTTGCTAGAGAAACAGCTAAAGATCCAGTTTTGGGCCAGCCTTTGCAAGAACACTATGCAATCCAAAACCAAAAGATTCAGGACAATTTAAACCAGCTAATTGAAATGACAGGCGCAGAACATGCTGGTGTTGGTGCGCCTGAACTTGGCTCTATGCTAGATAAAGTTGTAAGCGCTGAAAAAGAAAGACGCTACAAACAAATAGAACCAGCTTATACAGCGGCAAGAGAAGCAGGACACATGAGTGAACCTATTCAAATTGACGCTTTGCAAAAATACTTAAAAAACCATGAAGCTGAGGCAATCAACGCTCCAGTTTTGACTTCCGTTGAAAAGAAATTAGAAACGCTACAAAAAGGCGGTCAAATTTCTATTAATGATTTGGAAGAGATTCGCAAAATGACAGGCAACCTAGCACAGCAAGGTGGCCCAAATGCTCATTATGGTAAAGAAGTTGTTAAGCTAATTGACAAGCTAACCGAAAACAAAGGTGGCGATCTTTATAAAAACGCAAGAGCAATCAATACCGCTTATATGAAGGAGTTTGAGAATACTCCTGTAATCCGAGATATTGTGGCTATTAATCCAAAAACAAAGCAAAGGTCAGTTGCTATAGAGAACGTAATAGATCGAGCCATGTTTAAAGGCCCAACTTCTGATGTAAAACAATTATTTACATCCTTAGAACGCATTCCTGAGGGTCAAAAAATGATCAACGAGTTGCGTGGCGCTGTTGCTGAAAGGATTAGAGATGAAGCTACTAAAGGTGTTGGGCGAGATATTAATGGTAAGCCTTATGTTTCTACTGCCGCTCTTGATAAAATCATTGTTAACCTCGACAAAAGCGGAAAACTAGAATATATATTTGGCAAAAAAGGCGCTGAATATTACAGAACTTTAAATGAAGTTACTAAAGATTTACAAACAGCCCCACAAGGTGCTGTAAATACTTCAGGAACAACATCAACTTTATTGGCTGCTTTGGGTGAGATGGCTGTGCAAGGTGCAACAACTGGAGTTCCAGTTCCAGCAGTAATGATTGGCAAGCATCTTGTTAAAAAACACCAAACTAAGCAAAAAATAAATAAAATCAATCAATTCATAAATTATGGCAAGGAATAACTATGTCAGTCTTACTATCTCCTATTGGTAACGGATTTCAGTTTTTTACCACCACAGGCTTGCCATTAGCTGGCGGTTATTTATACACATACCAGGCTGGTTCAACAACTCCTTTGACCACTTATTCTGATAGTAATGGCGCTTATCCTAACACCAACCCTATTGTATTAGGCACAGATGGCAGGCCCCAAGTAGAGATCTGGTTTACTTCAGGATATAACTACAAGATTGTTTTGACTGATTCTAGTAATAACACCATTCAAACTTATGACAACCTTTATGGAATTCAAAACGCTACCTCAAGTGGCACAACAGTTCCATCAGGCGCAATTATTATGTGGTCAGGTTCTATTGGTTCTATTCCTAGTGGCTATGTTTTATGTAATGGTTCTAACGGCACAGCCGATCTAAGAGACCATTTTATAGTTGGCGCTGGAAACTCTTATTCAGTAGCCTCAAACGGTGGTTTTACTAATAACACAACAGTTACATCAGGTGGCACAAATAATCCACTTTATTATGCTTTAGCATTTATACAAAAGACATAAGGTGAAATTATGTCTGATATTGATCCAGTTAAAGTTGGTGTAATGTGGCAAAAAGTTGAAGCTATGGAGCATGAAGTATCCGAGCTAAGAGCAGACGTAAAAGAATTATTAAGTCTTGCTAATAAATCCAAAGGTGGCCTGTGGGCTGGCATGATGGTGATTTCTGCTGTTTCCAGTTTTGTTGGTTTTTTGATACATTACTTTACGCAAAAATGAACCATGTCCGACCCATTTGGTATCTCGCAAGGGGTGCAATCTCTTAGCGGAAGTCTTGATGCAAGTCGAGAAGCCAGCAAGAAGTTATCTAAAAGCATTGAGGGTATTCAACAGGACGGTGTAGATTTAGCGCAAAAAAGGGCAAATGAAAGGCGCAGAGCCTTAAAAGAAGCAGAATTTAAGAAGCAAACAGCGTTGATTAAAGCGCTAGAAGATTGGAAGCGAAAGAAGCAAATCTCCGATGAGGAGGCAAAGTTAAAAATAGACTTTGTAAAGAAATATGGCGCTAAAGAATGGGATGCTGTTTTGAAGATTAAATTAGATATTGAAAACTTGGAACGTGCTGCAAATGAAGCGTTTCAGCATGATTTAAGAGAAGTTCGCAAGGTGCAGTTTTATTGTTTTGCTTTAGCGGCTGTAATAGCCTGGTATTTAACATGGGGTATTAAATGAACGAAATAATGACTCATATACTTACTGGAAAAGATAATCAAACCCACTGCATAGCTCGTTGGGCTTGGATGCTTGGTTTCTTTTTAGTGGGTGGTTCAGCTATATATTTAATATATGCTGGCAAGGAAATTAGTCTGACAGAGTTAGCTGGTGCGCTTGGAATCATTTCAGGTTCAGGCGCTGCATCTGTTGCAGGAAAACAATTATCAGGATCGGAGCCTGACCCACAATGAGTTTTTTATTTAATCTATTAGGCGGTCTAGGTGGACAAGTCTACATTTATTTGGCTTTGGTTTTTGGTGGTTTTAGTGCTGGGTTTTATGTTGAGCATTTACGATATGCTGAATATAAAACTGAGGTTGTGGCAGCAGGAGAAAGACAGATTGCAGAAAACAAAGCCAAGGCAAAAGAACAGGAGATAATTAATGAAAATGTTTCAAAATCTTATCAAGATAACATCAATAACATCCATGCTTTTTATGGCAGGATGCTCGACACCAGTGGCGGTGCAATGCCCCCCAATGGCACAGCCACCATCACAATTAATGGTCAAACCCATAACTTATTATCTGTTGCCGAGCAATGCGCCCAAACAACCCAGCAACTAGAATCTTTACAAGATTGGATAAACCAACAAGTAGGCTTAAATGACAAATGAACAACTAACAGCATTAGGTATTGACGCTAAATGGCTAGAACCTTTAAATGCAACCTTTGATAAATACGAAATTAATACACCAAAGCGCCAGGCTGCCTTTATTGGACAATGCCAGCATGAGTCTAATAACTTTAAAACTCTAGAAGAGAATCTTCACTATTCCGCTGCTGCTTTAATGAGAGTTTGGCCCAGCCGTTTCCCTGATATGGATACTGCTGAAAAGTATGAAAACAATCCTGAAAAGATAGCTAATAAGGTTTATGGCGGTAGAGCAGATTTAGGCAATACCCAAGATGGGGATGGATGGAAATTTCATGGACGAGGAATTATTCAACTTACTGGTCGTAGCAACTACACTGTATGTGGTGATGCAATTAATCGTCCACTAACCGATACACCTGAATTACTACTACAGCCTGAAAATGCTGTTATGTCCGCTGGCTGGTTTTGGAATAAAAAGGGCCTAAATGCACTTGCCGATGCCGAAGATTACACAACAATGACAAAACGTATCAATGGTGGCACACTAGGTATAGATCACCGTATTTCCGCAATTCACAAAGCAATGGATATTTTAGGAGCATAAAATGAAAGCAGACAATTTTAAGATTACAGGCGCTGCAAGCGCTGGAAAAATTAAAGGCCACTATGTGGTAGAGCGAGAGCATGAAAAGGCCACAGAGCATGAATTAAAGCGTTTGGAAGCCAAACTAGATAAACACATGAGCCTCCCAATGGAAAAAGCGCATCCTGAAGGCAAAAGCCAAGCAGAAGCGCCTCTTCCAAATATGCGGAAATACTAAGTAATTCTGTTTACCTTAGCCTTTTTCATTGCTGCCTCATATTGCTTCTTGGCTTGATCGTCAAGTTTGCGTAGAGGCAGTTCTTGATAGTGCTTCCATTTTTCATGGTATTCAGGCAATTCTGAGGGTGGAATCCAGCCATATTTCAACCTCCACCTTTCAGTAATATCTGTTCCTGATGCGGTCCAAATAAAATCACTCATGCAAGCCCCTCCAGTTCGTCCATAATATTCATCGCATAGGCCCTGGCTGTAGCTTGATCTAAGGTTGTATAAATGTCAATGTGCTTAATTGCAGTCTTTATAGCCTCATTCCAAGCCATCTCCCATAACTTTTGGGCCGTTCCATCTTCAGGAGCATCAGGAAACCGCTCCTTAAATATTTCCTTTCTTAGCATAGCAACTCCTTAAAACGGAATATCTTCTTCAAGTTGGCTTAAATTCTGTGGCGCAGAATGTCCTTGAGGTTTATCTTCAGGCTCGTTTAAGTAAGCAAAAATTGAACCTTCTTTCATAGCAAACACAGGAATGGTTTCTATTTTTAACATTAGCCCATGCTTGGTTTCCATAACTACACCAATAGACTGGTATTTCTTTTTAGATTTACCTTCTTTATCGGTATATTCCGAAACCGCTGCTTTTACAAAGTATTTAACTGACATTTTTATTCCTCTTCCGTAGTTTCTAGTTGTGAATTACCCATAATTCCGATATCTTTTGCTCCAACATATGCTTTTAACTGGCCATTTAACCAGTTTGTAAGCTCTGCTTTATCAATAAGATGAGTGTTATATCCAGCAATATTGCATGAATAGATTAGTTTTATTTCCTTAAGCATTTTTGCTCTCCATTAAATTTACTTCCTCCTCAACTTCACTTAAAAAACTATTAATTTCAGCTTCCATAAAAAGAATAAACTCTGCATCCCTTGGAATACGCTTTATAAACAACTGGCTGCGTTCAGGCATTCTAGGATCAAACGATACAAAGTCGCACCATTTACGTCCTGTAACCGCCATTTGCGCTTGCATTTGTATTATGTATTTATTTGGTGGCTCGTCTGCCTTTATATAGGACCAATGTGTAGGAGAGTTAGGACATTTAATTTCAATAAGTCCATCGTCCCCAACCAGGCCATCAGGAGAACAACCAAACCACTTAATTTTAGGATGATCGACAAAAGGGATTTGATCGACAAAATTACCAGTTGCAACTTCATAAGCTACCCTCGCTTGCGGTTCAGTTAAAGTTCCCCATTCCATTGATGCGTTGGTGTAAGATGGCTCTAGGGCCTTTGTAACTCGTTGTAAGGCAAGCTCAATCAGGTAGTTAACTCGACTAACTGAAGGCCCTGTCTTTGTCTTTGAGAGTATGTCGGCAACCCTAGAGGCCGTTACTTTTCCAAGGCGCATTTGATGCCATTCATTTGTGCCTTGTTTTACGGTTAGGTCCACAAGCCCAGCAAATGGTATTGGTTCAACGGCTATGCGATCTTCTGTTGTAAATGTTGTCATTTCTCTTGTGCCTTTCTTAGTATTGCTCTAGCAAAATCAATCACCAACTTGTATTCAGAATAATGAAATGTATTTGCTGCCATTTTCAATATTTCCTCATCTGTTAGGTCTGCTGGATGGGTGTAGAGTGGTTCTGCACCTTCTACAGGTGCTTGATAAATACTCCAATACCCATCTGTATCTTTGCTTCTCCACGCTACTGGTTCA
>Ga0007828_1000063_pt1 | contig 32762 bp, 56 predicted proteins | sample CryBogCBE16Oct07_FD_71232 | JGI IMG/M metagenome (GOLD analysis project Ga0007828, IMG submission 71232) | Freshwater microbial communities from Crystal Bog, Wisconsin, USA - CBE16Oct07 | ecosystem: Environmental > Aquatic > Freshwater > Lake | place: Crystal Bog, Wisconsin, USA | collected...
CATGTCATGGAGGAGGTTGAACCATTTCTTTATTTTCATTTTTTATGACCTCTTCCTTCCAAGCCTTGAATAAACTCTTGACCAGTTCTTTAAGAGTTTTGTTTTCATCCGCAACCTCTCGCGCAAACCGTTCAAGGGTTTCGCGCTCCCATGTTTTGAAGTCTGTCTTCAAGCTTCTAACTCCCTGACGTGCTCATCCATCTCTTTAAAAAACTTTCCCCGCATCTCTTTGTTTTTAATTAACGCCCCGACAAACTTGGCGTGGCTTTGTTCTTTCTCATAGAAGCGCAGTGCGAATGCTGTTGCGAGAATCGCCCATGTCAGTAGGAACATATCGGCAAAGGTCATCTCAATCATGTGTTCTTCTCCTTTTCAACTGGCCCATTAAACAGCGCCATGCCCAGCGTTCCAAGCATGACCGCCTTCAACTCTTCGCGCTCCTCTTCTGGATATTCACTGGCGACCTCATCCATGATTTTCATAATGCTGGCGGCCACTTCTTTTGCTGGAATTGGTTTTGCGCTCATGTGTTCTTCTCCTTGAGTTTGGCTTCGATGGCTTTGGCAATCTCAATGTTGTCTTTGTTGTAACCTCTAAATTGCAAAACAGTCCAAATTTCCTCATCCGTCAGACCAACCCATTCACGCTGGGGCAATTCGGTAATTAAAGATTCAACCCCGCCATTCAGTTCAACCGCAACCCTTACAGTTTTGTCTGAGAACGAAATTCTTATAGTCATGTGTTCTTCTCCTTCAAGGCTTCATTGATGTGCGTATAAAAAACCCAATTCAATGAGTCGCCCGACTTAATAGCTTCTTCTTGTACGCCTTCCCAAAGAAGTTTTACCTGAGTCTGTGTCAAGCTAACCCATTCACGCTTAGGCTTTATCTCTTGCAGAATCTGCTTTCCCAAGTTGGACTGTCTCTCCACCTCGTTAAAGGCTTCGTCTTCCTCCGGCGTCCAGTCAACGCTGAGTCTGTCAAATACCAGTTCTACTTTCTTCATAGCGGTGCTTCCTCAAAGTTATCAGGATTGAATTTAGGTTCCCCCGGTTTGTTGGGCAGGGGTTTAGTTGGGAACGGCCAAGTCATGCTTCACCTCTTGCTCGGATTTTTAAACTTATTATTCCAGTCATATATCCAGGATGCTCATCACATACCTTTGCACACGCCTCACGCTCATGCTGTGCTACCAATTTGGCAAACTTTACGGGGTCTAATTCGCCAGCAACATAGTCACCATTGTTTTCAATAACCAAGGCTTGGTCATATAGTTTTGCAATTTGTTCGTCAGTCATTCAACTACCCTCCCGCTGTAACGCAACACCTTGGCTTCAAACACCACAGGCTTCTCAGGCGGGGGCGGTGTCATGGATTCGCTTGGTGGAACCCATCCATGCTTGCGCCACAAGGATTGCACATCGCTACCGCTCTTCCACACAAAATCCTTGGGCGGATAACTAATTTTTGAATAGGGTACTGTGTTCATCTTTCCTCCGAATATTTATACCATCTCACAATAAACTCTTTAAGTTGTTTAAACGTTGAACACAGCGTTTTAAATTTTCCATCAGCGCTGATGATTTCAACCTTCTCAACTAGTGTCAAATCGTCCGTGTTTCCGGTGATAACGAGAACGGTGAAGTAAGGAACCTTTGCCAATTGCTTCAAAAGAATTTCTTGGCCCAAGCCCATGTACTCACCGTCTCGCTTCCACTCCCCGACTAGGAAGCAACCACGGTGCTCCATAATCATGTCAACATTCGAGGGCAACATCTTGGTGTTGGGTATCACCCCGATGAATTCCTTGAAGTTGACATGAGTCGCCTTGGGATTACGCATCATGGCTGTTCTCGCTTGATAGCGGCAATCCCTTCCTCTTCGTCATGCTCATCCCTTACCTTCATAAAGTAATCGGCAATCTTGAACGATTCATTTACGCTGTCCGCATAGCTTCCTCCCCGCATGAGGAGTCCGCTCATTGCAAACATGGCGGTAAGGTCCCGCATGTTCTTGTCGTTGTCAGTCATAAAACTCCGTATAGATTGCATAGATGATGACGAGCACCATGAATATTCCTATGAGCCACATCGCATGAAGATATCAATTTGTTCACACACCAAATCCGAAAATGATTTTCCTGATGGGAACATCATCTTCGCGCCTTCGGTTTGAGAAACAATTTTCTTTGCCTCAAGCAACCCAGCATCAAAGCCCTTGTTGTAATCGTTCTCATCCATTCGCATATTGATTCCCTCTCTGGCAATTTGAGAGGCGGCAACTTTATGCTTGCGAGAGAATTTATCCAACCGAGTTTTGTCCTCCGGCTTCATGTAAATCATGACAGGCACGACTGTTTTAAAACGGGACTTCTTCTCTTGAGTCATATTCATTTACCATTTTGTCGAATTGAATCTTTGCGTCTTGCTTTGTTGCCAGTTCAGCTCGACTCGCAATGCCGCAATAGTTGTAGATAAACTGCGCGGCCAATGCTTCCTTGGCTTCAGGCGTTCCATCGATTTGTAACCAATCGTAGAAGTCCTTGGACCTGCAAAGCATTCCCGCACGTTTAACTCTGTCGTACTGCGGGAGAATGATTTCCTCCCTGTCAGTACGTTGTAGCTTGCATGTATACAGCGCAGACACATAATCCCTCAGCAACTGAATAGGAATATCGTCCGGCTGTATGCGCAGAGTCAGGATGTATCCGGTTGCGTCTTGTTTAAGCGCAACCTTTTGACATTCAAATTCCACCATGTTTTTGTAAACGGTGTTCGAGATAAGCGATAACGTAAAGGCCAGCCTTCACTTCGCTCTCGAGACTACTCATTGCCAAATCGCAATCAGAAAGACGAGCCTCAAGTTCTTCGATGCGGCGCTTGTATTTATCTTCAGCACGTTTAAACGCTGACTCTTCCGATGAAGGTTTCACGGGTTGTTTCACGGATTGATTCGTGTGAAGATTCTTCGAACCCTTCGGGCGTCCCGCCTTGCGTTTGACAGGGGGAGCTTCGGCGGCAGTCTCGGGGTTAAATTCAACCAATTTAAATTCAATTTCGCTCATATCGTTCTCCTTAAAAATCTACGTCTTCGTCTACATGGGTCTCTTGCTTGGGCGCATCCTTTTGGTAAGGGACACTTGCGGCAAGAGAGAGGAAAGTATTTCCGTTGGATGATGTCTTCTTCCAGCCACCAAGGGAAACCTTAATCAATCCATCCTCCTGTTTAAACAGTCGGGTGTCGATGGTGATATCGCCTTGGTAGTCCGGAGCCTTGGGAGACTTCTTAACCTTGTTGGAAAATAAAACGCCGCTGTTGGGCTTCTGTTCGTATGCCATTATTACTCCTCAAATTTGGCTTTGTATTTACTGAATCCTGTTTGCAGTCGCAGGTATTCGGTTTGGTTATCCCGCTTCATCTCTTCGATTGCGGGGAGGTTTGCAGTCCAAAAGGACTTCAACTTGACCAGTGAATCGCATATCTCCGCAAACTCGAGCATCGTGTCCACCAATACGGTTTGACCTTCCGGTGTATTGATGGGCTCGGGCTTGGGTTTCTCAACCTTCGTCACTGTAATTTGTCGCTTGCCTTCTTGCGGTGTCGCGTCCACTTCGTCATGCTCCGATAGCTCAAGTGCTATAAGCCACATGTAACGGCGCATGTATGTATGCGTTGCACCCAATGATTGAATGGGTTGGCCTTTCGAATTCTCTGCCATCACCAGCGGTGAAGTGAATTTGACAAAGCCGCCATTGGGTTCGGTGTCATAGATATCCAAATGCACCACGCCATCATGGATGTTAAACACCCCACACAGACCTACCGCGTCCATCATTTCATGGACCCTTGGCAAAAAGTCGCCAAGTTCAAAGTATTCAAACCCCGCAAATTTATTCTTGCCAGACTTCTTCAGGTTGGCCTTGGACAGTTCCATACGAACCGCTTGTAGCTTTCTGTAAACGCTCATTTCTTACTCCTTATGCTTACCTTGTTAACCTTGGTTACTACTGGCAACTCAACAACGTCAAAGACATCTAAGTCCACCAGTATCGAAACTGCCTTTGGTACTCTCACCGTACCGTTACACCACCTTTCTATTGACCTACTACTGCAATCCAAGATGTCAGCAAACTGTTGCTTGGATATGTTTTTCTTTTTCAGATAATCATTCAGTTCCTGATAAGTCATCGACCTGCTCCTGTTTAAACTGTGAACACCAGCTCGCAACACCACAGAAGTTGCCAGTGCAACGAATGGCTTCGGCTTTGCGGGTTTCCACAATACCTTTAATTGATTCAGCCATCGCATCTGCCTCTTCCTTCACTTCGAAAAGTTTGATTGCTCTTTTACTCTGCGGATTCTTCATGACCGCATACTTGGTCTCGCGCACCCAGCGGTCCTCATCGGTGCAAAGCGGTAGCTCTTCCATCCAATCCGCTTGGACCTTCGATTCTTGATGCATGTTGATACGCTCAAGAATAAACTTCTCAGTCTGCTCCAAATCCCATAGCGGAATGTCCACCATCTGGATAGGTGCTTGCGGATAGTCCGGCTTCATGGCCGCTTCTCTGCGGTTCCAGTCGCGAATCAAAGCGCAAATCTTAAGCGAACGTACGCGCTTGCCCTTGACCTTGTTCACCATGTATGCGTAGATGTTTTGTTGTTGTTGCCAATCCATCTTGTCCGCACGTAGAGCCCAAGCGGATGTGAATTTGTAGTCAGTAATGTCAACATCATCACCGTCAATGTGTTGCAAATCAATCGCTCCGGATAGCTTGACGCCACCCACCTCGATGAACAATCGCTCCTCATTGATGTGGCCTTCGACTTCAGAACGCTCTGCCACCACATGCAGGGCAGAACCCAGCAGGGACCAGAGCATATCCGCAACATCTTGTTCCATCTCATGGTAATGCTTCGCTCGCAGTCGTTGCACCCGAGGGGGAGAGATGATTTCTGTAACAGAATAATCAGCCTTTCCCTTGCTATAGTACTCACGTGTCGCTAGACTCAGGAGAGTCGCAGGGACGTTGTGTTTGTTGGTTACTTTCATAAACCTCCTTGTTAAGAGCTTCCATGATAGCACTACTTTTTACACCATGCAAACACTATTGTTAAATATTTTTGGTGAGCCATGTTCCAAGGCCAACAGCCGCAAGATTGTGAAGTTCGGCAACCGAATGGCGTCCATCAAATCGGACAAGGCACGGGCCTATGCCGAGTCGTTTAAACAACAGTGCAACGTACCGCCCTTGCTGAAGTTCATGGGTGACGATGTCAGGGTGACCATCCGAATCTGGTATGCATCGCGGCGTCCCGACTTAGACGAGAGCCTGATACTGGACCTGCTTCAAGATGTTGCTTACGTCAACGACCGTCAGGTTAAGGAGAAGCACATCTACTGGATGGGTGTGGACAAAGAGAATCCACGTTGCGAGATTGAAGTTTCTGCGTTATGATTGTTTAAACAACCTCGCAGTTGTCACCTTGGCTCACTTTGGTGGGCCTTTTTTTTGTATACTCAAAGCGTTGGTGGTGCATCGGGTTAGCGCCGATGTATGCGTCATATAAGTTCCTAAATAAGTGAAACACTGCTTCATGTGAGCCACCAACACCCCTAAAAAAAATTTGTTGACATGCTGAAAAGTGTGTTACATTCCCAACCGTCTTGAGTGGCATCAAGGCGTTGACTGTCATTGTGTATACCCCGCAGAATTTTGTGTGGTCTTGTCGTACGGCAAGCGAGTCTTTTGATGACAGTCAATCGCCTTGCTGTTGCTCTCGCCAAGAGCCAAGACCACAGAGAGTTTTGCGGGGTTTTTGCTTTTGGGGGACGAGATGGAAAGCTTGAATCCTCTCCCGAGCATTGAAGCTTTCTTTCTCTTCCTTCTTTTGGTCTTTCCTGAATTGACAGGGTGCTTCCCCTAGCTGGGGGGGTAGGGGGGGTTTGTAGTTTTCTTCCTTGTCTTTCTTTCGGGGACCAATTAAAAATATATATAAGGTTGACATAAGAGTTTTAGAGCTTCAAAATCTTTTAAAGAGGTGAACAATGCGAGACTACAAACACGAGTACCAGCTTCAACTGAAGCGCGGTGATGACAAGGGACAAATAGAACGGCAACGCGCAAGGCGTATGCTGGACAAGGACGGTGTCGATAGAGCTGGAAAGAACATCGACCACATCAAGCCCATCAAATCAGGCGGTCTCTCGACCAAGGGCAACCTGAGACTTCGCTCCCCCAAGGCCAACAAGTCCGACAACAAAAAATGAATGTCGAGGATTTCATTGCATCGCTCAACGTGGCGGTGCATAAAAGAGTTCCCTGCCCTCTTTGTTCTGACGAGAGGAAAAAAAAGAATGCCAAAGACTTCGACATCCGCAGGACTGACGATGCTTGGCAATACTTCTGCCATCACTGCGCCGCCTCTGGCGCTGTTACGTTTAAACAACCCAAGTTTTACCCGGTAAAAAAAATGCAAGTTCAAGCCATCAATCCCCAGACATACGACTTCCTCAAAGACCATCACTACGACTACCTAGCCAAGCGCGGTATCACCAAGACAACGGCTGACGTTTACCAGTTGTTCTCCGCCGAGAAGTATTTCTCACGCATCGCCAAGAAGACCGACTCGATTGGCTTCCCCTACTACCAAGGCGGCAAGTTGGTTGGGGCCAAGTACCGCTCGATTGAAAGCAAAGACTTCACACAAGAGCTTGGCGGCTCGCAGGTTTTCTTCGGCATCGACTTGGTGGACACCGCCCTTCCGGTTGTGATTGTGGAGGGTGAGATTGACGCGCTCACGCTCACCGAATGCGGTATCAAAAATGTTTTAAGTGTTCCATCGGGCGCTCCGCTCAAGGTATCGGACGGAAAGATTGACGCAAGCGAGGACAAGAAGTTCTCCTTCGTCTGGGCGGCCAACGAGGTTTTAAACAAGGTCCCCTACGTGGTCATCGCGGTAGACACCGACTCTGCGGGACAAGCCTTGGCCGAGGAGCTTGCGAGGCGTATCGGCAAAGACAAATGCCGCATCGCCAAATCGGATTACAAGGACCTGAATGATGCCTTCATGGCGGAGGGTGCTGACAAGGTCAAAGAGATTATCGATGCCGCCGAACCATATCCGGTTGCGGGATTAAGTTCAGCCCGTAAGTTTGAAGAACGTTTAAACGACCTATTCAACAAAGGGACCGGCAAGGGTGAGAGTACTGGGTACGCCAACGTGGATGAGATTTACACCATCGCTCAGGGCCAGCTTTCAATCGTCACCGGATATCCATCCAGCGGTAAGAGTAACTTTGTGGACCAGTTGATGGTTAACCTTGCCAAGAAGCATGATTGGAAGTTTGCCATTTGCTCTTTTGAAAACGCTCCCGAGATTCACATCTCGCGGTTGATGGAGATTTATTCCAAGAAGCGGTTCTTTGATGGGGATAACAAAATGACCCCAGAAGAAAAGACGCAAGCATTTAAATGGGTGGAGGAGCACTTCCTGTTTTTGGATTCGGAAGGTGCTGAGCCCGCATCGATTGATTCGATTATCGAGAGGGCCAAGGTTGCTGTCGCCCGAATCGGGATTCGCGGTCTGGTGGTTGACCCCTACAACTACATCGACAACAAAGGCAATCAGGCGGAGCACGAGTTCATATCGACCATGCTGACGCGAATACAGGCCTTTTGCAAGGCTTTCGGGGTCCACACATGGTTTGTTGCACACCCATCAAAAATAACGCGCTCTGGCGTTGAATTGCCGCGTCCTGATGGCATGGCTATCAGTGGTTCGATGGCGTGGTGGGCAAAGGCCGATTGCGGGGTGACCATCCATCGCGGTAAAGGCACAACGGTTGAAGTCGCTGTTTGGAAATGCCGCTATCGGTGGGTTGGTACTCAGGGCGAAACGACTCTCGAGTTTGAACGAGGCACAGGGACCTACAAAGAATCGATGGATGACTTCTGAGTTTAAACGGTGAGCTTGTGATGAGCTCCTGTGGATAACTTTTTTTGGACGAAAAAAAACCCGCTCGATGGCGGGTTCTTTTCTTTTCAACTAGTGTCAATCGCTTAGTGCTTTGTTTCGGTTGGGGGGGTCATGTCGTAGGCCTCAACAACCTTGTCGCTGATGAAGGCCAACAGTTCCAGCGGGTCAATCCTGTTTGACCTAGCGACCCCAATCGCCAAGGTCAGGAACATGACCAGCACATCATCGGCGGCCTCACCGAGCAAAGACTGAGAGAAGGTTTCAAACTTCTCAATCAGTTCGGTATCAATCGTTTTCATTTCAATCCTTTCAAGAGTTTACTGAAGGCAACACTACCAAGGTCATCGACCGAATACACATTCTGTGCATTATCGAAGCATTGTTCAACATCGGTGCGACCGATACCAATCGCCACCAATTTGATTTTGTGCTTATCGGCCATTAACTGAATGTGGCGCATATTGTCAGGGTTATAACCAGAAGCATCGGTAATCAGAAACAAAACCTTACGAGTTTCGGGGCGCATCCGGAGCTCATCGACAGTGCAGAACAGGGCCGCATAATCGGGAGTGCCGCCGGTGACCATCATGCTCATGTAACCAAGCTTGGGGGCGGCTTTTAACAGCGGCTCATTCCATTGTTTAAACGGTATAAACTTTGCCGTCTCGACAATCAGTTCTTTGATTTTCGCAGAACCCGATTCCTGTTTGCTGAAGTATTCGCCACCACCATTTTTGAATCCGGTCACGCAATACGAAGCCTTGGCATTATCCAAAAGCTTGCAGAGTTGAATCGTCACCGCCTGAGCAACAGGCATTTCATTGTGCATCGAACCCGAGCAATCAACCAGAACCGAAACCGCAGAGGTCTCCGACTCTTCAAGAGTGCGGCGCGAAAAGATATTGGCCGAGCCAGTCGCGAATCGGGTGAATGCCTTGCGGTCAATACGTCCCGACTCTTCATGGGTATTCCAACCAACCATATCCATCGACCGCAGAAGCCGAGATAATTCGGCGCGGACAGAACCTAAACCCTGCGGGGTTTTATTAAACTTAGCCGCAAACATTTCCAAACCATGTTGTTTGTTCATAATCAATCCCAGTTAAATTCATAATAGACAGGCTTACCAACGGCGGGAGTTTCTTTCTTATCGCCACCGCCCAGTTGCTTGGTGATGAAACCGTTGGGGTCAACGTCACGCTCACCGTCATCCCCATCGCCCCCCTTGGCGTCAGCGTTGGGCTCATCGCCTTGCTCATCCCCTTGCTCATCGCCCTGCGCCGGACCGCCATCACCGTCAGCGGGGTCATTCGACTCACCGCTGGGCTCAGGCGAGTTGCCCTGAGTGGTTTGTTCGGGATTATTCTGCTGTTCTTTATCAAGCTTATCCTTGGTCTTTTGCAATCGCTTGTTTAGCTCAATTGCAATCTCAACGATTCGCTCAGTATTGTCAGCAACCTTGGCAAGATTAATCGCCCAATCAATGTCAGCACCGTAAGGCGAAGCAGAGATAATCGACTCGGCGGTAATCCCATAACCGTTTAAACGTCTACCCTCGATGGCAAGCATAAACGGTATGTTTTTGTAATCGTCCGGCTCAACATAACCTTTGGCGAGAATATTGTTGACCAGAGATTCAAACAACAGTCGCGCATTGGGTGCGTGACCGGAGTTGATAACCTTCATCTCGATTCGCGGGTCTTCAAGACCGTTGATTAACTTGTGAACAAAATGACCGTGGGCATTGCGAGCATTATCCCAAGGCTCATTCTTGGTAAACCAAGCATGACCAAGCTCGTGCAAGGCATAACCAATCAGGTCATTGAATCGCGACTTGGGTATGTCGGCATTCTCATCGATACTGGGGAAGATAATCTTGGCGTTCAGTCTGCCGTATTTATCATCGAAGATAATGCCAGCAGTCTCACCGGACCAGACAATCTCCAGCGTATCGAATTGATTGCCGGAAGATTTGAAGATTCTCTCAAGCGTAGAGCTAACACCACGCTGAACATCGATACCTAACATATTAAACCCCCACAAGATATTGTTTGATTTTCGCGGCATCGATAACCGCAATGTAAATACCCTGCAATTCGCTTTCGCATTCAGCGGGATACTTATTGATAACCGCATTCTCATAAGCGGTCTTAATGGGCAAGCCTTTCTTAATGGCGCGAGCCCAAGCGAATAACTGACGCAAGCTGGGAGGCTGAGTAAGCAAACCAGCGCGAGCCTTTTCGCGAGCAGTGTTGGCGAGTTTGACAATAAGCTCAGCCGCACCGAACGGCAAACCTGTGCGGGCCACAATCAAATCGGTTTCTTTCTTGGGAGGAAGATAATCGAATTGAAGGGTATAACTGAAGCGGTCAATAAAGGCCGAGTTCATTTCTCGAACACCAGTGAAGTTGCCGCTGGTATTGCCATAACCGTTCGAGTTATCGGCGCAAAAGAAAACCACGTGCGAAGCGACTGGGATTCTCTGGCCTGTTTCCGAAACGGTCAGTGCGCGGTGCGGCGAACGCTCACACAAAGAGTGCAGAACAGCAATCGACTGGGCGCGAGCAAAACCGATTTCATCGAGCAAGATAATCGCGCCAGCATATTGAATGGCCTGAGTAATAATCCCAGCCTTCCACACAACAGAGCCAGCGTCAATCGAGTTGCCACCGATAAAGTCGGCACGTTCAAGCGCCTCGTCAAAGTTAATCCGGAACAAGCGCCGACCGAGTCGGGCCGCAATCTGAGAAGCGAATTCTGTTTTACCAGTACCGCGCTCACCAGCGAGCCAGCAGTTATCGGGAAGCTCATCGCTCAGGGCAACCAAGGCCTGATGGAGAATGACAGGGTTGAAGACATAATCATCAACCATTTTCGGGGCATTGACATCGCCCCAGTATTCAATATCCATGTCACCAAAATCAACCGTCTCGCCATCGACAACGTATTTGCAAATGTCGCCGAATAATTCCTTGGCTTTCTTGAGAGTGGTTGCGGGAATAACAGCGGCAATCTCTTGAATACGTTCGACAGGGGTAACCTGTTTAAACGCATCAAACTGAGAAGCAATCGCGGCGCGAATCTCGTTATTGACCTTGGTGTAATCAACACCAGTAATCGATTGAAGCTTTGCCTCAATATCATCGGTCAGTTTCCGATGAGCCTCATTAACAAGCTGTCTGTCATTAACGATTTTTTTGAGAAGATTATCAACATCGGCGCGAATCGAATTGACATTTGCCTCAGCGGTAGTCGCGCTGATAACCGCGTCATTAATCTGGGCCACAATCATAGGGTCAGCGGTAGCACCAGCCTGAACCATTTTAAGTGGTTGCATTTGCTTGCAAAGCTCGAGAGTCAAGCCGCCCTGATTAATGTAATGCTCGCAAGCATTAACCGCTTCAACCTGAGTGGGCTTGGCATCAACGCCAATATAAACAAGAGCCGCATTAAGTTTAGCGGCAGGGATTAAGGAAAGCTGCATTCTGATATTCATAATAACCTCGCAATTAAAGGGTGAATTGATTGTTATCGACAGGGCAAACAGGCAAACCGACATCCGCCCATTTCTTGGTGAGCCGGATAGTAAATCCGCAAGCGGGGCAATATGCTTTGAGCAATCGAGTGCCTTGGGTTTTGTATTTATCCTCCGCGTTTAAACGAGCGTGAGGATAAGCGCCGAGAGATTCAGTGAGCGGCCCGAGATTCTCTTTGAATTGCTCACCCACAACCGTATGCGTGGGCTTGCCATCTAGGAAAAGCTTTTTGACCAGAGCGGGAAAGCGTCCCTTGTGACCGTCACCATCGGTAGCCGCGTGGGCCAACTCGTGGACCAGAATGCCCATCACCTCAATAGGATTATCCTGTTTGGGGGTGATGAATATCTCGTGGTGATTATCGGCAGACGCGGCGGGAGAGTGGTGCTCACCGATAACCGCACCGCGACCACCGCGACTTGGGAAGCCGCAGGTCACCCGAATCTTGTCGGGTAATGGATGCCCAACAGATTCAAACAAAGGCCGGAGAGATTCAACGGCCAGATTCAACCAGTCTTCACGTTTCATATTACACCTCGCAGTTAATTCAAACAAAATCCGATAATGCACTAGCGATAATGCATTATCAAGTGTGTTTAAATGTTCCAGAGAACGTAGAAAAAGTAACCGAACATTAATATCACAAAGATAATCGCGCAGAACAGGTCATACAAAAATGATTTCATTTCTCATCCTTCACACAATCGATGTAAGCAATCACATCTCTACGGTACGTGAACGTTCGGCGTTCGCCAAAAAAGTCAAGCCTGTATCGCCCCCAATATCCGGTTGGCACATTACTGTTTAACTGAAACTGTATGCCGCGATATTCAAACTTATCGCCGCCAAGCTTAATGATTTTCATAATCCCCTCGCTTTCAAAGCCAGACATTCTTTATAGGAACCAGTAAAGATAATGCGATAGCTGTTGCGCACGTCACAACCTTTACAGACGATAATGTTGCCAAAGGCATTCACTTGGGCGGTGTACATTCAAGCCTCCCAGATTAAACCGTCAGCAATTAACTGCTGAGCACAACGACCGTACCAGCCTTGAAGTTGCCAAGCCATGCCTGTATTAACCAGATATTGCCAAGCTTCCAGATATTGCTCCTGAGATTCATAATCGATGAAACCTTCAACGATTTGAATTGCCTTAATAGAATCCATAATCACCTCGCAGATAATCGATGCAAACCGCATCGGACAGGGCTCTCATAAAACCCTGTCAGTGTGGTCTGTTATCAGTGTCGCCACTGGGTCTCGCACTCGTCTGGAGAACCAATCCAGAGTCAAAGCGGTCGGGCATTTACCATCTCGTTCCTGTTGCTTTATCTCATCCGAGAGCAGAGCAGTACTAGCCTTACACCCTGTCAGCGCCAACAACACACTAGCACCAACACAAGCGATATGCTAGCACTACCAGCAAGGGTGTCAACAAAAAGTTTAAACAAAGTTGTCAATTGTGTTGCGTTTAAACAACACATTGTGTCGTTCACAGGGGACAAACGGTCGCAGGGTTGATGGCGTTATGCAGGTTGGTACAGTGAGCGGTACGCGAACAGCAGTTGCATGTTGATGCTGTTGTATATGTAAGGGTGAAACCAATTGACTATTGAAAGGGTCAAACAATGATTAAAGAGCCAAACGAAGCATTTGAAGAGCCTCAAGAGGGTTTAAACGAGCCGCATGATGATGCTGGTGTGGATAATGACGAACGCAATGGTAAGGCGGGGGATTCCTCGAATGAAATCAGCGAAGCGATGCGGATAGCTGTTGCAAAAGTAAGAGAAAAGAAAACAAAGAATGGAAAGGTATATGGTGTAAAGAATAGAGAGGATAAAAGGATTACTCCAAAGATGAGATTGTTCAGCTCTTTAGTGGCTCAGGGACATTCACCCAAGGAAGCCTACAAAAAAGCCTACGATGTAAGAACCACCAACGAGGCAGTGATTCAGGGTAATGCGAACAAACTGATGAAAGATGGGCGGATAAGTGGATTAATGGAGTCTGTCTGGGACTCTGTAAAAGAAAACATAGTTGACGACCAAGTGGCCGCTAGACGCAAGATTATGGGAGACCTACTCAAGCATGCGGATAATGAAACAAACAGGCTTGGTGACCGTTTAAAGGCTTTGGAGCTAATGGGTAAAGCAATCGGTATGTTCACCGATAGAGTTGAATCAAAGATTGAAGAGATTGATTCAGACAAACTTAAACGTGAGCTCGATGGTCATATACAGTCATTCAACACCGCCAAGATGAAAGCGTCATTGAAGATAATCAAGCGCTCGACTCCAACCGATAATGGCGATTCATCTGCGCAGGCCGTTTAAACGATTTGGCATTCGGGGTACGGCATAATCGATTGGGATTATCCAGACCCTGCCACCCCCCACCCGACCGATTCGGGCCCTCCTCTGGAGGAATGCCTAACGCTCTATTCCCCACATCCCATCACCTCCCCTACCCCTTACGAACGTTCTCACCCCCTCCCCCTCCTCATTTTTTTGTTGACATCGTTTAAACATTTGTACAGAATCACCCCCCATACGAACGTTCGTTTTAAAACATGGGGGGATATATATGTCAGAAAATAAAGAGTTGACGGAACGACAAAAGAATGTTTTGGAGTTCATTAAGGCTTACTTGCAGCTTAAAGGCTTTGCACCTTCTTATGTTGATATTGCGGGTGGTATTGGTTTGAAGAGTAAGTCAAACATTTGCAGGATTGTTCATGAGCTTCATGAGAAGGGTTACATCAAGGTGAGTCCTTATAAGTTCAGGAGCATTAAGATGGGTAAGCCTAAAGATAAGACGGTCAACAAGATGGTTAAGCTATGACCTTGTTAACTGAGAAAGAACTTAAGGCTTATCGAAAGACTCTGGATTTCCTTCCGGATAAGCATCCGGACATTGAGAAGATTCATAAGCTTCTTAGGGCTGACAGGATAGAGAGGTGTAGAGAAAACTTTATACCTTTTGTAAACTCCATGTGGTCTTCTTTCATTGCTGGCTCTCATCATGAAATCATGGCGGATGCTTTTGAGAGGGTCGTTAAGGGAGAATTAAAGCGGCTTATCATCAATATGCCTCCCCGGCATACGAAGAGTGAGTTTGCTTCTTATCTGTTTCCGGCTTGGTTCTTGGGTAAGTATCCTGAGAAGAAGATTATTCAAACGGCCCACACCGCTGAGCTTGCGGTTGGCTTTGGCCGTAAGGTGCGTAACTTGGTTAATACGCCCGACTACAAAGCCATCTTTACCACTCGGCTATCGACTGACTCAAAGGCTGCTGGCCGATGGAATACCAACAAGGGCGGGGACTACTTTGCTATTGGTGTTGGCGGCGCTGTGACTGGTAAGGGTGCGGATGTCTTAATCATTGATGACCCGCATTCAGAACAAGAAGCCATGATGGGAAACCCTGCGGTATATGACCGAGTGTTTGAGTGGTACAACGCCGGTCCTCGTCAGCGCTTACAACCGGGGGCAACCATTATTATTGTGATGACCCGCTGGTCTAAGAGAGACTTGACCGGTCAGATTATTAATAACTCCATTAAGCGCGATGGAGATGAGTGGGAGGTTATTCAGTTACCTGCTTTGTTTGAAAGCGGAACTCCTCTGTGGCCTGAGTTCTGGTCCAAGAAAGAACTGGACACCATCAAGGCGGAACTTCCCGTTGGGAAGTGGGAAGCTCAGTACCAACAGAATCCCACCTCAGAAGAGGGCGCAATTGTTAAGCGAGAAATGTGGCGTATATGGGAGAGCGAGCATCCTCCCGGCTGCGAGTACATCATTCAGTCTTGGGACACCGCATTTGAAAAGCACAACAGGGCCGACTACTCTGCTTGCACAACGTGGGGCGTCTTTAGGCATCCCAACTCAAATGGGGATGAGGTTGCCAACATTATTCTTTTGGATGCATTCAAAGACCGCATGGAGTTTCCAGAGCTTAAGAGAAAAGCTTTTGAGATGTATAAGGAATGGAATCCAGACAGTTTGATTATTGAAAAGAAAGCGGCTGGGGCTCCTTTGATTTATGAAATGCGCCAACAAGGAATACCGCTCCAAGAGTACACACCCAGCAAGGGAAATGATAAGATTGCCCGTGTAAACGCGATATCGGATTTATTTGCTTCTGGGATGGTGTGGTGTCCTGAGACCCGCTGGGCTGAAGAACTGATGGAAGAGTTGGCCTCATTCCCCAATGGGGACCATGATGACTTGGTTGACTCAAGCTCTCAAGCCCTATTAAGATTCCGTCAAGGCGGATTCATTCGTTTAAACACCGATGAAGAAGATGAACCGCAATACTATCGCCGCAAGGTTGCCTATTATTAAGGACGGATATGCTTTCTAAATCATTGAGCCAAGCACCTTCTGGATTAGAAGGATTAGAAGAGGGTCCTGCAATTGAGATTGAAATTGAAGACCCCGAATCGGTTCACATCCATGCGGGCGATATGGAGATTAGCCTTGAGAAAGGTGAAGAGGATTTTGATGAGAATCTCGTAGAGCTATTAAGCGATAGTGAAATCGCCATGATTGTGGGCGACCTAATCTCGGACTACGAGGATGATGTTTCCTCCCGCCGCGATTGGATGCAAGCCTATGTGGATGGCTTAGAGCTCCTTGGCTTGAAGATGGAAGACCGCACCGACCCTTGGCCGGGGGCTTGTGGTGTCTATCACCCCATCATGGCAGAAGCGCTGGTTAAGTTCCAAGCCGAAACCATCATGGAAATCTTTCCCGCCTCTGGTCCGGTAAAGACCGAAATCATTGGCAAGGAAACCCCAGAGAAGAAAGATGCGGCCACCAACGTGGAAGCCGACATGAACCACCAACTGGTGGATGTCATGACCGAATTCCGCCCCGAGACCGAGCGCATGCTTTGGGGCTTGGGTTTGTCTGGTAATGCGTTTAAGAAGGTATACTACGACCCTCATCTCGAGCGGCAAATTTCTATATTTGTTCCCGCTGAAGATGTGGTGGTTCCTTGGGGTGCTTCCTCTTTGGACACCTCGCCTCGCGTGACCCACGTGATGCGCAAGACCGAAAACGAGCTTCGCCGTTTACAGGTCATGGGCTTTTATGCGGACATTGATTTGGGTGAACCCAATAATAGTCTCGATGAGGTAGAAAAGAAGATAGCGGAAAAGATGGGGTTCAAAGCCACCACCGATGACCGCTATAAGCTTTTGGAAATGCAAGTTGATTTGGACTTGCCCGGATTTGAAGATACAGACAAAAAAGGAAACCCAACCGGTATTGCTTTACCCTATCTCATCACCATCGAGAAGGGCAGCAATAAATGTTTGGCAATTAGAAGGAATTGGAAACCTGATGACAAAAACAAAAAGAAACGACAACACTTCGTACATTATGGATACATCCCCGGCTTCGGTTTTTATTACTTCGGTCTTATCCATCTCATTGGAGCATTTGCTAAATCCGGAACCTCCATCCTTCGACAACTCGTGGATGCGGGAAGTCTTGCAAACCTGCCCGGCGGATTCAAATCTCGAAACCTCCGAATAAAGGGGGACGACACCCCAATCGCTCCCGCAGAGTGGCGCGATGTTGATGTTACTTCGGGGACCATCAAAGACAACTTCTTGCCCCTTCCTTACAAAGAGCCCAGCCAAGTTCTGGCTACTTTGTTAGACAAGATTATTGATGAGGGTAAGCAGTTTGCCAGTACCGCCGACATTCAAGTTGCGGACATGTCTGCCAATTCGCCAGTGGGAACAACGCTGGCAATTTTGGAGCGCACCCTCAAAACAATGACCGCGATTCAAGCGCGGGTGCATTACTCTCTGAAGCAAGAGCTTCGCCTGTTGCGAGACATCATTCGGGACTACACCCCCGACTCGTATGACTACGACCCCATCGAGCAAGACCGCTTTGCCAAGAAGGCCGACTACGACATGGTGGATGTTATTCCCGTGTCAGACCCCAATGCGGCAACCATGTCCCAACGAGTGGTTCAGTATCAGGCGGTTCTCCAGTTAGCGCAGCAAGCGCCTCAGCTCTATAACTTGCCTTATCTCCATAGGCAGATGCTGGAAGTTCTTGGCATCAAGAACGCCAAGAAGTTGGTTCCTTTGGATGATGACCAAATGCCAATCGACCCAGTCTCTGAAAACATGAATGTGATTACGGGTAAACCCTTAAAGGCATTCATGGACCAAGACCATGACGCCCATATCACGGTCCATACTTCTTTCCTTCAGGACCCCAATACCCAGAGCACAATGGCTCAGAACCCGCAGTTCCAGCAAATGCAAGCGGCGATGCAAGCGCACATTGCGGAACACTTGGGCTTCCATTACCGTCAAGAAATCCAAAAGCAACTCGGCACATCTTTGCCAGCGCCCAATCAGCCGCTTCCTCCCAACTTGGAGTTCCAACTCTCTGGTCTTATTGCTCAGGCGGCTCAGCAGTTGCTGCAAGAAAACCAAGCCCAAGCGGCTCAACAAAAGGCTCAGCAGCAAGCGCAAGACCCATTGCTTCAATTGCAGCAGCAAGACTTGCAGCTCCAAGCTCAAGAGATTCAAAGAAAGTCTGCCAAAGACCAAGCCGATACACAGGCCAAGATGGCTCAAATACAGGTCGAGCGAGACCGCATTGCCGCTCAGCAGCAAACAGAATCCGCTCGTATGCAGTTGGACATGCAAAAGGCGGCAGCTCAGTTGGAGCATGAACAGAACCAAAGTCGTTTAAACCTTGGCGTTAAGGCTGCGCTTGAAAGCGACAAGATTAAACATGACCAAGATAAGAATCGTTTAAACCTTGGTGTTCAAGCCTTGCTGCAAAACAAGGGTGGAAATAAAGGTGAAGAATGATTGATAAATATTTAAATGTGCTTGTCAATAAGATTGATGAGCGCATTACCCAAATTCAGGAAACGTTGGGGGACGGACAAGCCACCGACTATTCTGAATACCGAGCGATGGTCGGAGAGATAAAAGGTCTTCTCACCGCCCGTTTAAACACCAAAGACCTACTGAAAACATTTGAGGAATCGGATGACTGACTTAAGCCTAGCGGTGGATTTATCTGCCCTGATGCACAAAAACCAAGAGGAAAAAGCAAAACAACTCCCCCAACCAAGCGGTTATCACATACTTTGTGCGGTTCCCGATGTGGAAGAGGAGTACGAGAGTGGGATTATCAAAGCCGAAAGCACAATTCGTTACGATGAATTGCTGACAACGGTTCTGTTTGTGGTCGATTTAGGCCCAGACTGCTACGTGGACAAGAATAAGTTCCCATCTGGCGCGTGGTGCAAGAAGGGTGACTTCATTTTGGTCCGCCCAAACACAGGCTCACGGCTTGTTATTCACGGACGAGAATTCCGACTTATCAATGATGACTCTGTTGAGGGCATCGTAGATGACCCTCGCGGCATTAAACGCAAATAAGGAGCGTACAAATGGCTATCGATAAACCCGGATTTAAATTTCCTGACGAAACCGAAGAGGAAAATAAGGCGGAAGACGAGAATCTAGAGATTGAAGTCTTTGATGACACGCCCGAAGAGGACAAAAACAAAGAACCATTGCCCGAAAAGGTGGTTCAAGAGCTCTATAACGATGAGTTGGAAGACTATTCCACCAAAGTTAAGAAAAAACTCATGCAAATGAAGCGGTTGGCTCACGATGAGCGCCGCGAAAAGGAAAAAGCGCTTCGTGAACAGCAAGAAGCCATCAATTTAGCCCGTAATCTTATTGAAGAAAACAAGCGGCTAAAGACTAACCTGCATGAAAACCAACAAAATACGCTGGCAACAGTATCAAAATCAGTTGAACTAGAAATTGATGCGGCCAAACGGTTTTATAAAGAGGCTTATGAGTCTGGAGACCCAGATAAACTCATTGAGGCGCAACAAAAACTAACTGAAACGGCCATGAAAGCCGAAAGAGTTAGAAATTTTAAGCCAGCCCCTTTACAAACTGAAACTAATCATGTTCAAATACCGGAACGTCAACAAGCTGACCCAACGGCAGTAAGATGGCAGAAACAAAATCCGTGGTTTGGTGATAATCAAAACACAGAACATCGGTTAATGACCAGTATGGCTCTCGCATTGCATGAGCAACTCAAAGAAGAGGGAGTTGTTATTGCATCGCAAGAGTACTATGACCGCATTAACCAAACTATGAGGAATAGATTCCCCGAGAAATTCGGTGAAGAAAGCGATGAGCCTGAAACTCGCCGCACAAGAAGCTCCGTAGTCGCCCCGGCAACTCGTAGCACAGCCTCCAAGAAGATTCGCTTGTCAACTAGACAGATGGCTATTGCGAAAAAGCTTGGATTAACTCCGGAGCAATATGCTTTGGAAGTAACAAAAATGGAGTCTTAAAATGACCAACAGAACACCGAGAGAAATGGAAGTCCGTGAAGTCGAGGTACGCCGTAAGAAGTGGCGTCCACCAGATTTGCTGCCTGAACCAGACAAGCAAGCGGGTTTCGCATACAGATGGATTCGCGTTGCGCTTTTAAACAACGCTGACCCCCGTAACATCTCCGCCAAATATCGCGAAGGTTGGGAGCCGGTGAAGTTGGAAGAACAACCGAAGTTTAAACTTCTAGCCGACCCGAATAGTCGATACCAAGACAACATCGAAATCGGCGGGTTATTGCTCTGCAAAGCTCCGGAAGAGATGGTTGATGAACAGAATGCTTATTATTCTGAGCTCAATCAGCAACAGATGGCGGCGGTGGACAATAGCTTAATGCGTCAAAGCGACCCTCGGATGCCCATCTTCAATGAGCGTAAATCTGCGGTGAGCTTTGGTAAAGGTTCTTAATTTTTAGGAGTTTTAAATGGCTTATCCTATCGTTCCCGCCCCTTATGGGTTTGCGGCGATTAATGAGCTCGGTGGCTTGCCCTATGCTGGTAGCACCCGTTCTCTGCCAATCGCTTCTGGCTACAACACGAGCATGTTCTACGGCGATATCGTCCAGTTATCTGGCGGTACTGTTGTTACTACAGCTATGTCTGCCACCTCTACCCCCGGTACAGCTACCGCTGGCACTTTGGGTATCTTCGTTGGTTGCGAATATGTGAACTCGTCCGGTCAAACCGTGCGCGCTCAATATTGGCCCGCCAACACTGTGTCTAACAACGCAGTTGCTTACATTATTGATGACCCACGTGTTGTGTTCAAGGCAGTGATGACCGTTCAAGGTACATCGTTGGCTAACACCGGCACTACCGTTGGTTACGCTAATGCTACTTTCATTGGTACTAACTTGTATGCCATCACTGGTAACACAGGCAACACCAGCACCGGCGACTCGGCTATGGCTGTGTCTGGCGGCGTTATTAGCTCTGGCACTTCTGGCAATACTCGCGTTACTAGCGCTTTGCCTTTCCGTGTTGTTAGCTTGGTTCCTGACACCGCTGTGACCGTGGCCGCTACTGGTTCTACCTCTGGCTCTAGCACCACCGTGACCCTGACCGCTGCCAACACAGCGATTCAGCCCGGTATGCAATTGATTGCTCCAACAGGTACTGGTTCCGCTCAAGGTAACTACATCTCTGTGACTAACGTTAACGGTACTTCCGTTACCGTTTCCAGCGCCATTACTTTGGCATCTGGTACGTCAATTTCATTTGTTGGCTATCCTGAAGTGCGAGTCGTGTGGAACCAAGGTTTCCAAGGCTTGACCAACAGCGCTGGCGTCTAAGGAGTAAATCATGGCTATTTCACGCGCACAACTACTTAAAGAACTGCTCCCCGGCTTGAACGCTTTGTTTGGCTTGGAATACTCGCGTTACGGCGAAGAGCATAAGGAAATCTACGAAACCGAAACTTCGGAACGTAGCTTCGAAGAAGAAACCAAATTATCTGGCTTCTCCGCAGCTCCTGTGAAGAATGAAGGTACTGCGATTGCTTATGACAACGCTCAAGAAGCTTGGACAGCTCGCTATAACCACGAAACCATCGCCCTTGGCTTCTCTCTGACAGAAGAAGCTATCGAAGATAACTTGTACGACTCTTTGTCTGCTCGTTATACCAAGGGTCTGGCTCGCGCTATGGCTTACACCAAGCAAGTTAAAGCAGCTTCAGTCTTGAACAACGCTTACAACAACGCCTACGCTGGCGGTGATGGCGTTTCTTTGCTGAACACTGCTCACCCCTTGGTGAATGGCGGTACTAACGCTAACACTCCCAGCACCCCTGCTGACTTGAATGAAACCGCATTGGAAAATGCTGTTATTCAAATCGCTGCATGGACTGATGAGCGTGGTCTGTTGATTGCTGCCAAGCCCCGCAAGTTGATTGTTCCTCCCGCATTGCAGTTCGTTGCAACTCGTTTGCTCGACACTGAACTGCGTGTTGGTACAAACAACAATGACGTTAACGCCATCAAGAACAATGGTTCCGTGCCAGAAGGCTACGTAATCAACCACTTCTTGACCGCGACTAACGCATGGTTCTTGACCACCGATGTTCCTAACGGCATGAAGCACTTTGTGCGTACTCCCCTGCAAAACAGCATGGACGGTGACTTCGATACTGGTAACGTCCGTTACAAGTCTCGCGAACGTTATTCGTTCGGCTGGTCTGACCCACTGGGCATGTACGGTTCTTATTGAACTGCACAAAATAAAAAGGGGAGCTTCGGCTCCCTTTTTTTATTTATCTATTGACACATCGTTTAAATCAGTTACTATTCGGTATCTAGGTATTACCTTTACCAGACTGGCCTAGCAGATGATGCAACAATGGGTAAAGGAACTTTTGCATAAGGAATTATCATGGCACGTAGTACATTTGAAGGCCCAATCCTGTCGGGCGATAATCGTTTTGGTCCCCTGCGCAACGTAGGTTATTCTCAATTGGTCCAAAACGCTGACGTTAATATTGCCAACTTGGTTGTTGGCACTTCCACCTACGGTGGTTCATCGGGTCAGTTCGTTGCTTCCAACGGCATCCCTAACGTCAACGGCACTGTGTTTGTGCCTTCGGCAACAGCCACCCCAACGGCTCAAACCATCCCCGCCGATACAGCCACCAACATCTATCGCGGTGTGGTGTTCTATTTGCCCACTAGCTCTGACTTGGACGATATCTTTTTTGATATTCAAACAGCTTTTGCTGTGTCTGGTGGTACAGCCGCTTTGACTTCGGTTCAGTTCTTGGCAAGCAACAACTACACAGCAGCCGCTGGTAATGCCGCTTACTTCCAAACTGCTGCCATTACGTCCAATGCTGTTGGTCGCCAAGCACTGGCTACCTTTACTGCCACGCAGATTGGCAACCAAACAGCCACCTCAACCGACATTTACCAAGGCGGCACTCAGCCTAACTTGTCGCAAGTCGTGGTGACCATTGCCTTGGTTGGTACAGCTTTGAACACAGCCACCTCAGTTACAGGTCAAGTTAACGTTACTTTGCGTTATACACAGCCTGATAACAACATCGGCACACTGACTACTTACCCCTACGGTAACTTTGATTAATTAATCTGGGGGGCTTCGGCCCCCTTTTAAAAGGAGATTAATTATGGCTGTCAGCACAACTTCGTTTTACGGCAATTCCTCGCCTACATCTATTACTCGCAAGGGAAAGCACGAGCCCTTTGAGTTGCAGGTTGCGCGGGGTGATATTGCTTGCCATGTCCCCGTCGAAATCTTTGGCTATAGTACCCAAGTGGCTTCCACTGCCCTTGGCCCTTTGTGGGAAGGTTTGACCCAATCCGGCGGTGCATATACGTACCCTTCGTCTGCGGTGCAGATGACTTTGGTGTCCAGCACCACCGATACCCAGACCGTGCTTGTCATGGGTTTGGACTCTGGTTATAACTTGCTGTATGAAAACATTGTGCTAAATGGCACGACTGGTGTGACTACAGTTAACTCGTACCTGCGTATTAATGGCTTGTATATCACCAACGGTGTAAACGCTGGCACGATTACTTGCAAAAACAGCACTGTTTTGTATGCGCAAATTAACCCCGGTATTGGGCAGACACAGGCATCTATTTTTACGGTTCCTAACGGCTATACGTTCTACTTGTCGTATGTCCAAGGCAATGCCAGTATTGGATTCACATCTAGCAATTACATGCTTTTTGCTGAGTACAATAAGTTCAACTTAGGTAACCCACAAGATAACATCAACGGGTATCCACTAGCGTATGGCGGTAACACAAGCGTGTTGTCGCAGTCACCATTCGTGCAAATCTTCAATATTCCTTACACTGTGCCAGTTCAGCACGAGGGGGGCACTGACATTCAGTTCCAATTGAAATCTAACTCCGGTGGTCCTTTTGTCGGCAGTATCTTTGCTGGCGGTTATTTGATTGCTAATTCGGTGAGCTAATCATGCCTAAAACAGCAGCATGGCAACGAGCGGAAGGCAAAAACAAGAATGGTGGTTTAAACGCCAAGGGGCGCGCGTCCGCCAAAAAGCAAGGGATGAATCTGAAGCCCCCGCAACCAGAAGGCGGGTCACGCAGAGACTCATTTTGCGCTCGCATGGAAGGCATGAAAAAGAAGCTAACTAGTGTCAAAACGGCCAACGACCCTAACAGCCGAATCAATAAAAGCCTTCGGGCGTGGAAATGTTGACATGGATGCCAACATGATTTGGTCGGGCGCTTTATCCCTAGTATTGGGTATGGTTGCTTTTTTTCTTAAAGAGAAGTCTAATGACCTTAAGCGAATTGAGATTCTCCTCAATCGTACACGCGAGGAAATCGCAAAGGGGTATGTAACAAATGACGAACTTAACAAAATTACTGACCATATTGACCAACGCTTTAATAAGCTGGAAGCTAAAATTGACCAGCTTATTCAGCAAGGAAGCAAATGATGCCAAGCAAGAGCAAGGCACAACATAATCTTATGGCGGCAGTTGCCCATTCGGCAGCTTTCGCCAAAAAGGTGGGTATCCCACAGTCTGTGGGAAAAGACTTTAACGAGGCCGATAAAGGCCGTAAATTCTCAAGAGGTGGTGATATGAAGAAACATGAAAAGCACATGGCGACCGGTGGCACTCCTGACCCCCGCGCTGTTGCAGCATTGATGGCCGCTCGCCGTGCCGCTCCCCGTCAACCTGCTCCCATGCCCCCTATGGCTGGCGCTATGCCTCCTCCCGGCATGAAGCATGGTGGACTTTCCAAGGTTCATCACAAGCATTTGGCTGAACACCATCTGTCGATGGCTGAACACCACATGAAGATGCATTCACATGGTGGCAAGGTTAAGAAGATGGCTGCTGGTGGTCCCGCTATGGACCGCGAGATTGAAGCTGGTGAGCGTCATCTGAAACACGGCGAACATGCCGTTCAAAAACGTGGTCACACACGTGATATTGAAGAAAAAATGAAGAATGATGGCTTGAATGATATTGGCACTTCCGGCATGAAGCGTGGTGGCAAAGTCCACAAATACGCTGCTGGTGGTCACATTAGTTCTGCTCACCATCGCGCTGATGGCATCGCCGAAAAAGGCCACACCAAAACCAAAATCCACAAGATGGCTGGTGGCGGTAAAGCTAAATACTGCTAAGGAGTTTAAACATGCAACATCACACTCCACACATGCACGAAAAAGAAGTGCATCATGAGTTTAAACACAATGTGCATCATGTTGAAAAGCACTATGGTGGTGACGGTCACAAGCCCCATCACGAGCATTTCAAACATCATGCCGCTGGTCACAAGTTGCACCATGAGCATGTAGAGCACATGTGCCACGGCGGAATGTCGCATAAATAATCATGGACTCCTCCATCAATCCGGAGCCGATGGATGATTTGCAAGGCCGAATTGCCCAAATGCGTGGGCAGTTTGGTGCTGCTTATCCAAATATGATGAGATGCATCCCACAAGGCGCACCTCAGAATATGCCTCAGGGCTATCCACAAGGTATGTCTCCAATGAGGCCTCAGTACGGTCCTCAAGGAGCAAACCCGGAGATTCCACCCCGAGCCCCGCCTCAAATGGTTGGGCAAAGGATGCCTACACCATATAACACCTGCATGCCATCTCGCCCATTAAAAGCTGGTGGTATTGCCAAGATGGCAAAGGGTGGTTCAGTTAGCTCTGCGTCTAAACGCGCCGATGGTATAGCCGCCAAAGGCAAGACAAAGGGGAAATACCTATGATGGCAAGCCGTGGTATGGGGGACATCAGTCCCTCTAAGATGCCAAAAAAAAAGGTTATCCATCGCAAGGATGACCCGAATGCCGTGGAGATGTACGCCAAGGGCGGTCATGTCAACGCTGCTGGAAACTATACCAAGCCAAGTCTGCGCAAGCGTATCGTTTCCCAAGTGAAGGCGGCGGCCACTCAGGGAACCAAGGCAGGTCAGTGGTCGGCTCGCAAGGCTCAGCTTGTAGCTAAGAAGTACAAAGCGGCTGGCGGGGGATATAAAGATTGAGAGCTCCTCAGCAATCGCTTAAAGACTGGGGTGACCAGAAGTGGCGCACCAAGTCTGGCAAACCGTCAAGCAAGACGGGAGAAAGATATTTGCCAGAGAAGGCAATAAAGTCTTTAAGCCCTGCTGAATATGCGGCAACTACCAAGGCCAAGCGCAAGGGCAAGGCGGAAGGTAAACAGTTTGTAGCGCAACCCAAGAGGATTGCAAAGAAAACAGCGGGGTATCGGTAATGGCTGAGAAGTGGATTCAAGGTGCAATCAAAAAGGCCGGTTCATTACGTGAAGCGTTGCACGTAAAAGAAGGGCATAATATACCTGCCAATAAGCTTGCGAAGGCTGCCAAAGCTCCCGGAAAGCTTGGTCAAAGGGCTCGCCTAGCACAGACATTAAAGAGCTTTAAATGACTGCATACACCAGTGGTACATCCTCATTCAATTTAGCGTTTAACGAAATCGTAGAAGAATGCTACGAGCGTTGCGGTATTGAGGTGCGCACTGGTTATCAATTACGCACAGCAAGGCGTAGTTTTAATTTGATGACCATAGATTGGGCAAACCGTGGCATCAATCTGTGGACAATTGAGCAAGGAATCATTCCATTGGTAACCGGTCAGGTGGCCTATCCTTTGCCGGTGGACACAATCGATTTGCTTGACCATGTGATTCGTCAGCAAGCAAATACTACGGGCCAAATGGATATCAACATTACTCGCATTTCCGAAACAATGTATTCCACCATCCCCAACAAACTTGCTCAGGGTCGCCCTATTCAGGTTTGGGTGAACCGTCAATCTGGAAACATTAACCCAACCAACGCAACAATCCAAGGCAATGGAGCCGGTTCTACCAGCATTTCTGCCACCGATACCACCATTGTTTTGAGCGATACAAGCAGCCTACCCGCCGCAGGTTACATCAATGTGGGCAATGAAACAATTTACTATACCGCCGTGTCTGGCAACTCTCTGTTGCTATGCGCTCGCGGACAAAACGGAACCACGGCTGCTGCCGCTTTGACAAATACTCCTGTTTACTTAAACTATCTCCCCAACATCAATGTATGGCCTACCCCAGATGCGGGCGGTAACTACAGTTTTGTTTATTGGAGAATGCGAAGGATTCAAGATTCTGGTACAGGTGTCAACATAGAAGACATTCCTTTCCGTTTCATTCCTTGTTTGGTTGCTGGTCTTTCTTATTACATTGCTTTGAAGACTCCTCAAGGGATGGCAAAGTTAGACATTCTCAAACAACAATATGATGAAGCTTGGGATATGGCGGCATCTCAAGATAGGGAAAAGGCTTCTCTCCGGTTAGCCCCAAGACAAATGTTCTGGTAATGGCTACCCAGTACGCATCAGGTAAATATGCAATTGCTGAGTGTGACCGTTGCGGCCAACGGTACATGCTTAAGGAGTTGAAGAAGGAAATCATCAAGACAAAACTTTTTCAGATTAAAGTTTGTCCTGAATGTTGGGACCCTGACCAACCGCAATTGTCTTTAGGTCTTTACCCAGTGTATGACCCGCAGGCAGTTAGAGAGCCAAGGCCGGATGTCAGTTATTATGCGTCTGGCAGTAGCGGTGTTCAAACCAATGTAAGTGGCGGGAACACTGAGAGTGGCGTGGGTTATCCAGAGGGCGGTAGTCGAGTATTTGAATGGGGTTGGAATCCTGTTGGTGGTTCTAGTGGATTCGATTCATCATTAACACCAAATAGCTTGATATTCCGTTTTCAATTGGGTACAGTTACTATAAGCACAACCTAGGAGTTGCTATGGAAAAGAAAACAGTTAAAGCGATTGCGGACATGGAAATTCGCAAGCATGAAAAACATGACCATCCCGGTCAGAAGCCTACCAAGTTTGCCAAAGGCGGCGTAACTGGTAAAGCCATGAAGGCCGTTGGTCGTAATTTGGCACGTGCTCACAACCAAAAACCCGGGAGCAAATGATGGCTAAATTCAGTCACAAGCAAATGGGCAAAGAGAACGGCCCTGCATCCGAGTATGCACAACCTCATACCATGAAGGGCAAGTCCATTGATGGTACTGAAGTCATGAAAGCTGGCGAATACGTTAGCAACAAAAGTGCTAAAACGGCAACCATCAAAGACCCTCTTATGAGCGGTGTTAGCTATGGTGTTGGCGAAACCAAAACGGATGGCATCAAAATCCGTGGTACTGGTGCAGCTACTAAAGGCGTAATGGCTCGAGGACCGATGGCGTGAACTACTATCAGCTTGTTCAAGAGATTCAGAACTACACTGAAAACACTTTCAGTGCAGCAGACGTTAACACGTTCATTGAACAAGCAGAGCAACGGATTTATAACACCGTTCAGTTTCCTTCTTTACGAAAGAATGTAACCGGAACAGTCACTACATCTAATCCATATCTATCTGCTCCAATTGATTATCTTTCATCTTATTCATTGGCTGCATATTCAACTGCAAGCACCACAGCGACAGGAAGCTCTGGTTCTAATTCTATTGTTGTAGCAAACTCAAGCGGAATCGCTGCTGGGCAGAATGTTACAGGAACCGGGATAGGCGCTGGCGCTGTTGTTTATAGTATTAGCGGAACGACTGTAACCCTTAGCGTTGTTAATTATGCTTCGGTTTCTGGTACGGTTAACTTCCAAGGGCCATATCAATATCTATTAAACAAAGATGTTAACTTCATTCGTGAAGCATTCCCATATCCCGGAGTGACTGGATTCCCAACTCATTATGCAATCTTTGGTCCTCAATATTCATTACCTAATGAACTTTCATTTATGATGGGACCAACTCCAGACCAAAACTATTCTGTTGAGTTGCATTATTTCTTCTATCCAACATCCATCATTCCCGGCATTATTACTGGATTGAGTAACATTGCTGCGCCGGGTTCTGCGTATACCAATGGAACGTATTACAACCAAGCTTTGACCGGAGGAACCGGCTCTGGCGCGACTGCCACCATCATTGTGGCTGGCGGTTCTATTACTTCTGTTACGCTTCAATCCGGGGGTTATGGTTATGTGGTTGGTGATTCTTTATCTATTAGCATTGGCACTGGCAGTGGGTTTGCCATTAATGTTTCCAGCATAAATCAGAGCACTGGACGCACTTGGCTTGGTGATAACTATGACCCAGTACTTCTTTATTCATCATTGGTTGAGGCTTATACCTTCATGAAGGGTGAGCAAGATATAGTGGCTCTTTATAATCAAAAATATACAGAAGCCTTGGAGCAAGCAAAACGTTTGGGCGATGCTTTGGAACGCATGGATGCGTACAGGTCCGGCCAATATCGACAAGCAGTAACCTGATATGTCAATCTACCAAGGCCTTACAACGAGCTTTAAATATCAAGTTATGCAGGGGCAGATTAATCTTGCCTCTAATAATATTTATATGGCTCTATATAATGGCAACGCTTCTTTAGGCCCATCAACCACTAATTACACCAGCGCCAATGAAATAACCGGGACTGGTTATACGGCTGGTGGCCAGTTAATGACAGGCGTTACTGTTCAGTTTGATTCTCAGAACAACATTGTTTTTGTTAACTGGTCAAATGTTATTTGGACGCCAGCTACATTCTCCGCAAGAGGTGCATTGATTTATGATGCCACGGCATCCAATGCTTCAATTGCCGTGCTGGATTTTGGTTCGGTCAAGTCCTGTTCCAATTCGTTCACGGTCACGATGCCAGCCAACACCTCAACCTACGCCCTCATCCGAGGATAGACATCCCTTAAAAACCAAGACATAATACGAACGTTCTTATAGGGAGATGTTATGTCTGATGGGCAACTGGCTACGGGGTTTTACTTCACATCTGCGGTTTATTCTATTGATAAGCCAGAGTTCTTGGATGTTCTAAATCCTGTTTGCGAAGAGTACTTGAGTAAGCAAAGAGCTCAAAATAAACATGAGCTCTATCCTCTTTACCAAACAGAGAGCATCAACTTTGACCCGCGTTTAAACGACTTTTGTAACTTTGTAGGCACAACTGGCTGGAACATTCTATTAAGCCAAGGCTATCAGATGGCGGGTCTTAGCGCTGTGTTCAATGAGATGTGGTGTCAGGAGCACTACAAACATTCTGGAATGGATGAGCATATTCATGGCGGGTCAGCTCAGTTGGTTGGTTTTTATTTCCTTGACACACCTGAAAATTGTTCTATCCCAACTATCCATGACCCAAGGGCAGGGAAGAAGCAAATCAATCTTCCGGAGGCTGATATGGCTTTGGTCACTCATGCCAGCAACGCAGTCACGTTTACACCAAAGCCCGGCCTCTTGCTGTTTGCGAGCTCATGGCTTCCTCACTCGTTTACACGACATGGTAATGATAAGCCTATAAAATTTATTCACTTCACCATTGCGGTTCAGCCTACGCTGGTTCCCCCCGTAGAGGTGATATGAAAAAGTACTTGATAAGATTCAACAAGTCCAGAGGGGAGCCGGGAAGAGGCTCACCAGAACATGCATGGAGAGTCTTTGAAGGAAACAAGGAATACTTGTTTAAACACATTAGAATAAGTGTTCCCGTTTGGGATGAAACCGATGGTCTTGACTGGAACATAGCTTGCAAAGGGCGAATGACAATCGATAAAGAAACATCAACCGCAATCATTTGGAGTGAGCATACTTGATAAAACAAGATGTTCATTGGATAATGTTAATGCTGGCTAACACTTACTCAACCGCGCTAATCCAAAGCGCTTAATTTTTAAGGGGCTATTATGGCTAATGAGATTTCAAACTTTGGGGACCACGCAGTAGCTACGCTCCAAGCAAATGCAAAAATTCCTGAAGGCATGGGGATTGAAGGCTGGTATCACGTTGAGTGCCGCGATAAAGACGGTAACTTGAAGTGGGAAGAAGAGTTCCCCAATCTGGTGGTTGCTGTTGGTAAACAGTTGATGCTGGACACCTTGCTCAAAGGCAGCGCTTATACCGTGACTGGTCCATTCCTTGGTTTGTTGAACGCAAGCGTTACCCCCGCAGCTACCGACATCATGAGCACCATTGTGCCTTCTAAAGAGTTTACCGCTTATACAGTTGGTGGCTCTGCTGTTCGCGGTACGGCTTCTTTTGCCTCATCCACTTCAACAGGTACAACTCCTTCTAACGTAACATCTAGCACCGCCACTGCTATTACCTACACCATTACTGGTGCAGGCGGTACGGTTTATGGTTGTTTCTTGGTTTTGGGTACTGGCGCTGTAAGCACCCAAAGCAATACAGGCGGTACTTTGTATTAAGAAGGCAACTTCGGTACTGCCAAGACCACAACCGCAGGTGATACAGTTAGCGTCACATACAGCACGACAGCTACTTCTTAATCCCTTGTATGTTTTGCACGTACGCTCATTACACTCCTGAGGGCGAACTTTTCTATGTTGGAAAAGGTAATGGCGTACGGCGTGCCAATAGATTTGTTGGCCGCAATAATCGTTGGAATAAGAAAGTAGCCAAGTACGGTAATCCAAAGGTTGAGGTTCTTGCTCACTGGGCAGATGAAACTGAAGCCTTTGAACATGAGAAGTTTTTGATTGCTTGCTTCCGTGATTTGGGTTTTGACTTGTGCAATTTGACAGATGGTGGAGAAGGCTCATCGGGCTTGAAACTCTCTGAAGAGCACAAAAGAAAAATCGGTTTAAAGCTCAAAGGTAGAACCGGTCAAACCCGTTCAGAGGAAACTCTCCAAAAACTTCGGCAATCGCATCTTGGACAGCCAGCATGGAACAAGGGCTTAAAAAATGCGTATACACATCCCGCTGAGTCTGTAGCTAAACGAGCTGCAAAAATGCAGGGGCATACGCACAATGCTAAGTTCAGATACATCGGCATAAGCAAAGACGGCCTACATAGAGTTGAATTTGTGGGTAACCCAGCAATAAAAAACGCAGGATTTGACCCAGCCCGTGTTCGCAATTGCGCCAAGGGTATGCGTAAAACGCACAAAAACTATATTTGGTCCCAAGAAGTTTTGGAGAAAAAATAATGGCATTAGTTCTTGCGGACCGCGTACAACAAACCGGGACGGCTAATACCACGGTCAGTTTTACCATTACGGGGAGCGTGACTGGGTATCAGTCGTTCTCAGTTGTTGGGAACGGCAACACAACATACTATGCCGCCACAGATGCCACTGGTAACTGGGAGGTGGGTCTTGGCACGTACTCCACTACCGGCCCCACGCTAACCCGCACAACAATTCTATCGTCAAGTAACTCCGGCAGCGCCGTGACGTTCAGCGGTACGGTGACGATGTTCGTTACCTACCCATCTGAGCAAGCAATTCTGGGGACACTGACTACCAACTACATTCCTTATGGGAATGGTACTGCGGCGTTAAGTTCTTCGGCCAACCTGACATTCAATGGCACAAACTTGACGCTGGGTACCGCTGGTACTGGGTCATTGTTCCAAGGTGACTTTAGCAATGCCACGTTCGCCAGCCGCACGGCGTTCCAAACGGGGACGGTCAACGGTTCGACAGGTATCTATGCGCTGCCCAACGGCACAAGCACAGCGGCTTCTTGGCAAGCAACTAACAACAGCAACCCAACAAATGCCTCAAAGATTCTGATTGCAACGAATGGCACGACTGATGTGCAGTTGGTATCTGGCATTAATGGTACTGGTACGTATTTGCCTCTGTCGATTTATAACGGCGGTGTGGGCACGTTTGTGTTTGGCACATCGGGGCAGTTTGGTATTGGTACGTTGGCATCTGTTTCTTACGGCACATCCGGTCAAGTCCTGACTTCTGGTGGCGCAAGTGCTGCTCCTACATGGACTGCACTTAGTGCTAGTGGCGCACAAGCCTTTATTACAAATTACA
>Ga0007828_1000071_pt1 | contig 31327 bp, 55 predicted proteins | sample CryBogCBE16Oct07_FD_71232 | JGI IMG/M metagenome (GOLD analysis project Ga0007828, IMG submission 71232) | Freshwater microbial communities from Crystal Bog, Wisconsin, USA - CBE16Oct07 | ecosystem: Environmental > Aquatic > Freshwater > Lake | place: Crystal Bog, Wisconsin, USA | collected...
AAGAGGAATATGCAATTCCTTTAAAAAGATTAACTCCAATGGAAATTTTATTTAGCATTCTTGAAAAAGAAATGGAAATAAAAAATCAGGATTTTTGGGATAAATTAAAAAAAATCATCTTTTATAAATGAACAAGATGCTTTTGAAAGATTTTTTATAGCGGGAAATCATTTTGGGATAGATAATGATAAGTATCCGCATTTTAAACAATATCTTTTTAATAATTTTACATAAAATAATTAAAGTAAAAAAATGTTGAAAATTACTTCTTGGGTTTTAAATCAATGTATAAAAATAAAATTTTGGTATGGCGTTCAAAAATTATTAATTTTACGAAAAAATAAAATTGCTAAAAATTTACGAAATAAATTAAATAAATGAAAATATTAATATTCAACGGTCAAATTTATAATCTAGACATGGTTCTTATGATTACTAAAATAGACGAAAGTACTACAAGTACTTTTTTTCGTATCTATTTTAATCCTCCAACTATTTATTTAAATTTAAATGGAAGTACTAAAAAATTAATAGAAATTAGAAATGAAATCTTAGATTTTATAAAAAGTAAAAAAACAGAATTAATTATCAATTATGAATAAGATAGAAGAAACTGAATTAAAAAGTTGTACTTTAAAGGAATTAAAATTAAAAGGAAATGATTGTAATTTTGATTATGATGGAGTGATGTTCACAACTAAACATTCTAATGAAATTAAAAGACTTATTAAAGTAAAAGGGGCAATTAATTTATATCTTTCTGAAACAACAGGATTTAAATATCATGTAAAAAATATCGAGGATAAATTCAAAACAGGTATTTGGAAATTTTTAAATGAGAATATTGAATTATCTAAAGTTTCTAATTTCAAAACTGAACTACAATCATTAATCAATAAATATTCTAAAGAAAACGGAAGCAATACTCCTGATTTTATTTTAGCAGAATATCTGACTTCTTGTTTAGATAATTTTGATAATATAGTAAATAAGCGTGACAAATGGAACAAAGATTAATTGGAACAGGAAGGATAGAATTTGAAATTCCTAAAGTAACAAAAAAACATGAAATCCAGACCTGGAAGAAGACTGCAATGGTTTTTACTAATGATGATTTATCTGATTATTATTCTTGGTGGTTAAATAAAAGATTTGATCTCAAATTTATAAAAGTTTTAAGGGGTAGTCATATTAGTTTTATTAATGAAAGAGTAGCAGAAGAAAAATTTAAGCAAGCAAGAGAAGTTTTTAATAATAAAAAAGTGACATTTCAATATAATCCTCTTAATATAAGAAGTAATGGATTACATTGGTGGTTAAAAGTAGAATCACAAAATTTTGAAGATATAAGAAAATCAATAGGTTTAGACCCAATTCCTTATTATAATTTTCATTTAACAATTGGTATGGTAAATGAATATAATAAACCACATTCAGATTATATTTTGAATATTTGTAGAAATTTCCATTTATAGACAAATTCTTTACTATATTTGTAAAAATTAAAAATTATGTTTGTTTTGAGTTGCCCATATAGTCATTCTGATGTGATTATAAAAATGAAAAGAGTAGAATTTGTTGCAAAATTTGTAGATAGCAAAATAAAGGAAGGAATTTTTGTTTTCTCTCCGGTACTTTATGGATTAAAAGTTTTGCAGTATGTTGACGGAATGGATGATTGGGAAACCTGGAAAGTATTTTGTGAAAATGCTATTTTAGATTGCAAAGAATTATGGGTTTTAAAAATGAAAGGTTGGGAGCTTTCTACAGGAGTAAAAGGTGAAATTGATTTTGCTATTGCTAATAATATACCAGTAAAATATATTGATGTAAATGAAGATTATGTTTAAAAAAATTCATAATAATAATATTTATGCTTATCGTGTATCTTTTAAATTTTACGAACTCTTTTTAGAATTTATGGGAGAATTTAGCGGAAAATTTATTTTTGAACTTGAAAAAGAATATGAACTTATTGAATCTTCAGATTTTATTATAAATCTTTTTAAATGAACTCGTTTCATTTTGACTGAAGATTTCATAAGCCGTTATAAAATAAAAGCAAAAGTTAAAAAAAATTTATTATCATTTTTAAAAAAAATATTATGTTTAGCAAAGAAGAAATAATTGAGAATAATAAATTAATTGCCATTTATCTTGGTTATACTTATTTTCCATATAATATGCCAGAATTACAATCTGATTCAGCAAAAAGTGGAAAAAATGTACCTGGATGGAAAAAAGATATAACTGTTTCAAATTTTAATAAATTTAATCAATTTGATAAAGAATTATGTGGGTTAGAAAAACCATATCTTTGTAGGAATCATAATGATATGTTATTTGATACTGATTGGAATTGGTTAATGAGGGTTGTAGAAAAACTTGAACAAGAAGGTTATGGAATTGATATTACTCCACAAAGTTGTACGGTAATTGAATACTTAACAGGAATGGAAATCAAAGTTTGTGAAATATTTAAAATCGATTCACCTAATAAAATGGAAAGAATTTATTTTTGTGTAGTTGAAACAATCAAGTATATCAATAAAAGAAAACAAATTTTAGATTGGACTTTAAAAAATGTCAAAGAATTTTAAAGTAGTAAATAAAATTATCATAACTTTATAAAAAATAAATCATGTACAAAGCAAAAAATTTATCACATAATTGGGTAGAAGGTAGTTTAATTCAATGTCATACAGGTAATTTTATACTTGAAAGTAATGAACAAATAGATTTAAGACCTGAATATCATAGGCAAGGAATGGGTTGTGGATTAGAGGATAGAAATATTACTGATAGATATGAAGCAATGGAATATGGTTGGGAAGAAGCAATGCAAAGAATTGAAGAATATCTTCCAAATTATATTGAAATTGATATTAAAACAGTTTGTAAATTTACAGGTTTAACTGATATTTATAATAACAAAATCTTTAGTAATGACCTTCGGATGGATAATCAAGGAGAATTATTTAGAATTTATGAAGTAAATGGAGGTTTTGTTATTAAAGCAGGATATTGGAAAAAAAATACAGATGATTTAATTTTCGGAGATGAATTAATATTTGAACATTTATCAAACATTCAAACAGCTGATTGGTTATGTGAAACCACAAAATCAGTTGGTAATTATTATGATTATGAAACAAAATAATTTAGTAGCTATTTTTATTTTTAATGAATAGTTTATAGATATATTTATAGAACTTCTACTGAATTAAAAAATTATTGAATTATACTTATCAATCACAAAAAGAAATAATTGAATTACACCCTAAATTTAAATAAATTAATATTTTTCTAATTTTTCACTTAAATACCGAAATTTATAACCTTTTACAGATTTATTAATATCTTTACAAGCTCCGATTATATTTGGTGTTTTAATATTTAATTCATCTGCTGCTTGTTTTATAGAATTATAAATTTTTTCATTATTTAAACAGAAAATTTTTCTTCCAATTCTATTTCCTTCTTTTAATTTAGAATCTGATAATTTTTGTCTATGTTCTTTAGATTTTGCATTTCCTTCTAAAGTTTTCGAATATTTTGCAACTCTTGGGTCACATTTGTTTAATCCTTTATTCCATGCGGGAATACCTTTTTTACCTTTATTCCATGGTATATTACCTTTTAATTTTTCAGATATTCTTTTATTAACTTCTTCACCTAAATTCCCTCCATTCCCACCAATAGAAATATTATAACCCTTTTTTCTATCAGTAGAATCATAAAATTTTATCCAATATATTTCCCTTTTATTTAATTCATTTTTATTTGTACAAAATTCGATAATTTCTCTTTTAAAATTTTCTTTCCCATATTTTTTAATAGCTCTTATAATTTTAATACCACTACCGAAATATTCTTTTTCTAATTCTTTATTACTTTGACCAATATAAATTTTTAAATCTATTAAATTTATTGTTTTATAAATGAACATTAATTTATTTTTAGTATATTTGTATAAATATAATTAAAATAAAATGAAACAACTAATCACGACAACTTTACCATATCCAAATGCAAAACCTCATATAGGACACGCATTTGAATTTATTATTACAGATTTTATTGTTAGAAATAATAAATCAATTGGTCACGAAATATTTTTTAATACAGGTATTGATGAACATGGCTTAAAAATTCAAAAAAAAGCTGAAGAATTAAATTGCACTCCACAAGAACTTTGTGACAAAGCATTTATTGAATGGCAAAAATTTTGTGAAATATTAAATATTGAATATGATAATTTTTATAGAACAAGTTCAAATGAACATAATAATGAAGTGAAAAATTTGTTCTTTAATTTTTTTAAAAAATATTCGGTATTAAAAAAATATAAAGGTTATTATTGTGTCGGTTGTGAATCTTTTATTACTGAAAAGGAAATTATTAATGGTAAATGTCAAATACATCAAATTCTTTTAACTGAAAGCGAAGAAGAAAATTATTTTCTACAGTTAAAAAATTTTAATGTCGAAGATATTTTGATAAATAAAAATTTATCAAAAGAATTAACTATTATAAAAAATGAATTTCATGAATTAAGTATAACCAGAAAAAATGTAGATTGGGGTGTTAAGATTGATAATGAAAATACTTTATATATTTGGATAGACGCACTTTGTAATTATTATTTGTCTATAGCAAAAAAAATAGATTGGTTAGAATATTGGGAAAATAGTATGATAATTTGTGGAAAGGATAATTTAAAATTTCAGGCATATATTTTACAAGTTTTAAATTTAATGTTAAAAATTCCTCAAAATAAATCTGTTCTTGTACATGGCACTATTTTGGATAAGGATGGAATTAAAATGTCTAAAACTTTAGGGAATGTAATAGACCCTTTAGACATTATAAAGAAATATGGAATTTCTCCGTTAAGGTTTTATTTTGCTACAATGAATATTTATAATGATGCAAAGTTCAATGAAGAAGAATTAATCAATCGCTGGAATTCTTTTATAGTTGACCAATTTGGGAACACAATCTCTAGAGTATTTCATATTGGAAAAATTAAAAATGTTGATTATAGTATAGAAGAAGATTTTAATGATGTTCTTTTAGAAGAATCTTTTAGGGATATAAATAATGATTTTGGAAGTTTTAATTTTAATAAAGGTTTAGAAAAGTGTAATGAATTAATAACTTATATTAGCAATAGAATTGAAAAGGAAAAACCTTATCAAAAAGAAGCAACAAATGCACAAGAAATAATTTTTGAAGCATATAAAATATTAGAATTTATTATGCAGAAATTAAAAATTATTATCCCTGAGTATTCCGAAAGTTTTGATAAAGCATTTTCGGAAAAAGAAAAAGTAATCTTATTTAAAAAAATAGATAAAATTTAGTGTAACTTTGTGTGGTAAACAAAAATAAAAAGTATGAATATTTACCGCACTAATGCTGGTTTAGGTTATGGACAATTTGCTTATCTTATTAGATTAGACAAAACTGAAAAGGGTTATAATTATCTTTGTATTCATAGGAACGGACTTCATTTCGATGAATATACAGAATATGTTGTTGGAGGAGTTGTAAAAGATTTAGAGAACCTTTATGTTTATTTAGTTGGTGACAAAATCGAAGATATGGAAATTTGGAATCAATATACTTTCCGATTACTTTATAAAGTATTAACTTTGCGTGAGGAAAATAATATTTATAATGATTTAAGAGGCATAGGTTTAAATGTTATTCAAACAGAAACTGTCGAGGAATATATTTTCGACAAACTTTTAAATTTATTTTAATAATGGCAGAATTCACAGATCAATATAGAGTTGAACAAATTAAATCATGTTTTGGATTAAATTCATTTAACCAATTTTCTTGGGAAGTTTTAATGCAAACAGTTGAAAATATTGAAAGAAAAGGTTATAATGTAAATATTTATAAAAACATTTGTGAAATATCTTTAAATGGAGAAATAATACATCATGTACAACATGGACAAAAATGGATAGCTGTTTTTCATTGTATAGCTTATTTTGCAATGAAATTTAATAATTCAAAATAAATAAAAATTATGACAAAAGAAATTTTAAAATCTTTTATAAGAGAAAATGATTTTATTCAAACGATAGAATATCGTTGGGTGCAATCAGATAATGATATGATTTTATTTGTTTTTATTTCAAATTTTTTAATTGATAGATGGAATGAAATATTAGGACCAAATATCACAGATGAAGAAGGGATCAATTGCACTATGAAAGATGGTTATTTTGTTTTTTCTATGTTACCTATTTTAGAATATTTTGGAATTTATGAAAACGAAGAAATCTATAAATTATTCCCTTTAGAAGAAAGTAGATAAAATTCTTATTACCTTTGTTATGTAACAAAAACAAAAGATATGAAAGAATTAGAATTGCAACAAGCATTAAGATATATTAAAGCAGGTAAATCTACTTTCACAATTCAAAATAAGAAAACTGGCAATAGATTTACTTATCAAGTAAATAAAAGCAAAACTGCTAAAATTCCACTTTATTTTGTCTCTTTAATGACTGGAAGTAATAATGAATCGGATTTTACTTATATTGGATTTATTAAAAATGATACTTTTATCTATGGAAATAAATCAAGAATTAATAATGAAGCAATTGGTGTAAAAGCTTTTACAAGCGTATATAGCTTGTTTGAAAAAGGAGTTTTTCATAAAGATTTAGCTTTTTATCATGAAGGTTGTTGCGGAAAATGTGGGAGAAAATTAACAACACCTGGATCAGTTGAAAGAGGATATGGCCCAGAATGTGCCGGTAGAATTTAAAAAATAAAAATAAAAATATAATGGAGATTAGAAGACTTGTACTTGGTGACATACATGGTAGATATGATGAATTAAGAAAATTATTAGATAATGCTAAATTTTCCGATAAAGATTTACTTTATTTTTTAGGTGATGCTGTTGATAGAGGAAACCAAAATATAAAGACAATTAAATTTTTAAACAGTTTAAAAAATATTATTCCTATTAGAGGGAATCATGATGCTTGTACACAAAACTTTTTAGAAAATGTTAAAGAAAGAAATCCTTATGATATTAAACATCATTTATTTAGAGGAGAAAATGGCTCATTTAAAACAATTAAAGAAATTCAACATTATCAAGGCAATAAAAATGAATTGCTAGAATTTTTTAAGAAACAAGTTGATTATTTTATTTCGCAAGATAATATTCTTTTTATTCATGGCGGTTTTAACCCAGAATATTTATTAGAGGACCAATTAGGTGATGAATTTTATTGGAATAGAGAATATTGGGAGGACGCAATAAAAAATCAAAATAATCCAAACAAATTGCCTAGCAAAGAAAATTTTAAAGAAATATATATTGGGCATACTCCTACAATTAGATATCAAAGGATTAATAATGAAATAAAGGATGTAAGAAATGAAAATCATGCAATTACTTGTCCTATTAATATAAAAAATCTTTGGAATATGGATACGGGTGCAGGTTTTAATAGTGGATATTTAAGTTTAATGGATATTAAAACAAAACAATTGTGGCAACAAAAAATTGTTTAATTATGAATGAAGAAATTTATCAAAAAGAAAAAAAGGAAGTTTTAGATTTTTTAATCCCGCATTATCAAAAGTATCTTGATGAAATTAAAAAAGAAATGGATTTTAATAAAATAAAATCCATCATTTTAGAGAATCATATTCATTCCGGCATTTGCTATTGTTGCTATAATTACTTAAAAATTAGCATTGAACTAAACGAATGGGTAAAAGACCATATGCAATTTGGAAAAGCTTATTGGGGAAAAATTCCTTATACTGCTGATACTAAAATAGAATTAATTGAAAGATTAGAGTTAAGAATTAGAAAAATGAAATATGAACAAGAAAATTAAGCATTATTTTTGGTTGATAATATTATTTATATCCACCTATTTAATTTGTTTTGGAATTAAAGAAGCAATCAGAACAAAAGATATTGAACCTGAATGGGAAAAATATACTTTGATTAATAAGTTTGAAAGAAATTATCAAGTATTAAATAAATCAGGAAATAATTCTTATGTAGAATCTAAAACAGAAAAAGTATTTCACATTAAATGGGAAGAATCTGGAATGGATGATGAGATAGTAGTTTCTATTCCTGTTTACTACAAATTTAAACCTGAACAACATTTAATGCAACCAGGTTGTGGTTGTGGTTGTAGTATCCCATTAAAAGACCAATCAGGAGTTTATGTTATGTTAGTTTTGTTTATGGGAATTTTATGGGTTACTGCATTTTATGAAATCAAAGAAATTCCTTATAATAATGATTCAGAATTTAGAATATTTTAATTATGAATTAATAAAGAAAATATAAAGGAATGTATTTAAGAAAAATATACAAAAGTAGAAAATCAAATAATTGAATTTAATTTTAATAATTTTCACTATAAAATTTAAAAATTTATGTTACCCAGAAAATTACATTTAGAACAAGTAAATAGATTCCACGATTTAATTGAATCTTTAAATAAAAAAATTAAAGAATCTGAAACAAAATAAACAGAATATGATTTATTAATGAAATATTTTGACCTTACTACAAGGTTATGACCTAAGATTGATGATAAAATTGAAGAAATTAAATTCATGTTAGACGAATTTGAAAGAAAGTAGATAAAAAATTATGTAACTTTGTGTAACAAAAACAAAGTAATATGGCAAAAAATAATTTCACTTTAAACTATTTAGAAACAAAAGCTATTAAAAAAAGCGGAAAAATAGTTCGTAGAGAAACTAAAGAAGCTACTTTGAAAGTTTCTATATTTTTTGAAGAAAGAAATAGAGAACAGATAGCAAATCTAGGTTATGGATTTAATTCTCATTATACTAATCATAATGTTGAAGGTGAAAAATATCGTTTACACCAATCAATTCGTCCTAATAAGACGATGAAATTAATTCACGATAAATCTGGAAGAGAATTTACGTTTGATAATATTATTACTGCTTTTCCAATGAGTACTGCGGATTTAATGGAAGGAAATAAAAAAGTGGCAACTATTTATACTGAAGATTATTACAAAGATTAAATAAAAATAATATGGTAAAAAATAATAAGGTGAAGAACCCAACAGTAAGTGAGTTTGAAAAATTAACTCTTGAATTAAATCTCATTGACATGAAACGTGCTGAGATAATTAAAAAACTTAACGAAGTTCCTGAATATGTCAAAAAAATAATACAAGCAGAAATAAATAAAATCAAAGGAAGGTTTTATGAACATACTGCAAATCGAAATATGTTTTATAAAGTTTTAGGAGGTGACGTTGAAATTGGAGTACAATATGGTAAATCTGTTTATTCAGTTTCAATTGATATTGAAAATTATGATACTTTAAATGGAAGTATTAAATCCACAAGCAAAAATTCTATAACTGATACTTTGCCAAAAAATGTTCGTAATTTCATTACTAATGGAAACATTGAAATTGATTCAGAAAAAGCAATTGAAACACTTAATAAAATCAAGGAAATAAAAAAGAAAGTATTGGAAGATGAAATTACTACTTTAAACAGACAAATTGCTGAGAAGAAAAAAGAAATGTTAAATATAAAATAAAACAATTATGCGAATAATAGATGTATTTCCACCAGGTTTAAATTTAAGAGTTAAACATTCACTTTACCCTAGATTAGGAGGAAAGGAATTTGAAACATATTGTCCAATAATACAAAATAACCCTGAAGAATTAGTTGTTTTTTGTAAAAATGAATTAAATCAAATTGATTACAAACAAATTATAAATGAAGCATATATAGTAAAAGGATATCTTAAATCTTCTTTAAAACTTTATAATGAAAAATATCGGAGTTTTCTTGAAGTACAAAAATTAATTCAAGAACGTTTAAGGTTTATTAATTCTGAACTTCGTAAAGGTAGAAATGAAATTTTTTCAAGAGAAAGATTTGAATTGCGTGAGGATTTTAATTTATGTATAGAAGAAATCAAAAAAATTAAAAAAATGATAATAAATACAAACAAAATCTATACAAAATTATATTTAGATGGTGTTGGTTTATGGAGTTTAGGAGTAGTTCCTCCAATTGATTTAACTTTAAATTTTAACTAAAATGGCTAGAACTGATATATTTGGTATTACTCCCAAAATAGGTGATACAATAGTTTTTAATCCTCCAAACTATAAAGGGTTATCAATTAGTACTTGCGTAGGTTTAACTGATGGAGGTAGTCCTAAAGTAAACAACATAATTAGAAAATCTACTTATAGTGTTGATATAGAAATAAAGTATAAAGGGTTTTATATTGTAAAAACAGATTTTTTGGTAAGATAAATTTTGTAGTTTCAAAAAAAATTGTATATTTGTGATAAGAAAAAAATATTTACAGTAATTAAAAATAAAAAGAAATAAAATGAGAAATTTAACTAACATCACGACTTTAGAATTAGAGGGCGGGCTTGAATTAACAAATTCGAGAAGTTAGGTTATTGATTTTATTTATTTTAAATGAACCCTAACAATTAATAAATGTTAGGGTTTTTTATTTTACGCCACTTTAGTTCAGTTGGAAGAACAAGAAATTTGTAATTTTTAGACATCGATTCGAATTCGGTAAGTGGCTCGAACAGTGGTATAGGCTAATTGGAAACGCCGTAATACTTAAAATGTTATGTTTGTGGGTTCAAATCCCATTACCACTACTAAATTTGGGTCTGTACGCTATTTGGTATCGCGGTGATATTTAGGATATCATGTTTTTTTGTGGGTTCGACTCCCATCAGACCTACTATAAATGCGGGAATAGCTCAATTGATAGAGCACGAATTTACCAAATTTGAGGTTGTGAGTTTGAACCTCATTTCCCGCTCGATATGAAGAAATTTTATTTACAAGGATTAATTGGTATGAATTTAGACTCAGCCAAAAAATCCGCAGGTTTTAGTGGGTATTGTTTAAAAGAAAAAACAGAAAATTCTTTTAAATTATATATAAAAAGAATACTATACTTGTAGAATTAAAAGAAGGGAAAATATTTAAAGCAGAATTTAAATATTAAATTAAACGACTATTCGGCTAGAAGTTAGGCCGCCCGCCTTTCACGTGGGAAAAAACGGGGCAGTACCGTTATAGTCGACAATTTAAAAATTATTCCACTTTTTTAATTTTATTTTATTATATTTGTATAAAATTTTTAAAAATGATTTACTTGACAAAATTGTACCTTTATATTTTAATTTATGCAATTATATTTTTCCCTTTATGGTATTTTGTTTTGAAATACAATGGGTTAATATCTAATTGGGGATTAATTAGTATCTTAATCGTAGGCTTGCCGTATGAACATAAAATTTTGAATTTTGTAAATAAAATCATAAATGATAATGAAATACCTACATAAAATAACTGCAAAAATAGATTTAGAAACTTTATTCATTCTATTTATTTCTTTTTTAATTGCAAGCGTCTGTATAATTATATTGAAATGATTAAATTTACTAAATTATTTGATAACGCCAATACAGGAATTAATGATTCTTGGACTGCAAATGGTGTTACTGTGACATTAAAAGAATTATTGGAATACATAAAAGACTTCCCAATAGTTAATAAAAAAGTAAGTAAATTATCTCCTTATGGTTTGCATAAAGATAAAGCATTAGATATAAGTGTAGAGAATGCAAATTTAATTTATCCAATTATTGTTTTAATAAATAAAGATGGAAGTATCAAATCAATTTTAGATGGTAATCATAGATTGCAAAAAGCTATTAATTATGATTTCCCAACTATTAAAACAAAGTATATAAAAATTGATTTATTACCTGAAAAATATAAAAGAATTTTTAAATAAAAAATAAGAATTATGGGAATATCTAATACAATTAAAGTAAGTATTATTAATGTAGAGACAAAAAAATCTGAAGCGATTGTTGAATCTGTTACAAAAGCTGCGAAGTGGTTAAAAATTTATGATAAAAATATTAATCATTTATTTAGTGCTGGGAAACCAATAGCTCATGCTCATACAAAAAAACTTTATATTTTAAAAGAAGTAAATTAAAAATTATGATAATAAGTATCACAGCTAAAATGGGTTCTGGTAAAGATTTAGTGGGTAAGATAATTCAACAATTAATTTTATACCCTTATGCAAAATCAAGCAATTTAGTTTTTGAAAATGAAACAGAAATTGATTTTATAGAAAGAGTATGTCTTGATGAAAAATGGAATTTACCTGGAAGTGGATTCCAAATAAAAAAATGGGCTGATAAACTTAGAGAAGTTTCCGCAATTCTATTAGGATTGAAAAAGGAATTTCTTTATACAGATGAGTTTAAAAAAATGGCTCTCCCAACTTCTTGGAATCTTATTTATGAAGAAATGACTTGTGGTTGTGATTTAGTTATGGAAAAATGGCATGAAAACCATAAATGTATAAATTGTGGTGCACCTACTATTATTACATCAACTCCAATGACAGGACGTGAGTTTTTACAAAAAATTGGAACAAATGCAATGAGAAATGGTTTACATCCTGAAGTCTGGGTAAATGCACTTATGTCTGAATATATTTTAATGAAAGGATATGGTTATACTTCTGATGATAGAAATAGATATGCAGAAATCGTTCCTGATAAATATCCTAATTGGATTGTCACAGATACAAGGTTTCCAAATGAATTTAAAGCTGTAAAAGAAAAAAATGCCATTACAATAAAAATTAAAAGAGATATTCATTTACGTTATCCAAAACAATGGGAAGAATTTAGAAAAATTTTCCAATATGAAAATCTTGTAACTGAAGTTAAATTTATTGAATGGTTACAAAAACATACAGATGAAGAATATAAAAATCTTGGTTTTGCAATTGTACACCCTTCCGAAACTTCTTTAGATAATTTAGAAAATGAATTTAAATATATTATTGAAAATAATGGTACTATTGAAGAACTTATTTTAAAAGTAAAAGAGATTTTAATTAAAGAAAATATCATTAAGTAGATAAAATTTTCACTAACTTCATAAAAAATAATTATGGAATTAACTTACGAAAGAATCAAAGAGGATTTAGACCTTTGCATTAAAACTGTTCCAGGTAGTTGGGTTGTAAAATATAACGGAAAATGTATTACACTTTGTTCCGGAAAAACAATCTGGAAAAAGAAAAATCATGCTTCAGCTGCTTTTGTAAATCATATTAGGAGTATTTATTCTTATTCTGATATAAGAGAATTAGGTTTAAAAAATGGCAAGGAATTAGCACATGATTTAATTAAAAAAGAAATAGTAAAAATAGAAGAATTATGATTTGTATTCATCACTCAAGAGATTTAGATGGATGGTGTTCAGCTGCCATTGTTAAAAAATATTATCCTGATTGTACTTTAATCGGATATGATTATAAAGATAAAGAAACTCCATTGGACAAAATACCTAAGGGAGAAAAAGTTATAATTATAGATGTATCTTTAGAAATGGAGGATATGGAAAAATTGTTAGAGATTTCGAATAATCAATTGACATGGATTGACCACCATATTTCCAAAAGAAACGATTATATTGCTTTTCAAAGTGAATATTTAAAATCAAATATTAATTATATTTTTGATGATACTAAATCCGCTTGTGAAATTGCTTGGAATTATTTTTATCCATTAACACATTTACCTAAAGCAATTGAATTATTAAGTAATTATGATATTTGGAAATTTAATGGAACGCCTAAATGGGATGATGAAATTTTACCTTTCCAATACTTTATGAGATTACAATGTAATTCTGCTGAAACATTTCCAAAAGGATATTTAGAAATTTTAAAATCAACAGAAGCAAATACATTATATGAAAATAAAATAAATATTGCTATTAATATTGGAAAAAATATTCTTAAATATCAAGAAATGCAAAATGAAACATTAGCTAAAAATTACGCATTTGAAAGGGAATTTGAGGGATATAAAGCAATATGTGTAAATACATCGAGTTTTTCTTCTTTGACTGTAAAATCAGTTTATAATCCGAAAATACATAAAATTATGCTTGGCTTTGTGTACGATGGAAGTAAATATGTTGTATCTTTACGAAGTGAAGGAGATATTGATGTTTCTTTGTTGGCTAAAAGATATGGAGGAGGCGGACATAAGAACGCTTCTGGATTTACAATTGATGATATTAATAAAATTTTAAAATAAAAATTATGCAATTAATTACAAGAAATGGTAATTTTGATTCAGCCCATCGTGTTATGAACGAAAAAATGAAATGTTTTTCACTTCACGGTCATACCTATTTATATTCTTTAACATTTTCATTTGAAAAAATGGAATCTATTGGATATGCTTTAGACTTTAAAGAAATTAAAAGAGTTTATATGCAATGGATTGATGATATATTAGACCATGGCTCCATTCTTAACCCAAAAGACGAAATTGTTATAAAAGCAGTAAATGAATTAGGAAATAAATTATGGCTTATGTCTTTAAATGGAGAAGGCGAATATTGTAACCCTTCAGTTGAAAACATTGCTAAAGAAATATTTCTTGCAATGGAAATATTAACAGAAAATTATCCACTTTTAAAAGTACATTCAGTTGAAATTTATGAAACCCCTAATTGTTTCACAACTTGTTGGGAAGAATCAATAAGTGAAACTGAAAGAATAAATTTTATTGATTGTAATTATGAATCAATAAAAGATTATAGTATTAAAAAATCTGTTTTAAATTATGACGATAGAAAATAATCAAGAATACATTCTTTGTGCTGCTTGGTGGTTTAAGGATATACCAGTTGTCAGAAAACTTGAAAACAATGTTCGTCCATTCAATTGTGATAGAGGCATTGTTTTTAGCGGTTGGAGACACCCACAATGTCTTTATCAAATGGTTTCCTTAACAGGATTGCCACAACATGAGACAGGTGAAAATATCGAAGGTTTTTTAACAAGTAAAAATAGATTTGTGGACAGAAAAGAAGGTGCAGAAATTGCTATTAAAGCAAAACAAATAATCGATAATCCAAGACATTCATTTAATCAAAATAAACTTTATTCTGAAGATTTATATTTATTGTAGAAGTAGATAAAATAAACTGTAACTTCGTAAAACAAAAAACAAAAGTTATGGATAAATATATTTTAAAAAGTAAATCAGGTGGAATATCAATTGAATACGAAGAAGTTGAAAATATTTCTGATGAAAAGAAAATCGAATGGTTTCAACAATTAAATTTTGCTGGTACTCCACAAGATGAAGACTATTTAAATAATCTAATCATTCTTGATACTCTTTAAATAACAAAATAAAATGCAAATAACATACAAAAAAAATAATGAAATCATTGAGGTTATGGATTTAACGCCACATAATATTTCTTCTGAACAAATAGAAAAACTTATGACTTATAACAAAGAAACAATTTATGGGTATGAAATCATATTTAATGAAAATACTATTTTAGAAGATGTTTTAGATTTTTCTCAAATGAATCACAAGCAAGTAAAACATTTAATTGTAAATTTAAAATAAAATGGATAAGTATATTGTATTGGATAAAAAAGAAAGGTTCTTTAAAATAGACCCGTCTATGGGTGTAGAACAATTAATTGAAGTTGCTAATTTAAATCTTGCGGTAACTTATACGGAGGATAAATTAATTGAATTATATATTCTAAACAAGAAATTTTGGGAAGAAAATAATTTACAACCTTTTAAAGTTGTTACTATGTTTGAGCCTACTTCAATTATTGAAATTTTAAAAAAGTAGATAAAAAATTGTATAATTTTGTATGGTAACAAAAACAAAAAGATATGGCGGCAAAAATTAATGCAAAGAAATTTACAGTAACTTTCACAAACATTTTGAATGAAGCAAAGAGTGAAATGATAAAAATTCCAGCAGAAAAAGTTGGTTGTACTATTAAAAATCTTGATTGTGGTACTAAAATAGTTGTAACTGCAAATGATTATGATATGTTGAGTACTTTTATTGTAGAATATAACAAATAAAAAATAAAATATGAATAAAGAAATCGCTCGTTATTTTTCAACAAAAGTTTTTAATCCACAAGGCTATATTAAAAATAAAATTGTAGCTATCAATCATTTTTTCAAAACTGAAAATTTAGATTCTTGTGTAGTAGGTTTATCTGGAGGAATTGACTCAGCAGTGACATTAAGATTATTAGAAGCAGCTGCACTTGAAAAAGATTCACCAATTAAAATAATAGTCGGTTTAATACTTCCAATATTTGGATCTGGTACTTCTTCACAAAAAGAAGCTATTGATTATGCTTTAAGCTTAAAAAATGAAAGTTCAGATATAACTTTTATTAAAACTATTGATTTAACTAAATCTTATAATGAATACTTAAATGATAGTCATAGTCATGGGGTTTCTACTTGGGCTAAAGGACAATTAGCATCTATTGTAAGAACTCCAATGTTATATTTTCAAGCAGCATTATTACAAGAAAGAGGACATAAAAGTATAGTAGTAGGCACAACAAATCTTTCTGAAGGAGGTTATATTGGTTTTTTTGGGAAAGCCTCAGATGGGATGACAGACCTCCAGCTGATAGCTGATTTATATAAATCTGAAGTTTATGATGTTGCTGAATTTTTGGATGTCCCTAAAGAAATTATTCAAAGACAACCTAAAGGAGATGTCCATGATGGGAAATGTGATGAAGAATTGATTGGTTGCTCTTATGATTTTTTGGAATATTATATGGAAGAATTTTTAGGAAATTTCAAAACAAATAAAAAACTTGTTAATATTGAAAACGGCGGAATCTGGAAAATAATTCCTAAATATTGGGAGTGGAAAAAATCTATTGAGGATTTGCATACTAAAAATGCCCACAAATATAAAGTTGGTAGTCCAGCAAGATTTATTAATTTAAAACATATTGACATTCCAGATGGGTGGTGTATTTCAAAATATTTACTTAAATAAAAAAGCAAAAAAATATGAGACATTTAATTCAATTAGTTTGGAATTTATTTTTATTCCTAGCATTTAGTAGTGCAAATTTTTTACAAATGTTATGGTTTGGGAAGTTGCCTAAAATTTCCGTTTTCCATCAAGTAACAGGAGGCTTACATGAAACTTCAGAAATGTTCAATGATGAACTTATTCAATCAAAATATGGAGTAAGAAAAAATGAAAAAGATAAGATTGTTGAAGATTTTATTTGGACTTTTATGCAAAGCCAAAAAAGAAAAAATATTATTGCTGGTGTTAAAATCCCGATTTTTGATGGAACAGAAATTATAGGTAATGGTACTTTTCATGATTTATTTAACGAAGCTAGAGAAGAATATTTAAAAAAATAATTATGACAAATATTGAAAAATGGAATCATTATAAAAAAATTATAGATGATAAAGCGGAAATTTTTATGGATAGTTTAAATTATCCAAAAATTCAATTTTACTTTGTGATAAATTTCCGTGGAGAAATTCAAAAACAAAATATTACAGGAAGATTTTACAATAGTAATTTTAAATATGGGCCAATTAAAATATTAACTAAAGATGTAAAAGAAATTAAAGAATTCTCGGAATCTGAAATAATATTTGATGAAAAGAATGTTTATTTTAATTGGGAAAGTATTTTTAATGGTTATAAAACCAAGTCTGCCATAAAATCAATTGATTTTTTCAATAAACCTAATATTTTTTTAAATCTTGGCGATGCTGAAGTCTATGCAGAAAAAACAAAAGTTAATTATGAATATGAACAGGCTTTTCGTAAATTTCATGCTAAGGATAAAAATTATAATTACTTTGAAAATGGTTATAAATTCCTAGGTTGGCAAAATGGTTGGTATCATGTTAATTATGATGAGGATGGAAAAATAACAACAGGTAATATTTCCAAAGGTGAAAAACCTGCTAAGTCTTTTGGGTATGAAGCTGATTTATATCCAGAATATAGAAATTGTATTGATAACAAACATCAATTAATTGAAGTAAGCTATAATAATAGAGGGAGTGAAAATACTGTAAGTTGCCCTTTATGTAAAGTTTATTGGAAATATGATTCAAGTGATTAAAAAGTAGATAAAAAATTCATTAATTTTACAAAGTAAACAAAAACAAGTATATGGGATTTAATTATTTACAGACAGATGATAGAGATGATTATTTTTTAACTTTATGAAATAAAAATAAATTTCCTAAACAAGAAAAAATTTATAATATCATTAAGGATGATAAAATAATTTTTACAGGAAATACTCTTGAATGTAAAATATTTTGTAAAAAAACTTTTAAAGTTGAAGGTAGGTTTGTAAAAAAAGGCAAATGGAGAGATTTACTTATTCAAAACAATTGTAAAATAAAATAATTATGGAAGGATTAACTAAGGAACAAAGAAAACAAAATCTAATGATGTTAAAAGCATTTGATGAAGTTGATATAGAAGCAGCAAAGGAAATTGTTAGCGATATAAATCTTGATACAAAAGAATTATCTACGGTTATTCAAGATACTATATTATTACCTGAAGGACATCCTTTAAAATTATCTTCAGAATTAACTATGAAAGGTTTGCAACAACTATTTTTAAAAACTTGCCACAATTTTGATAGAGATAATTTACAGTTATCAAAAAAATTTAAAATGGGTGAAATTGCCCTTGATGATGAAAATGGTTTAGCAAATAAAACAATTTACCCTGATAATCTTTAGAGGCATCATATTAATGAATGGAATATACCAGTTACAGGAAAATCTAGTCTTTATAGAAACATTTTAAAAATTAATTTTTTACTTTCAAAATAAATTGTATATTTGTTTAAGAATTAGGAATAGTTCAAAAATACAACATTTTCAACAACATAATCTTACAACATGACAAAGAGCACAATTTCCCTATATAAGGGCTATGTTATCCCAGGTACAAGTTTACCTATTGACAATCGTATTGCAGTATCTACATTGCAAGCTAATTTAATGTTCTACGGTTATATTCTTACCGAAGAAGCAGCTTTAGCTTTAGCTAAAACAGATTTAGCAGAAATTACACAATTACATAATGAATTACTTTCTTACTTACAAGAAAAGATGGGAGGTAAATTTACTTACAAACCTTTATACGCAGATTTTCCTAATCATTTAATGTCTTCTACAGATAACGAAAGATTCATTGTTCAACTTCAACATTATTTAACAAACGGAAAATGGAATGAAGAAATCCATAGGTTTGAAAAAGAAATTAAGTTTGAAAGTGTCGCTTATACTGCTTTAAAGTTAGGAACAGAAGAAGATTTTGATAATATCTTTACTTCTTTAGTATCTATAAATACTGCTTTAACACCTACAGATTTAAAAATTGTAAAATGGTTTGTGGAATCTAAAAGAGATTTAAAATTCCCTAATCAAATACCTTTTAAGGAAAATCTTTGTACTTTAGCAGCAATGGGAATACCTGGATTACCGGTTAAAACTGTTACAGATGTTTTAAGAATTGCCGTACATTTAAGTGGTGGAGATATTTCTTTACCTGTTGTACCTAAAGCAACTAAGAAAGAAAAAGTAAAATCTGGGAGAAAATTTGTTATTCAAACAATAAACAATCCAGAAAGAGCTAAATTTAAGTTTAAATCTTTTACAAGAGCTGAAAGAAGATATATTATTGGTTTGTTAGAAAATACAAATCTTGATGTAAGAGAATTAAAATTAAAAGATGAAAGATGGGTTAAATTAGCTCATGGACTTCATATTGGCGAATACAAAAATCAATTTCCTAAATCTTACGAAGCAATTCAAAAGATTAGAAACGAAAAAGTAGTTTCTTGGTATGGTCAAGTTGATGCTGCATTTAAGAAGAATTATATTTCTGGATTAGAAATGCTTTCTCAAAGACCTGGTGAATTTATTAGAAGAATGGATGTTCTTGTAAGAAAAGCAGGTAGTAAACAAATAGTTGATGTAATGCTTACATTTAGAAAAATTGTAAGTAAAACTTCTAATAAAGTTTTATTTGAATGTTTTGAACATTTTCTTAAACGTACTGAACCCGTAAAAAATAGAAGTATTTTTATCAAAGGTGCAAGAAAGAAAACGGAATTACCTGATTTACCTGCTATAAACAAAAAAACTGTTGATACAATCATAGAAGTTATTTTTGAAGGTTTAACAGAAAAATTCAAGGATCTTCCTCCATTAGGAAATTGTTGGATTGATGAGGAATTAAAACTTATTCCTTTACCAACTAACATGAGAACATTAAGTGAAGGATTAAGGCCTATTATTCGTGGACAAAGAGTTCCTTTTGAGAAAAAAGATACTAAAGTTGTAAGGACTTTTGTACATTGGTTTAATGACGGTAAAAGACCAGGTGATTGTGATATTGATTTAAGTTGTGTTCTTGTTTCAAAGGATTTTAAGAAAACTGAATTCATAGGTTGGAATGGAGAAAGAAACAGACAATATTGTTTATATAGTGGAGATATAACTTCTCAAAGAGGAGCTTGTGCAGAATATGTAGATATTGATGTAAAAGCTTGTTTGGATAAAGGTTATAAATATGCTGTAATTGATATTAGAGATTATAAACAAGGAGAAGGTGGAATATCAACTTATAAAGATTGTGTATTTGGATTGGATTATAGAACATTCCCTGAAGCAAATCCTTATTGGCATCCATCAACAATTGCTAATACAATGAAAATTTCTAGTCCAACGATTGGAGTTATTGTAGGTGCAGTTGATTTAGAAACAAATGAATATTTCTTAATTGATATGGATAATGGAGCTAATACAGGAAAATCTAGTATTACAGAAATTGTAAAATGTTTGCAACAATCTGCAGAAATTCCAAAGTTTAGTGTTTATGATTTAGTTCGTATGCACGTTATAGCTAGAGGAAAAGAAGTTGATTTGGATAAGAATATTGATACTTATTTCAAAGCAGAAGATTATCAATTCTCTTACGAAAAAACAGCCCAATTAATGGGTGTTTAAAAAAATATTTAAAGGCTATCTAAAAGTTACTTCTAACTACACTTTTAACGTAAACTTTTACTTTTAGAATTTCCTTTAAACTCTTTAAAATAGGCTATATTTGAGTTACTTCTAAAAAAAATATGGAATTTTAATTCACTTACATGATTTCCTATTTAATTTAAAAATAAGTTCTTTGAATTATATAAACTTTTTATAAGGCTATGTTTTTTGCTACTTCTAGCTCGTAAGAGCACCAAACTGCTAATTTGACATATTGCAAAAACGCTTTCCTTTAAATTTTTATTGTTTTTAATTCTACCCGGCCATTTACCTTAATACAGTTACTTCTAAAGATAAATACAGATAACAGAGTAGGTTCGAAAGAAGATAGGTTACTGTTAAGATTTTCCGTTTAGAAACAATAAACGTCATATACGACGTAAGAACTCTTCTTCATAGTATATTATGTAGATGCTCGATTTTAAACCCGATTCATATTAACAATGTATGAGTCGGGACTATTTAAAAAGGCTATAAATAACTTCCTTCTAACAATTTCCCCTAAACAGGAGAATCCAAAAATTTAGTTGTTTGTTTTCCTTTTTTATTTTTTGCCGGTTTAGTGTAATAGTAGCACTCGTATTTTCTCAGATTAGATTTCCGAAATACGGCTATTGGTTTGATACTTCTATTCCATTCAAAGGACGCAGTCCAGATGCAACTTCTGGGGCCGGCACCAAATTTTTTAGTTCTTTTCACAAACGGGGAGTGGCGAAATTGTAGACGCGACGGAGAGTTCACTTATGTGTTTTCTTCAAATTTGAGGCTATGCGTTGAGTTACTTCTCAATGTAAAAACCGTTGGACGAGAGTCCGTGGAAGGGCAAAACTTCCTAGCCCCACTATTTTTTTAACCTGAAAAAGTGATGAACTTTTTCGCAAAACAACAAGTAATGACAACAGAAAATTCAACAGTTGCAACAACAAAAAAAGTGATGACAAAAGATGAAATTGTCAAAGGATTGTTAAGAAATTTAGAAGCTAAGAAATTAGCACTAGAGAATGCAAAAAATCCTAATTGGAAGACTTCGGGTAAGTTTTCTTATTCATCAAATCCAGCTGATACATTTGATATTAGAACAGTAACAAATGAAAAAAAGTTAGTTGAAGTATTAGCATTTTTAATTGACCGTGAGGAAAAAATTGGATTAGCTAATACAAGATTGGGTATCAATTCAAATTTCTTATGGTTAATGTATTCAGTTGCAGAATGGGAAGAAGACCTTAAGACAAGGAAATCTCAATTAGACGAAGCTAAATTGAAAAAAGAATTGATTGATGATGAAAACAAAATTAACTCTTTAGTTTCAAAAGAACTTAGAGACCAAATGTTAATTGAGTTGCTTGCTGAAAAGTATGGTGATGGTTTAAACATTTCGTAAAAAGATTTTTGTTTACAGAAGAAAAGGAGGATTAATTTCCTCCTTTTTAATTTAAACTCTAAATTTTCAAAAAAGTAGATAAAATTCTTCTTATCTTTGTATTGTAAACAAAAACAAAGTAAAATGAAAGTATTAGTAAATTCAAACAGTTTGACAATTAGAGTTAATGACAGCAATGCAATCACTACAATTGCAAAGAGTAATGGAATTGAATTTTTCCAAAGTGTTGAAAAAGGCAATAAAGTTGCTTTGGAACTCCAAAATAAGATTAAAGACATAGTAACTAATCGTTTGGATAAGAAGAATAATTACCAACGTAGATTAAAGATTGTAGCTGATGCAGTATCACAAGCAAACACTCAAACATTCAGAGGTGTTTTAAATGTATTGAATAGTAAGTTTTAAGATGAGAAAAATACAATAGTGAAATTCAAACTAATATCAAGCTAAAGGTGAAGAATCCTGTTTGCACAATATTAACAGTTAAAGTCTGTATTTTATATGAAATTATAAAATAAATTTTATGAATTATAAAGAAATACAAAAGTTATATCCAGAAATTAAAATTCCTGTAGAACAATATGCAGATTATTATATTTTACAATTAGCAAAAACAAATGCTAATATCACTAATATTCTAATGGATTATTTGCATTTTCCTGATTGTGAAAATCTTGGGAAAATTAAAAATGATTTTATGTGGAATGTAATACATTTACTTGAAACTTATTTACCCAAATTAAGTACTTGTGACACTTCACATCATACATTATATCATACAAAGGATTTTAATAATTTCAATCCGGATAAGTTATATTTATCTATTGATTTAAAACAAGCTAATTATCAAGCATTTGCGTTAGCAACAGGACTATTAGAAAAGGATTGGGAAGAATTTATTAATAATAATTTTCCAAATACACCTGCTTTATTAATTAAATCAAAATCATTAAGACAATTTATTTTTGGGAATTTAAGCCCTAAAAAATTACAACAAATACAACAAAAAATAATGTTGGTTATTGTTGAAAAATTAGGTTTATTACAAACAAATATCGTTAGTTACAAAAACGATGAAATTATTCTTGAATTAGATATGACATCTAATGGATTAATTCCATTAGAAAAAGTTATGGAAATAAAAGAAATAAATTTCCAATTTCAAGTTAAAATAAATACCTTTCAAATTAAGTTAAAAGAAAATTTCGGTGATACTGTAAAAATGAAAATAACTGATAAAGAAGAATTAGTAGAAGTACCTGGAAATAGATTTTTTTTACATTATAAAACTTTAATTCTTAATGAAAAATTAGAAAAACCAGATTTATTATTTCAATTAGATAAACATATAGCACAATGGCAAATAGATTAATTTTAGTTTTGATGTTGTTTTAGTGACATCTTGTGCTAAAAATATTTATAATCAAGGAATAATTACTGAAATAAATAGTACTGAAAGAAATTTATCAATTTATACTATTGAATTCCATTGTAAAAAAAATATTCTAAATGATAATCCAACTTTTGTTTATTTTGTGGGTTCATTAGGAAAATATAAAATTGGCGATACTTTAGAATTTAAAAAAAATTTGGGAATAATGAAGGAACAGAAAGTTAAAAATTACTTACTTAATTTATTTGGTTTAACCTTTGAAAATTCTACAATTGAAATAAAAAAATTACCAAATTTATATTTTCAATTTGAGATTAAAACAACTGTAAACGAAATTAACGGACTTAAAGAAATTGATGTTGAAAATCTTTATTATGATAAAGTAAAAGGAATTATTTTTGGTAGAAAACAAATAATTATTTAAAAACTTAGTATATTTGTAAAAAAATGATAATAGTAAACGATACAATAATAAGAATATTTGAAAAGTTATTTAAAATTGAAATACTTGCTATGGCTTTATATCCTTTTATTGTAGTAAAAAGTACAACTATCATAGATAATAATTTAATTAATCATGAGAAAATTCATTTGAAACAACAAATTGAAATGTTAATAATTCCATTTTATATTTGGTATTTAATTGCGTATAAATTCAAAGGTTATGAAAATATTTCCTTTGAAAAAGAAGCCCGTCAAAATGAAAGAAATTTAAATTATCTTAAAAATAGAAAACCTTTTTCATTTATAAAATATTTAAAATAAAAATTATGAGAAATATCAATTACGATAAAATCTGGCTACAAACGCCAGAAGATTTATTAGAAAACTTTATAATCAAAACAGATAGTTATAAAGTAACCCATTGGACTCAATTAAGTAATAAGAAAAACAGAAAAGTTCTTAAGGAAGTTAAGAAGATGATTTCTTACTTTGAATGTAGAGGTTGTAGCTCTAAAAAACCTGATGGAACTGATTTGTATTCTTATTCAATTCCTTTTGGTTTACAATATGTTTTATTACGACATTTTGTTGGGCAACAAATTACTTACAAAAAATTAGAACAATCTAAGAAATTCTGTAAACTCCATTTTGGAAGGGATTTAGTAAATGAAGCATCTTGGATTGAAATAATTGAAAAGTATGATGGCTATTTACCTATAATTGTCAGAGCAGTTGAAGAAGGTACAAAAATTCCTTTGAAAAATGTTTTGTTTACTATTGAAAATCTTGATGATAGCGACATTTCTTTTTGGTGTGCTGATATGATTACAACTTGGTTGACTAATTATTCTGAAACTCTATTTTCTCATGTATGGTATCCTACAACTATTATCACAAATAGTTCTCATGGAATGGATACTATCAAACATTTCTATAAATTAACAGTTGGAGAAAATCACGGTTTAATTCCTTTTTCTATCCATGATTTTGGAGGTAGAGGTGGAACTTGTTATGAATCTTCTTTGATTGGTGATATGTCACACCTTGCATCTGGATTTATGGGAACTGATACTATGCAAGGGATTGTATTAGCAAATAAAGTATATGGAGAACAAGGCCCAATGTCGGGAGAAGTTTTAGATATGAATGATAAATTTGCAATGTATGGTTTTTCTGTATTTGCAACAGAACATTCAACTACAACTATAAATGGAAGACATGGAGAAAGGGATTTTATAGTAAAATGTTTAGAAGAAAATATGGGGAATATTGTTTCCATGGTTGGAGATAGTTATTCCATTAGAAACTTCTGTAAATTATTATCCGAAGATAAAGAAATAAAAGCATTAATAATTGAAAATGGACGTAGAGGTGGGAAGTTTGTTTTACGCCCTGATAGTGAAGATCCTACAACTATTACCTTATTATTAATGCAAATGTTAGAAAAAGGATTTGGATGCACTATCAATGCAATGGGTTATAAAGAATTACCTGCTTATATTGGATTATTACAAGGAGATGGAATTGATTTACAAGCTATTTGGAAAATCTTACAAAACTTTATGGATAATGGATATGCTGCTTGTAATATAATTTTTGGTTCAGGTGGAGGATTAATACAAAAGTTTGATAGAGATACTTTAAAAATTGCTATCAAAGCTGTTTGGGCAATTTATACAGATGGTTCTACTGTTAATATTGTTAAAGACCCTGAAGGAGAACCAAATAAAAAATCTAAAGAAGGTATTCCTTGTTTATTAAAAACTCCAGAAGGAAATTATTGGACAAAGGATAAATGTACTATGGAAGAATTTTTATCTGAAACTAATCAATTAAAAATGATATTTAGATTAGGGGTTTTAACAAAATTCATTTCTTTAAACGAAGTTCGTGCAAATACAATAAAATAAAAAGAATTTAAAATAAACAAAAAATAAATTATGCAAGCACCTTTTAAGGCTTATAAAGCAACCAATGAATTAATGCAATGTTGTGAAGAACAATTTGAATTAGGTAAGGAATATCATAAACCTTTAAATTCAAATAACAAAGGAATTAAATTGTGTAGTTCTGATGGATGGCATTACTGTTTAAAATTAACTGATTGCGAAAATTATTATCCTTCAAATGGGTCTAAATTCTTTGAAATAGAAGTTTTAGGGGAAAATACTTTTGAAGGAGATAAAGGGATTACAAATCATTTTAAATTTGTAAAAGAAATTTCTAGAAGTGATATAGAAGTACAAAAATTAATTGAAAAAGAGGAAAAGAAAATTAATTTCACTGATTTAGAAATTGTATTGGATATTGCAAAGAAATTCCCACAAATAATCTTTGCAGGTTCTATTGGTTTAAAATTACAAGGTTTATTTTTAGAAAGAGAAGGTGAAAGTGACTTTGATTTAATCTCTCCTTATTACATTAATTTTGCACAAGAATATCATCCTAAACGTACTAATAATAAAGTTAATGATTGGGATAATGAAAATTCTTCTACTTCTGATTTTATGGAACAAAGTACTTTTGAATTCCAAGGTAGTACAAGAAAATATGATTTAGCTATTAAACCCGAACAAAGATATTCAATAGTTATTATTGATGATATTCCTGTTAAGGTAGGAGATGCTTTAACAACCTGGGAAGCTAAAATTCGTTATGCTTTACAAGGTGGGAAAAGTAGTAAGAAACATAGAAAAGATTTCAATGATATGATGTCTGGAAACTTTTTTATTGTAAATTAAATTGAAAGATTAAATAAAATTAGAAAAGAAAAAAGAGATTCAACAATTACTAATCCATTTTAAATTTTAAATTTTAAAATTATGATAAAAATTGCTTCGACAAGTACTTACCTTTATCTTTTTGATTTAATTCAAAACGAACAATTAAAAAGATATAAAACAGAAATAAAATTCCAAAAGTTTTCTGATGGAGAAATGACAGCAGAATTCAAGGAATCAATAAGAGGTTGTAATTTATATCTTTTTGGTGATACATCACAAAATCTAACAGAACTTTTACTTACAATTGACTCTGCTCAAAGAAGTTCTTGTAAATCAATTACAATCATACTTCCTTATTATGGATATGGAAGAGGAGATAAACAAGAAGGACATAGAGGTTGTTTAGGTGCAGGAGTAATGGCACAAGTTTTACAAGATTTTAAAATTGATACTTTAGTTTCTATTGATTTACATTCGGAACAAATTAAATTAGCTTTTAGAGGAATTCCTGTAGAACATATTAAAGGACATAGTATTTTTATTGAATATCTTAAAAACAATATTAATTTAGAAAATACAATACTTTGTTCTCCAGATAGTGGAGGTGTACATAGAGTTGAAAGATATTGCCAAAAGTTAAAATTACCTATGGTATCAATTAACAAAAGAAGAGATAGACCTAATGAAGTTGCTGAAATGCAATTAATAGGTTCTGTTAAAGATAAGAATGTTATTATTATTGATGACATGATTGATACTTGTGGTACGCTTAAAAAAGCTGTAGAGTATTTAAAAGAAGAAGGTGCTTTAGATGTTTCATACATTGCTACTCACCCAATTTTAAGTGGGAAAGCATTAGAAAATTTAAAGCAAACAGAACTTAAAAATCTTATTATTAGCAATACTAATAATCCGTCTATTTTAAGCGAAATTAAACACTCTGAAGCAAATGGTACACTTAATATTAATATACATCAAGTCTCTTGTATTCCGGTGTTAGAACAAGTAATAATCAACCTTATTAATGGTGTTTCTATTTCACAATTAAATGATTAAATAATATGCAAAATTATTACGACAAAGAAAATATCACATTGATTCTTAATAAAAATATACCCGCTAAAGAAGTTTCTAGAAGAACAGGTATTACCATAAATACTATACGACTATTTCGTTCTAGATTTTCTAGAGGTGTTTTATCAACAAAATATAATGATATAATCGAAGAAATTTTATTTGAAAGAAAAAATAAAATTCAAGACATACAAGAAACTTTAGAAGAACCTGATGAAAATCTTTTAGAAGTACAAGGTACAATTCAACCTTCTGGAGAAGCACCTATTATTTTTGATACAAATATCGAGATAAATTTTAGAGGAATACCAATTTTATTTGATACTCCTCCAAATTCTTTAAGAATAATTAATGGGAAATTATTTATTGATTAATTCATCTTCAATTTCAATAGTAATTCTTTGAATAGAAACTACTTCTGCAAGTCCGGAAGTAGTTTTTGTTTTTTTAACCACTTCTTCTATATGTACACCATTGTAAATATCAATATAAACTTTAGGTTTATCTTCTATTTCTATTTGTGAACGTACAATCCAATAAACCTCGCAGGTATTATCTAAAACTACACTTTCAATTTTAGTTTTTTTAATTTCTTGTACTTCTGCATCTTGATAATTAGCAGGTATCCAACTTTTTAATTTTGCTTCACATTCAGTAATTCCGGTATCTTGTATTAAATAATTCTTAGATACTTTTTTAACTTGGTCTGTTCCGGGTTTAGGTTCAACCCATTTTAATTTTGCAATAAAATAATTCATTCACTTTATTTTTAATTATTGTGAAACTAGATAAAAATTGTTGTAACTTTGTTGAAACAAAAACAAAATAAAATTATGATAAAGAAATTTCAAGTTTTAATGATCGATACAGATGCTAGAAGTCATTTTGGGTTTTTAACTACAAAAGGAAAAGAAGTTTTTAAAGATTTAAGATTTTATGAAACTGAAAGCCCACAAATTCTTGATAGTAAAAATCAATTATTGTTGTTTTTAAATGATGATAAAATTAAAAGTCGTGATTTAGTTTATGATTTTAAACTTAAAAAAACAGCATACTATAGCACTCAAAGAAATTCTATGAAAGCTTGTAAAAAAGTTATAATGTGTACAAATCCATTGCTTTGTGAATGCGAAGATGTTGAATTAATTCCTAATGATATTTTACGAGAATTTGTGGAGGAATGGAATAAAAATAATAATATCAAAGAAATTACAATCACTACAAAATTTAAATAAATGGGAAATAAGGTTTATACTACAGATGATTTAAAATACGATGTGGCAATAGAAATACCTGAAAATAAAGTAAGTATTCTTAAAAGTGAATGCTCTGGAATTATAGCAGGCCCAAATCTTTTTGACGGTAAATGGTATATAAAATTGTGGATGCCAAAATATAAACAATTTGTTCTAAGCATTTTAAATAAATAAAATTGGAAAAACCTAAAACTATAAGAGGTTATGTGAACCTTATAAGGAAAATTGAATTAATTGACCCATCTGCTTTAAAAGGATATGAAAAATTATCTAAAAAAACAAAAGATGAAATAGGAAAATTATCAGCGGAAATATCAAACATTGTAAACGAAATTGAAGAAATATGAATTATAAAATAACTATCAGAGGGTTTAAAACAAATGATTTAATCAATCAACGTGAATTAGTTAAAAATTTAATTAAGGACTTAGATTTAGAAATTAGTAGTATTGACCTTATTAGACAACTTAGAGAAGGTAAGAATGTTCTGAATGTAGAAACTTGTTTTGAAACTGTTTCCAAAGGGATTATTAATAATTTCGATTGTCATTATAGTTCTTATGACCCTATTCAAGAAATTGAAATGGAGGAAGCCAAAAAGATGTGGAATAATAAAATTTCTAATGCAGAAATCTGGTACAAATCATTAAATGATTTACATAAAAGTTATGTAGAAACTTTAATCAAAAATAATCAAGTAGGGCCTGCGGGAAGTGGTCCTAATTATCCGGTTTTATAAAAAATAAATATGTTTAGAATAAAATGTAGTAATGGCTTTTATGTTAAGAAAATAATCAAAGAGTTTACAATGAAATAGAATTCCACAAAAAAGAAATTGAAAAACTTTATACTAGATTGATTTAAAGTAGATAAAAAATTATGTAATTTTACAAAGTAAAACAAAGTTTATGAAACAAGCATTATTAGAAAGTAAATGGTATTGGTTTATCCCTATTTATTCTTTAAGATATTATTCTAGAATAGTACAATGGGTATTTTCAAGAGAAGGTGAATCTTATGCAGGTGATAGAGATGCAATATTTGGAGTGATAACTTTGTTAAATATTCTTACAATTATATTTCTAATGGCATATTTAACTCCGATTTTTAATTAAAATAAAATAAAACAATGGGGAAAATCACGAAAATAGAAGGAATTACAACTTATCCTGAATTTAAAAAAGTTGTTCTTTTATATAAGAAAAATGAAAAAAATTGTGAAGTAGCCACAGGTTATTTAAAATCAATTGATGAAAATGGTCCTAATTTTTATCTTAATGAAACAGTTGATGTTTTTACCTCTTTTTTTGGTGGTAGTTTAAGTGGAGTACCTCCTAAAGAAAAAATTAAATGGACTCATTGGGCAGAAATCGATATACCAACAGAAGAATAAAAAATTATGATAGATTTAGAAAAAAATTTTTCAATTAAGTACAGATATAAAAGTTTTGTCAAAAATTGACTTTTTAAAAAAAGTTGCACATGAACTTTTATATGTAAAAGACCACACAATTGCAAGATATTTGTTTAAACAAGTTGTCGTTGAAACATATTCAAAAAATTCATCAATATGACCATATCAGTCGTACAAAAGTTAAAAACATAAAAACGAATTTTAAAAGAAAATGGTTAAAAATTAATAAAAAATAAAATTTATGGAAAAGAGATACAAAAATACACCCGACCCTATTACTTCACTTTTACCTAATGAAGTAATGGTATTTGGAGCAAATGAATTAGGAAGTCATGGTTCTGTTTCTGCAAAAGCTGCGTCATTATTTTATGGTGCTGTAAACGGAGAAATACATAGAACAGGTCGTTGTTATGGTTTAGTTACAATACACTTTGAAAAACCTCCAATGACAATTGAGGAATTAGAAGATGAGTTTGCAAAATTTATGGACCAAGTAGCCATGGAATCTGAAAAAACTTTTTATCTAACGAAAGTGGGGACAGGCATAGCGGGATGGCATATTAATGATGTTAAAAGATGTTTGTGGAAATTCTATCAACCGGAATTGCATACTAATTTAATAATTCCTGTA
>Ga0007828_1000076_pt1 | contig 30689 bp, 55 predicted proteins | sample CryBogCBE16Oct07_FD_71232 | JGI IMG/M metagenome (GOLD analysis project Ga0007828, IMG submission 71232) | Freshwater microbial communities from Crystal Bog, Wisconsin, USA - CBE16Oct07 | ecosystem: Environmental > Aquatic > Freshwater > Lake | place: Crystal Bog, Wisconsin, USA | collected...
ACTTAAAATATTATGAACAATGTTTTGAAAATGGTTATGATATATATCTATTAATGGTTGAAGGAATTGTTGCCGGAGAAGTTATATTGAGAAAAGACGATGATGACACTATTGGTATAGAATCTATAGCGATAGTTCACTCTTTTCAAAAAATGGGATTAAGTAAATTTTTACTAGATTTTGTTGAGTTATATTCCAATAATTATAAAAAAATAATACTAGAAGTATATGTTCATAATAAAAAAGCTATTGACATTTATTTGAAAAAAGGTTATAGTTATGCTGGAGTTGTTAAAAACTTTTACGCAGAAGGATATGATTCTTTTATTATGGAGAAAACACTGTGAAATATTTTGATTTTGATATGTTAAATAAACACTTTATCGAAACAGTAGATTATATATCTTCTTGGGTATGGTTTATTGCTTATCTGTTAGTAATATATACTTGTATCAAGTTATTTTTAAAGTATGACAAATGAACATATTCTATATCGACGAAAACCCAGTTCAAGCTGCGCAGTGGATGGTCGATCGCCACGTAGTCAAAATGATTTTAGAGTCTGCGCAGCTTCTTTCGACTGCCCATCGTATTCTTGATGGTAGAGAAATTCAATTACAATTTCAAATAGAACAAGAAGATGGTTCTATAAAAACTCGAAACAAAAAAGTATGGTTATTAGGAGACTCTCGTGACACAGTTTTATACTCAGCTACGCACATTAACCATCCGAGTGCTATATGGGCTCGCACAAGTGTCGAGAATTATAATTGGTTAGCTGATCATTTTTATGCTCTAATGGAAGAGTATACTTATCGTTATGAAAAACATCATAAATGTTTTGGTGAACTTAGTTATATGCTACAATCTCCTCCTAAAAACCTACAAGAATTTGACATGACAACTATTCCATCGGCCATGGATACTAAATATATTATATCTAATGATCCCGTGACTAATTACAGAAATTATTACAAAACTGGTAAAACTCATCTACATAATTGGAAAAAACGTGAGGCTCCTGAGTGGATACTGAATTAAAAGAAACAATCGTATTAGACGATATAATTCCTGAAGATTTTCAGAATTATGTTCACAGTGTTCTTACGACTTCTGAATCTTGGAGATTCATTAGAGATATGTCTTATGCAACTTGTGAATTACGTTATCCATCATATGGTTTTAATATGATGTTCAAACACCCAGGAGTTGGAGTTACTTCTGAATTATACGAGAAATTATCAGTCCCTCTTATTAGTTATATCCAGAGCGAAGTTAATTTAGAAGAAAAAGAAATCTATTTTAATAGATCTTTCTTACAACTACCTTTAGATCAAAAATTTATTAAAGAACATAATGGTATTCATGTAGATATTCCACAAGATCATTATGCTTGTATATATTATGTTAATGATTGTGATGGAGAAACAATTCTTTATGATCAAACTATACATAATACACAAGGCGGTTCTAAGAACGTAGATCTAAAAGAACACAAAAGAGTTATGCCAAAAAAAGGTAGAGTAGTATTATTTGATGGAGCAAGGTATCATTGTTCCAGTCAACCTAGAGAAAGTTATCGTTGTATAATAAATTTTGACTTGATAAAACAAACAGAAGGGTTATAATATGTCTGATTCGTTAGATGAAATTACAGTTTTGATGCAACCAGTAGATGATCAAATTGCTAGTTGCACAACAGGAAATGAACAAATTATGCTTGCTTGCGGAATGATGCAAAGAGTTAAAGAGATTTTACTACATCATCTTGGCGAAGAACAAACGGTTAAATTACTAAAGGAATATGTTGATGACAAATATGTTCAGTGATGTCGTAGAATTTCAAACAGCTGTTGGGCAACATATTGGTTCAAAACCAGAGCTTCCTGATCCAGCAGAGCGTGAACTTAGATTGAGATTGTTGAAAGAAGAATACGAAGAATATATTCAAGGAGAATGTAAAAACGATGTGGAGAATATTGCTAAAGAGCTCGCTGATATTATTTACATTGTCTGCGGGACTGCTGCATCTTATGGTATTCCCCTCGATAAAGTGTTCTCCGAAGTGCATAGATCGAACCTTTCAAAACTAAACGAGGATGGTTCGGTTTCTCGCAGATCTGATGGTAAAATACTAAAACCAGATGGTTGGAAACCACCTGATATTAAATCTATTTTATGGAGTGAGTGATGGTTAAACAAATTGTTGCTAAAGAAAAAATTGATTGCACACATCTTCTTGGTACATTTCTTGACGAAAGTCATTTTGACGTATTGATTGAAGAAGATTGTGATGGTTATCAACCTGCATTGTGCGATCTTGGTCAGAAAGCAGTTTGTGATATTGAATGTGATAATTGCGATAAAGGTCATGATGAACGACGTATTGCTTTTATGTTCCGAAAGAACTTTTTCAATAAAGAAGAATGCGATCAAGCGTATGCTGGTTTAAGAGAAGCAGCAACGGAAAGCCAAAATCGTGGCCTTGCTGCTGGACCTCGTGGTGAAATGTTAGCAACAGAAGGTCGTGGTGGTAGAGATTGGGTAACTCCTTATCAACAAGAAATTTTAGATTTTTTATTAGACGATGGTGCTCATCTTTTTGATGACACTTCTATTGAAAGCATTAGAGCAAAATACGCTGATCCAAAATATAAACCTGCAGATGAAACACGTGGAACAGTTTGGTTACGTTCAGAAGTAACTAAAATATATCCTGAATATCATGGTTGGTTTGATAAATGGGTAGATGGTCTATCTAATAAACCAAAAGATATTATTCGAAAAGAAGCAACCATGGTTGCGGAGAAATGGGCTTCTACAACTAATTATGCCAAATCTGTATTTTCCGGAGTTGCTGGTTGGTATGATAGATATCCTAGAATTCCTTATGGTCGTCCGACTGCTTATACAGAAAAGCATCCGGAACTATTTGAAAAAGCATATCCATTTTTACAATCTTTAAATAAAGGTTTTAAAGAATTACTACCTTGGCGTTGGGCCAATCAAAAAAGAGTTGCTGATAAACTTGATCCACGTTTTCTTGTGCCAGGAACAGTGTTTACTACAGTTACTGTTAATAAAACTTTCCGTACAGCTGCTCATCTTGATGCTGGTGATTATCCTGATGGTTTAAGTAATTTACTAGTACTTGGAACTGGAGATTATACTGGAGGTTATCTTGTTTTCCCAGAATACAGAATCGCTGTTAATGTTCGTCCTGGTGATCTTTTGCTCGTTAACAACCATGAAATCATTCATGGAAATACTCCCATCGTATTAAACAATCCAGATGATCCTACTTGCGAAAGAATTTCTGTAGTTTGTTATTTCCGAGAAAAGATGCTTGAGTTAAAGTCTTACGAGTATGAAGTATTACGTCGTCAATTTGTAGATGAACGTAGACTTAATAAAGCACATCGCCTTCAACGCCCATTATGGAATGGTATTTCTCCTGGTATGTGGGAAGAAAAAGAATGGTATGATTATCTTCATGCTCATGGAATGAAAGATCCGTATGGTAAGGACCAATTAGCTAACTTAGAGGATTTCTTCTAATGGATTATCAAATAGCTATTCCATCATATAAACGTCCAGAAACTATTAAAAAGAAAACTTTAAAGGTTCTGGAAAGTTATAACATTGATCCATCACGAATTACAATATTTGTGGCAGATGAAGATGAACTTGCGAAATATAAAGAATCTCTCAAGGATACTCCTTATCAGAAACTTGTTGTCGGAGTTCATACTATTGGCGCTCAGAGAAACTTCATTGAGAAGTATTATCCTGAGGGAACAAAACTTATGATGTTTGATGATGATGTTGAAGAAGTTCAAAAGAAAATTAGTGAACAAAAACTTGGAAGAATTGACAATTTAGAAAAAGAGGTTATAATAAGAGGGTTTGAAGAATGTGAAAAAGTAGGAGCAAAGACTTTCGGAATATATGCAGCTTCTAATGCATACTTTATGAAAGATAGAGTTTATACAAAACTTTGTTATGTAATTGCTTCTATGTTTGGCGTTATTGTTGAACATGATCCTTTCCTTGAACGTGTTACCAACCATGGAGAAGATTACGAGTATTCTATTCGTCAATATATAAAGAATGGTTCTGTTGTTCGCTTTGATAATTACACAGTAAAATCTAATTATTACAAAGAAGATGGTGGTTTACAAACTATTCGCACTAAAGAATATGTTTATGAATCAATTAAAAAGATTGCTGAGTTATTTCCTGATTTATGCACAATGTATATTCGAGAATCAACTGGTAATGCTGAATTAAGATTAAAAGATACAAGAAAGGAAGTTGGTAATACTTTGGAGGACTTTTTCTGATGACTATAAAAACTACTGAAATGGGTTTAAATAATAGAATATATGATTACCCAAACCAAAATATGTATTCTGCTAATGAAAGAAAAAACACTGGAGTTTACACAATAAATTTAAACGATTCGCCTATATCTACGGTAACTATTAGTTCTACTGATCCATTACCAAAAAATATAAATACTAAGTATAAATATAAAGAAGATCAGATTATTGCTGACTTCAAAAAATATGTTGATAAGACATACGGTCAACATTATATGACCGAAGAGCAAAATATAGAATGTTTTGATGTGTGGCTTGCTCTGGGCGATTCAATGCCAACCTTCAGAAACACTGCTATAAAGTATCTTTGGCGCTATGGTAAAAAACATGGCACTAACAAAAACGATTTATTAAAAGTCTTGCATTATACTTTAATGATGCTTTATATTGACCATTATAAGAAAGGCGAATAGAATATGGAAATTAAGATTCCGATTGAAAAACTAAGAGAAAGAGGATTGTTTGTTGCAACTCCAATGTATGGAGGACAGTGCGCAGGTATGTTTGCAAGATCCGTGGCTGATCTTTCTGCTCTATGCACAAAGTATGGTATTCCTCTACAGTTTTACTTCTTGTTTAATGAGTCTTTGATTACTCGTGCTAGAAATTATTGTTGCGATGAGTTCATGCGTTCTAATATGCAACACATGATGTTTATCGACTCTGATATTGGATTTAATCCTCAAGACATTATTGCTCTTATGGCTCTCCAGGCTGACGACGAGAAGTATGAGATTATTGGTGGTCCATATCCAAAGAAGTGTATTTCTTGGGAAAAGATTAAGCATGCTGTTGATAAGGGTGTCGCTGACGAAGATCCAAACGTTCTTGAAAAGTTTGTTGGTGATTATGTCTTTAATCCAAAGGGTAATCAGAGTTCTATTCCTCTATCAGAACCAGTTGAAGTTCTTGAAATCGGAACAGGTTTTATGATGGTTGCCAAAGAAGCAATGCAGAAGTTTTTTGATGCTTATAAGGATAAGTATTCATATAAACCAGATCACGTAAGAACGGAGCATTTTGATGGTTCACGTGAAATCCTTATGTTCTTCCAAGCAGAAGTTGATCCAAAATCTAAGAGATATCTTTCAGAAGATTATTGGTTCTGTCAGAAGGCACAAGAGATTGGTTTGCGGACTTGGTTCTGTCCTTGGATGGTTCTTCAGCATGTTGGTACTTATATCTTTGGTGGTTCTCTTGCAGACATTGCTTCTATTGGAGCATCCGCTACGGCAGACCCAGCGAAGTTGGGCGGTAAAGTTAAGAAAAAGAAGTAAGTGAAAGGAAATATATAATGAAAATTAGCACAAATACTGTGAATGTACTTAAGAACTTCTCTTCAATTAATCCTTCTATTGTTATCAAGGAAGGTAATGTGCTGGAGACTATCTCCAGCACTAAAACTATCAAAGCAAAGGCAAATGTTGACACAACGTTTCCCCGTCGTTTTGCTATGTATAATCTAAACAAGTTGATTTCTGTTATCAGCTTATATGAAAATCCAGAAGTATCATTTAGTGATAATAGTTTAACAGTTTCTGATGGAAATAATAGAAGTGCGCATTTGACTTATTCGGATGAAGCAACTATTATTAAGGTTCCGGAAAAGGAAATTAAACTACCGAGCGTTGATGTTTCTGTCACAGTTACCAATGAAAACATTAAGGACGCAGAAAAGGCTCTTGGTATTCTTTCTGTTCCTGAAATTCATATTTCTGGTGATGGAACTAATGTTTTTATCCAAGCATCTGATGTTAAGAATCCTTCTGGTGATTCATATTCTATCCAAATTGGTAACTCTGATAAGACTTTCCGTGCAATATTTAAGTCTGAGAATATCAAGGTTCTTCCTGGAGATTATACTGTTGAGATCTGTTCGAAAGGAATTTCTAAGTGGTTTAATGATAATGTAGAATATTTTATTGCAGTTGAGTCCTCTTCAACTTTTTGATTTGAGGGGACTTCGGTCCCCTTATTTTTGTTATGGAGAATTTTGATATGCGCGAAGACTTCTTGTGGTGTGAAAAATATAGACCAAAAACTATTGAAGATACTATTTTACCTTGTGATCTTAAAGCAACATTTCAACAATTCGTAGATCAGAGAAATATTCCTAATCTAATTCTTGCTGGTGGTGCAGGAGTTGGTAAAACAACAGTTGCACGTGCTATGCTTGAACAGTTAGGATGTGATTATATTGTTATCAATGGTTCTATGAATGGTAACATTGATACATTGAGAAACGAGATTCTAAACTTTGCATCATCTGTATCTTTATCAGGAGGAAGAAAGTATGTCATACTTGACGAAGCAGACTATCTCAACGCCAATTCAACACAACCCGCCTTGCGCAATTTTATGGAGGAATTCTCTTCAAACTGTGGCTTTATCCTTACATGTAACTTCGTTAACCGTATCATTCAGCCCCTTCATTCAAGATGCTCGGTAATTGAATTTAAAGTCACAAAGAAGATTATTGCTAAGTTAGCAACTCAATTTTTTAAACGTGTTAAGTTTATTCTTGAAACAGAAAAAGTTGAGTATGATCCTAAAGTTGTTGCAGAAATAATCAATAAACATTTTCCGGATTGCCGACGTATTCTTAATGAATTACAACGTTATTCTGCAACAGGTAAAATTGATACTGGTATTCTTATCAATATCCAAGAAATATCTATCAAATCTTTAATTGACTTAATTAAAGAGAAAAACTTAACAGAAGTTCGTAAATGGGCTGTTGAGAATTTAGATTCTAATGTAAATGACTTATTTCGTAAACTTTATGATACATCATCAGAATATTTAAAGCCAAACGAAATACCTGCTTTTATTCTTTTGATAAGTAAATACCAATATCAGTCGGCTTTTGTTGCCGATCAAGAAATCAATCTTATGGCGTTTTTCTCTGAAGTTATGTTAGAAGGGTTCTATCAATGAACCCCTTTGATATAGTCAACGATGTTTCTTATGCGAAAAAATATATACTGGAAAATGAGAAAGATTATCTACCTTTCATAATTAATACTCATTTTTCCTATTTTACTAATTCTATATTCTATGCTAACGATATGAATATGAATTATCATCTAGATAATAAAATGCAGCATGACTATTTGTTTCATTCGTTACGAAAAGAGAAAAGAAAGACGAAGTGGTTCAAGAAAGAAAAATCAGACACCCTAAGTAGCATACAGAGATATTTTAATTATAGTCCTCAAAAAGCTAGAGAGGCTATTAGATTATTGAATAAAAAACAAATTGACTATATCGTTAAAATTATGAATCCAGAGGGCTAAAATCTATTTTAAAATAAATAACGAGTATGTCAATAATAATAAGAAAAGGGTGAAATATGAACGATATATTAGACTCTCTAATTGAGGTTAAGATTGATGGAGAAGAGTCCTTCTTGAAAATCAAGGAAACTTTGACTAGAATTGGTGTAGCTTCCAGAAAAGAAAATAAACTATATCAATCATGCCATATTTTTCATAAACAAGGTCATTATTACATAGTTCATTTTAAAGAAATGTTTCTAATTGACGGAAAACCATCTAATTTCTCGGAAGAAGATATGGGTCGTAGAAACAAAATTGCAGAATTATTACAAGATTGGGGTTTGCTTAAAATAGTTGAACCTGAAAGAATTAAAAATCCAATTGCTCCAATGAATCAAATTAAAGTTCTTAATTATAAAGAAAAAGATCAATGGACTCTAGAGGCAAAATATCAGATAGGACGTAAACGTATCAATTGATGGAGAAACTATATTATGTTTGGATTTATTGTGAAGAAAAAAGTCGAAACTCCTGCCGATATAAGATTAGAGGAAATTAAGAATATTTTGTTTCCTCCTTCTTCGTTAAAAGAAAAATATGACGAAGAAAAAGATAAAACAGTCAAATATCAAGTAGATTACAGTATAGATATGAACTTAGATGCAGCGATAATCGATCTGCAATCTGGTTATAATGATAAACCTGTATGGAATACTCTTAACGATACTCTAGATAGACTCTATAAAGTTAGAGAATTACTCGAAGCTCATGCTCAGATAGACAAAGACGCAGAGTATATTATCGTAGACACTAAAAGAGATAATTCCGAACTCGATGATATCGAAGCATCTCAAATTTGACTTTTTTCGAAAAATAAGGTATAATGGACATACGATAGGAGATTGACTATGTCCATGCATATTCTTCCAGCTTATTATACAACGACTGTATCTAATCGTAAAACAAAAAAGAAATCTACTAATAAGATTTCACAACACGATATATGGTTACTAAAAAATGGTTTACATCCTGAACAAATTAAATTGAAGAAAACAGTTGACAAAAATTGGAAAAGAGAGTATAGTAATTCTATGATGGTTGATCGTAGTACTCGTGAATATGACAACAAAGGATTGTCAGGTAATGTTTCTTCCTGTCTTAAACGAGATATTATGACCAACCTTCACAAAGAACCAAAACATGTTCAAGACGCTATTTTAGAGAAAGCATCTCGAACTGCTCCTCTTTATAGTAAAGGACCATATCAATTAATAACAGACGGAGCTTCTTTAAAAGAAATTGGTAAAAAAATGTAAAAATATTCTATTTCAGCGCCTTTGCATGGTGATAATTGTAAGTCTAGGAGAGGATGATGAAAGTTAGCGAAAAGATTAAAAAGGTTAACGAAGCATTTACAGTAAATATGTATGATAATGGATTTATGGTAGAGTTTAGCGGTCAAAATGCAAACGAAGATTGGATTAATACTAAAATTGTTTGTAAGACTGTTAAGGAAGTCTTGGATTTGATCCAGGAAGTTGTTAAAATGGAACGTAATGTTTAAGGAGAATTGTGAATGACTACTAATACTACTAAGGTTGATAAGGTTTTCGAAGCTCTTGTTGTTCGTGGAGAGGAGCTAACAGCTGCTCAGATTAAATCACGTTATGGTATTGCTAATCCTCATGACGCTGTTTATCAGATCCGTCAGAATGGTTATGCTATCTATCTAAACGAAAACAAGAACTCAAAGGGTGAAACAATTGGCCGTTATCGTGCAGGTAAGCCATCACGCACTCTAGTTGCTGCTGGATATCGTGCACTGGCAGCTGGTCTATAATAAATATTTCCCGATAGCTCAGTTGGTAGAGTAGGTGACTGTTAATCACTTGGTCCTTGGTTCGAGTCCAAGTCGGGGAGCCAAAAAAGGTTGATCTCTTTATAGATCCGTGTGGGCCAGAGGTTAGCCCACAATTAAACTGGAGATATATTATGAAACAAACAGTTATATCCATAATCGCTGCTCTGGGCATCTCGCTATCATCAGTTCCGGCTAATGCTTTTGGTGGGCATGGTGGATTTGGTGGAGGTCATTTCGGTGGAGGTCATTTCGGTGGTGGACACTGGGGTGGTGGAGGCTGGAATCATGGCGGTATAAATAATAGCTTTAATCGCTCTTATAATAATACTAATATCTACGGAGGTTATGGTGGTGGATATGGTGGTTATGGGGGATACGGTTATGGTGGCTATGGCTGGGGTGGTTACGGTTATGGTTTAGCTGGTATGGGTATTGGTTTGGGTATGGGGCTACTTGAAGGTGCAATCATCGGTGGTATGTACGGTGGTTACGGCGGTGGTTATGGTTATGGTGGTGGTTACGGTTATGGTGGCGGATATCCTCCAGTTTATGGTGCTCCAGCGCCAGTAAACTATGGAGTTGGTGGAGGTTATTATTCTCCTCCTAATGGTGTTCCAATTTCTACCCGTAGAGCAGTAAAATGTTATATGGCTCGTGGAGAACGAATTTATGCTCCAAATGGGACTTTAATGGGTTATCAGCCAATCCCACTTTGTAGGTAAATATGATCCGTAGTAGCTCAGCTGGTAGAGCAACTGATTAGTAATCAGTAGGTCGGGAGTTCAAATCTCTTCTACGGAACCAATTTTTAATTCAAAAGAAAGGTATAATAATGAATAAGTTTTTTCTATCAACAGCAATCGTTCTAGGTCTAACAGGTTCAGCAATGGCCCTTAATACGATTGATGAGACACATAATGGAAAGACGGTAGCAGTTCCAGGTGCTGTAAGAAGCAAGGGAGTTCTTGCACCGGCAACACAGGTTACTCCTCATGGTATGGTAGTGACTGCTCCTCCTGGTATGGACGTTGATGTTGATAATGATGGTGGTGATATTGAGATCGATATCGAGCCACGTGGACGCAAGGTTTTCGGTATCTTTTGATAAACACTCGTGATGAAAAGTTTATGGCCTTTACTCGTAGAATGGCCATAGACAATCATAATTCATCAAATAGAGCAAAACTAGCAGCTAGCCTCGTTATTCGTAACGAGGTTATTTCTGTTGGATATAACTCTTATAAAACTCATCCCTTGCAGAAGAGATTTTCTAAAAACATTGAAGCAATATTCAAACATGCAGAAGTAGATTGTATTATTAATGCTCTTAGACACATAGACCAAGAAGAATTATCTAAAGCTACTCTTTATGTTTATAGGGTTAAGAAACTAACTAAAGATGATATTCACTGGTCGGATGGATTTTCTAAACCTTGTTCTGGTTGTTCAGAAGCAATAAATCATTTTAAAATAAAGAAAGTTGTATTCTCTACGGAAGAAAACGAAAGTTTTGAGGAGTTATTAAACCAAGAATGAATATAAATAGGGGTGTCCACTAGGACATCATTTTATTCAAATTTGGAGAAATATTATGAATAAATATCTCGCATGGCTTTTGGCTAGACTTGAAGAGCCATCTACTTGGGCAGGTGGCGGTCTTATCGCAATCGCTCTAAAAGCATCTGGACTATTTTCTGACGAACTAATAATTCATATTCTTGCTGCCGGTGCTGGATTTGGCGGTCTTTTGGCTGTTATTCTACCCGAAAAATCACCAGTAGAAAAAGTTACTCCCACTAAAGTCACCAAAAAGTGACGCAATTAATTATCAACGATTTATCTAGGGACTACGGTAAAAAGTCCCTAGGAGCTCCTATGGGAGCATCAGTCGTACAGGGAGCTTCTTTATCCGATATAGTCGAAGTTCTAAAAGTTATAGGTGGAGTTAATTGGGACGAAGTAGAAGCAGACGTAAAAAAGAACGATTGGCTTGATATTGGTTTTTTGTCTATAGAAGAAGTTCTTACCATTTTATCTCCTTGGTTGCCACAAGCAGGAATTGCGAGAGGAGTTATCAGACTAGCTCAAGCAATTGTTGATAATCTTCCACCAAGCAATCAACCTTTTAATTTTGAAACCTTTTCTAAAGGTGTTCTTGCAATGGAAGGTATAGATTGGAATCAATTAGTAGAAGCATTAAAAGGAGACAGTCCAGTTATGGCTGCTCTTGTTACTACTGACGATTTAGCTAAAATAGTTTCTCAATTTGTTCCACAAGCTGGTATCGCTAATATCGTTTTACAAGGTTTAATTGTAATCGCTCAACATACTCATGAATCACAACAATCACAATATCCAGGATATCACTGGGACGCACTCTACGGTTGGGTGCCAGACAAACAAGGAGAATGAAATGAAAACTATTAAGATGACTGCCGTTGCTCTTCTGGCTCTAACTTTTGCTGGTTGTGCTTCTGTAGATAAATTTATTACTAATGTCGACAACACTGTTAACACATATGCACCAATCGTCGGTAGAGATTTAATTATGGTTGGTGATATTCTTGTTACTGCTGAATGCTCTCCTGTTACTCAGATCGCCTCGCAGACTGCAGTTAATATTCTAAACATTACAGCACCAAACACTTCGGCAGCAACTACTGTTCAAAACTTCTTTACGATTAATTCTGCCGTTGCTTCTCAGCTTTGTCCTTTAGTTTCTGCAATTAAGACAGCAGTTGGTAGTGTTCCTCAAGGAAATCCTACTCAAGTCATTCCAGTAACTCCTGCGCAGAAAGCTGCTTTACACTGGCGTCGTAAATAATTTTATCATATAAAATATGGCCGATCCCTCTGACGCGAAAGCTCAAGGGTCGGTCTTCTTTTTGACTAAATAATAGGTTGGATTGAAATAATGTCTCTGTTGAAGGGAATATGCAAACAACAGAGAAAGGTAAAATGAAAACAAAAATAAGCCATTTCTTCGGCAATCAAGAAGATTTCGACTTACAATTAGTTAAACTTTCACTTGATTTGGAAAACTCAAAAGAGTCAGAAGCGTTAGAAAACGGCTGGTTAATATACGACAATGTATGGTATACATGTAGATCATCAAGAATAGAAATAGATAACTACTCTAATCAATTAAATTCTTCTAGTTCTAAGAAGAAAATAAAAAACTATACTTTCGAATACAAAGAAGTATTCACTATAGATGAATCAATTTTAAGAGTATACAATAGATTTTTGGAAATTAAAAAATTTAAGAAGTTTTATCCATTAGAAAAAGATTTAGATAGAAGCTCAGGCGTATTCGTATATAATAAAGAAAACGAATTAGTCGCCTTTACTAAAATGGTAAAATATGATGGAGGAATAGAAAGTCAATTTACATGTTGGGATTATTCAGAACCAAGAGCATCTATCGGTAGATATTTGGTAGATTATGAAATAGAAGCATGTAAAGACTTAGGATATAAATATCTTTATATTGGCCCAGTATATGGACTTGGGTCAGTTTATAAAATGAACTTTAGTGGGTTTCAGTGGTGGGACGGAGAAAATTGGTCATCAGATGATCATAAGTTATTTAAAATTTTAGAAAGAGATTCTCTTGTTAAAACAATGGAAGATTTGAGTAATGCATTCATTCAAAATTCATAAGTACATTGAAGATCCTAAATTTAAACAACGTATGGCAGAAAAAGTTAAGATTGATAGAAATCATGATGTTCCATATGTTGCTGGATATTCTAAAGATGGAAAGACAATTTATATCGATCGTCATTTAATGAAGATGCCAGACGAGCATGATATTGAACCATATCTTATCGTACATGAAAGAACTGAAAAAACATTAATAGATCTATTCGGTTTAGATTATCAACACGCCCATCATATTGCTATGGAACAAGAAAAAGAAGCTGTAAGTAAAGGTGGTTTAGAGTGGAAATCATACGAAAAACACTATAACAAGTTCATTAAAGGTTGTGCGCATGAGAAACTAACGAAGGTTTCTCCGCATCTAGATTTAACTCCATATAAAGATGAAAAAGATTTTAAACTAATTAGGGATATGAAGAAACATAACGGCGATTAATAAGTAAATATCTCTATTACCTTTTCAACATATTGAGATCGATCTTTAACAAATAGCTGTGGTTCTTCATGATCTACGGCTATCATTATAGCTATTTGTGGTATTTTAATCTTATATATCTGTTCAAACATCATAGAATATACAGTCGTCTGAAGAAAATAAGATTCAATCCAATCTTCTTTCTTTAACTTTCTAGAAGTTTTAAAATCAATAACAGAAGGAACTCCATCAAATTCTGCAATTAGATCGCATCTTCCTGCAGTTCTTAATACTCTAGAATATAAAGGTAATTCTATTCCTAAGATATTATCAACATGCTTATCAATAAGAAGTTTAATAGAATTGAAAGCGTCCACGCCAGAAGGCATTCCGTCTTTGAGATAATCTTCTTCGTTGAGAACGTATCTTTCCGCCATTGAATGTACTGCGGTTCCACGGCGAGCTGCTTGTGTGGAAATTTTATTAGCTTCGACTTCTCCAACTTTCTTCCTCCATTCTAAAAGTGCAGTCTTATCAAGTTTATCTGATAGAACAGTTGTTACCGAACGGAATTTATCTCCATCCGGTAACACATAATATCTTTTACCATCAATAGTTTCTGTTGTAATATCGATTTCAGGAACTAAGTTGTGTTTAAATAATTTACGTGACAATCCTCATTTTATCCTTCAATATAATATATTCTTTGACGAGCGCCGATCTAACGATATCGTCCGAATGAAAATCAATAAGTTCGAATGATTTCATGTTTTTAACAACTCTCATAAAATCAACCAAACCATTCTTTTCATGATCTTTGGTAAAATCAGTTTGTCTAAAATCGCCACAGAATATAATTTTACAATTATGACCAATACGAGTAATAACAGAATCTAACTCATGAAGAGTAGCATTCTGCATTTCGTCTACAATAACTATACAATCATTAAGAGTAATACCACGTATATAAGATGTAGACATAAACTCAATAACACCTTTATTTTTAAGGTAGTCATATGAGTCTCCTCTACCAAACAATTCAGTACAGATTGCATAATAAGGTGCTTCATAAACTTTTGTTTTTTCCTTTGTGTTACCAGGAAGAAAACCCATATCTCTAGTAGGAACTACAGTTCTAACAATAACAATCTTTTTATATACTTCAGACCCTTCTAATATTTCTCTTAAAGCAAGAAACATAGATAGAAAAGTTTTACCACAACCAGCTATCCCATGTAACATGAGATTTTTATCTCTATCAAAAGCCTCGAATGTAAGTTTTTGGTTTTCTGTTAGAGGATGAATATTTTTAAGGTTGAAGTTTCTTCTTTCTTTCTCTTGATTATTATTTTCTCTATTATTTTGTTTTCCTTGTCTTAAAAGTCTTTTTTCTCTACGGGTTAAACGTTTTGTTATTGTTTCTTCTTCCATTTTTTCCCTTACTAGAATGTATTAATGGTACTCCTGGTTATTCCTTTATTTGCATTCTTCTTAATCTGTTTAAGCACGTCTCGGAAACCAGCATCTGGTTTACCATTACCACGGCCAGAAGAAAGAGCAGGAGCTCCATTTACTAGTTGTGTTAAATTTGGATTTTCTTCCAAATACGTATCAAGTGCGGAGATAGTCATAAACTCCTCATACTCTTCACCAGTATCATTATTTAAAAACTTATAAGTTGGCATCAATCAAAATCCCATTCGTCTTCAGCTTCTAATAGTTCATCGACGTTCTTCGTACGAATGGCATGTTCAATACGACGCTCTTTACGCTTATTACGCATCTTATCTTCTTTAGTGCGATCATATTCATTGTAATCAACATAATCGCTATAACGTTCGCTTCTGTCTTCAAAAAAACGATTCTTTTTAGATTTGCTCATTACTTAATCATCCCTGGAAATGCTTCTCTTACATGGTTAATTGTGATACCATTGAATGGCATCTTCTTATCCTTAATGGCACAAAGCAATTTAGCGTCATCAGGATCTACTCTCTCGAGTAACTCAATAAACATTGCTTCTCTCTTATTCTGATTTAGATTATCATGAAAACCTTTAATATAATAACGTAATTTCTCGCATTCTTTAACAAGAATATGCTGCTGATCAACTAATTCGTTTGGCTTGTATGGAGGCGTTCCTGGAGGAAGCAACCATTCTACTGAAGGATCAAAAGCTCCTTGTATAATAATCCTCAATGGAAGACTGTCATTATGCTTCAAAGCATCAACTTTTTCTTGAGTTCTCTTTAGTTTCGAAACCTTCTCAAGAAATTCATATAATCCAACTTGCATTTATCTCTCCTTAAAATTCACTAATGTGTTCAGTTAGGTTTTTCAATTTATTTACTATAAAATAATTTAGTAGTTTACTTCGATCTTTTCCAGTTTGAGAATCATATTGTTCGAAAATCTTTCGTTGAATATGTTCCGGAGTAAAACTAAGATCTATCAAAGTAGCGTTACGATGATAATTCCTTGACAATGTTGAATCCATATCATCTAGATTTGTTGATAAAATAGATTCTATTTTTTTGGCTGTCAAGGGTTTTTGCCTTTCACCAACAACGAAACAATTGTCTGAAGATAATACGTTTGGAACTCCATCTCCGGCATCACCCTTCAGGATATGCTCGTGGAGGAAACGTTCTGGATCATCGTGTTTAATCCACTTTTTCCTAACTGGATCATATTGACTAACATTAGAATAAACATGTAACTGTATAAAATCTTTGTCTCCTGAGAGAATGAGGATTTTCTCACCCGTATTTAGTTCAGAACCAAATTCACGGACTAATGTTCCTATAATATCGTCAGCTTCGGCTGATTCTACGTCTAACACCCTATATGGAAAGAATTCTTTTAGTTCAGAACGAATGTTATTCATACATTCGAATATATCTTTCCAATTAAGTTCTGACTCAGAAATAGCCTTTTTACGATTGGCTTTGTAATAAGGAAAGATTTGTTTACGCCAATAATTAGTATTGTCACATGCTATAACTAATTCACCATAATCAGAACCAAATTTCTGTTTATAAGAACGAATAGCATTAAGCACCATATGTCGAACCATTGCTTCTTCGACCTGTGCATTCAAATGATTGCCAAGTTGCATCATCAAATTAGATAACATCACTTGATTCAAATCAACAATAATCACGGTTTATTCCTCGCTTTGTTCATCTTTCAGTTCTAAACAAATACTATCTACTATCTTTAGATTACCTTCATCTGATAAATCCTCTTCGAAAACATTATCAGTTATTTTCTGAAAAGGATGATATATCCCATAATGTTTACACATAAAAGATCGTAGGGACTCAACAATAAAAGCACCATCTCTTAGATTATCGTCGTCCTCTTCTTCTACCAAGAATCCAGATATTTCTAACTGATTAAAAACGATTGGAATTATATTTGTAATCGTTTCTTGAATATGGTACAAATACATTTGTTCGACGTTATGATTTATTTCGTCGATAGAAATAATGTTTTTCAAATTTTTATTTTCTTTAGGGAAAAGAATCACATTATTGCTCATTTTTATATTATACCTATTTTCTTGTTAAATGTCAATATATTTATAATTTTAGTGTAGAAGGATCTTTTTCCGTATAGTTTTTTCTCATGTTTTGTGTTATAACATGCATTAAAATATGAGTGCTATCTTCAACGACGCCATAATTATTTGCTTTAATGTGAATTACATAATCTGCTAAATTCTTTCTGACGACCTCTCCTCCATCAAAACCAACAATCGCTATCGTTTGGTATCCCTTTGCGTTAGCGGACATTAATCCTTTAACGATGTTTGGGGATTTACCGGAAGAAGAAATAGCAAGAACAGTCGCATTGACGTCATTATTCCATTCTATCTGTTTAGCAAAAATCTCATCATAACTAATATCATTAGCGATTGCAGTAATTAAAGACATATTAGTAGAAAGATTACGTATGAATGGTTTTAGATTAGTATCAGATCTAACGCATTTAAGATGATCACATACCCAATGGTCAGAAATAGCTGCGGATCCACCATTACCAAACACCAATAGAGGATAATTGAAATTAGACAAATAATTATATATATTTTCAAGAGTTGTATTATCTACAGTATCTAGAGCATTATCTAGCATCTTCCTGTATTCTTTTAACATCACACTACCTCCAAAGTAGAACCTTGTTTACAGAATTTGAAATTAAATCTTTCATATTGTTTCATGGACTCTAGTAATCTATTTTTATTTTTCTCAGGAACATACACAAGTAGATATCCTCCACCGCCAGCTCCTAGTATTTTACCGCCAAGAGCTCCGTTTTTCGTGGCTCTTTCATACATTTCATCTATATGCGAAGTACTTATATTATCCGAAAGTTGTTTCTTTATTTGCCATGATTGATCTAACAAATAACCAAAATCATCAACCTTCTTTTTCTGTAACAATTTAACAGCATTTTTCGCCAGTTCTACCATCGTTTTAGTTCTTTCAATAGTAGATTGTTGTTTTAAATTTTCTACTTGTTGTTTTAAGACTGAAGAAGCCTGTCTACTAACTCCTGTATTAAAACATAATAAGTTATTATTGAGTTCATAAACGACACTTGGATCAACTTCTAAATGTTTTACTTTTGCGTGAGAGTTATGAAAATGAATTACATTAAATCCACCATAAGATGCTGCATATTGGTCTTGTTTTCCAATAGGCTCTCCGCAACGATTAATCTCAATATATGAAGCCAACTCTGCTAACTCATGTTGGTAAATATTTTTTCCATGACAAATACGGTATAAAGCATTAACAAGACCAACTGTAAACGTTGATGATGAACCTAATCCAGTTCCTTTAGTTGGAACATCAGAAAAGGATGCAATTTCTATATTTGATGGGATTTCGAAATATTTTAGTGTTTGTCTGACTCTGTCATGTTTAATATCATCAACAGATTCTGTTTGTTCTAAAATTGAGTAGATAACTCTTAGATGAGAAGCAACACATCTATTAACAGCCAAATAGATATAACTGTTAATAGTGGTTGATAATACCATTCCTTCATTTTCTTCATAAAATTGAGGAATGTCAGAACCTCCTCCGAAGAAAGAGATTCTGAGTGGTGTTTTTGTTATAATCATGATGTCTTATATACAAACATTTCTTCTGCAAATTTTCTAGAATCAACTGTAGGGTATTTATCTTTTAATTCATTCATTAAAGTTTCCCATTGTGTACTAATTTTTTCTAGATTAAATCTAGTATCAGCGTATGCTTTTACGAACCTAAGATATCTTTGAATATCTTCCTGCTGTACGGTTTCAACTGCTCTATGTAAATACTTATAAAAAACTTCAGCGTGTTTTGATTTTTCATGATCATATTGATACATAAAAGTTTGCCCACCAGATGTGTCGGACAATGCTCCTAGATTAGGATGAACACACAATAAACCTGCTGACATAGATTCAATTAACACACGGCAAGAAGTTTCAATCCAATTACTAGGATAAGCAAGGATATGTGCTTTCTGTAAATGCTCAAGGAGAACTTCTTGTTTCGCAAAACCATGATAAGTCATATTAGGATGTTGATTAATTTTATCGTAAAGAGGCTGAAATTGTTTGTCTGCTTCTTCCCAACCATAAATCTTAAAACTAGAAAATACATCTAGATGAATATTACCAAACTTCTGAGTTAGAGTTTCAAATACTGGAAGCAGAATATCAAGACCACGTTGAGGAGTCGAAAAATAGATTAAATTAATTTTATCTTTTGGTTTCTCGACAAATTCAATTGGCTCTACTGGTGTTTCAATAACTTGAATTTTACTATCTAAAGGAAAATTTATATTCCAAGCATATTCGTTCATTTGCCAATTAGAACTAAAAACAAACTTATGGAATTTATTTCTATAGTTCTCGTCTTTGAACTTTGAACATTCTGGGTCTTGAGAAAGGTCATGTGCCCAATAAACTCTAATTTTATCTTCTTTCAAATCACGAACACGGGAAGGAATAATCTGAAACTCTTGTGCTAATTCTTCAGGAATATTCTTACCAATACTTCTTTTAGTAATTTCTGTACCACCAAAAGAATTTACAGAAATTTCATTCTCTTCAACAAATGCCATATTAAACTCCGTTCTTTACACGATCTCTCAATTCGCTAGATGAATAATTATGAACTCTTTTTATAAAGTCAATTTCAATACCACGTTCTTTACAAATACCAATACCAGTTATATCTTTATTAGTATAATCGGAACCAATAAACCTCTTTTGGAGATTCAACGTAGCACATATATTAACTATATCCTGTTCACTCTCATATGGAATAATCTCATCAACAGCACGCATTGCATTGAGTTGTTTCCATCTTTCATAAACTGATTGGATAGGTTTGTTTTTTGTTTCTGGACGTTCTGATGATGGATCAACATGTAATCCAACAATTAAGTGATTACATTTTCTTTTAGCTTCTTCAAGCATAGCAACATGTCCAGCATGAAGTAAGTCAAAAGCTCCGAATGTTATTCCTGTTATCATTTTAAAAAGCGTCTATAACTTGAACATACTTTACAGAATCAATGCGAAAAGATCTCCAACCATTATTCTGCACATCCCAACAAGAAATTACATTCGGATTATTAGAATGAAAATCTCTTTCCTTTGGTTCTTCAGTCAGAGAATATGATTCTGGAAGCACCTCTGGTTTCAAAGAACAACGCATAACTCGACTTTCACCATTTACCTTAGTAAAAGTTACTTCGATTACGTTTTCGCGAAGATCTCTCAACAAAGTGTCACGATCGTAAGGAATAGACATATTATGCTCCAAAATAATTTTCAGTTAGAAGTTTTCGATTTTCAATCTTTTCTTCTGTAATATACTTAAACAGTTGATCGTATCCTCCGATATTAAAACCGTCAACGACAATTACAGGAAAGGTTTTTGCTTCTGGGAATTTTGAAAGAAGAACTTCGCGACTAAAGTCTTCGTTTAACTTATACTCAACGAATTCTTTGTTATTATTTCCTAGAAGTTGTTTAGCTTTTACGCAAGACGGACAACCGTCTTTTGAATAAATCTCAATCGCCATCTAACATCGTCTCCCAATACTTTTTAATTTCTTCCACCAACAAAGGACTATATCCTTTAGAAATCATATCATTCTCTACCATAATTTCTAGGTCACTTTTCCACGCAGGGTTCATCATATTATTCTCCATAGTTTAGACACGTATTTATTATACTATAAATTTACTTTTTACGCAAGTAAATATTTTGCTAGACCAAAAATATATAATAAGATAACAACCACTTCTATTATGAGAAGAGACCATTTTCTCCAAAGTATTCCTAAAAACAACCATAACACATTAGCAAACAAATTTATATATAAATTTTGTGGATAATAATTTAAAGAGTTCATAGCTACTGCTACTATAAGAGCAACAGTGGCCACTACTTCTAAAGTTATTTCACTAACTTTTCTTAACGTAAGAGGCTTTAACATTACCCTTCTCCAGAATCTCGAACCCATTTTTAAATAGGTATTCTTGCTCGATCATATCATGATCATACATCCAAATATCGTCAAATACCCAAGCTGTTCCAATAGGGGACTTATCTAAAAAATAAGAAATTTCATCAATAACAGCCTGATTGGTATGAGGACCGTCGAAGAAAACTAAAGCAAACTTATCTTCAATTTTCTTTTCTTCATCATAAACAGGAACGCCATCGGGGTATCGTTTAAAGAATTCCGTATCCTCTAAGAAAAAGAAACTAAAATTGAATCCTTTACTGAAAGCATAGTAATAAAGCGAGGGAACAACACGATTACGCATAGTATTAGTATAATCGAATTTGGCAGGAAGCGTTTCATCTTTCGAATTAGGATCTCCTTTAACTTCGTATTTGTTCGCGTAAAATCTAGTAGCATTAATATTCGTAATCTCTAGATCAATATTACCATAAGGATCTACGCAAAAGAAAGAACGATTTGTATCGTTGTTAGATTCTAGGGTATCCATCATAATCTTAGCAGAACCACCACGTCTAGAACCAATTTCTAACACTGCTCCTTCAACTTCTTTAATAGAAGCAGAAGCATTAGCTAAGATTTCATATTCGGAACTATCAACATTAAACACATCTTCAATATTAAGTCTAATTATACTCATTCTATATCTCCAATTAATAAAAATCAACGATCTTATCAGCTATACCATATTTAATTGCTTCTTTTGGTGTTAACCAAACATCTTCTGGCGGTAAAAGATATTTCTTAATGTTTGCTTCTGTCTGTCCAGTACAGTTTTTATAATGTTCTATAATTCTTTGACTGGTGTTATTAAATTCTTTTACAGAAGCCATTAACTCGTGTTCTTTACCAATTGTACCCCAAGAGAATTGATGAGAAAGAATTGCAGTATTTTTGGTAATATACCTATGGCCCTTTTCACCAGCCATAAAAGTCAAAAGACCACAAGAAGCAATTTCTCCCAATCCATATGTGTATATAGGCACCTTGGAACCCTTCATTGTGTCAATCAATGCAAAAGCAGATGGTACTTCGCCTCCAGGAGAATTAATAATCATCTTAATTTGTTTTGGTCTACTTTTATTCATTAAGTTTCTAGCAATGATAAAAGAAATAGCATCACCAGTAGACGATGCATTAAAATCGGTATTGAACATCAAATAATGGTAATCTTCTATGGAAGGAACGTTTGTTTCTTTTTCTTTCTCTGTGTTCAATTTAATCTCCAATGGTAAGAAGGGAGGCACGGACATTGCCTCCCCAATTATTATTTCTGAATATGAATGTGGTCGTAATGACCAGGCACTCTCCAGTATACTGTATAACCAGCTGATCTTGCTTCTGATGCGAGCTGATCAAATTTATATGCGTATCTTGAATTAGCTTCTCTAACGCCACGACCAATATTAATATCAATAGCATTACCTGAGTAATGAGCCGAATGATGGGCGTGAACATGATGAACACCACCAAATGATGGATGCTCAGATACACGGAAGCCTCTACGCTGAAGATCGTATCCGTAAGCTACGAGAGAACCCGAAGCATGACCGAATCCGTATGTTTCTTCTTCATTGTTGTAATATGCACGTGCCTGTTTCTTTGAACGAAAACGGATACGTGGACTAACACTCCAACTCTCTCCTGTTTCGGTAGTACCACCGAATATATCTGAAAGTGGATTTGAGTAGTCTTCTTCTAGATTTGTTGAATACTGAGTATTCTTGCTATGACGAACTTTTGCTTCTGCTATATTGCTCATCGCAAATACTGCAGCTGCTGTCGTCGCAGCTAGGATAATCTTATTCATATATTTACCTTTCTTTTATGTGTAACCAACCCTCAGCACGGATTAAAGTTTAGATGTGCTGTTCCGGAGAATCCTAGGGCACGAGCCACGTTTTGATTTACGTCTATTGTTCTACCTTTGACGAATGGCCCTCTATCAGTTACAACGGCTTCTAATGATCTACCATTTGACGGATTGTGAATACAAACAGTTGTTCCAAATGGTAGAGTTCTATGCGCAACACCGTAATGATGACGCATACCCGAAGCTGTCCGTCCGCTTCGGTCGTTATACCACGAAGCATTATGATGATGCCCAGTGGAATAGTTATTTATTGTTTTGGAATGACGACCTTTTCTTTGAACAGTCTGCTGAGTAGCAGAAGATCCAAATAGATCATCTATAAACCCAGCAGCTGCAATGTTTGGAAAAAGAAAAGGCATAACAAAGATCAATTTTTTCATTATATATTACTTCTTTTTTCTGCCCTTCAATCTACGGGCTTTACGTTTATTTGAACCAATTTTACGACGTCCTTTACGAGGACGATTTTTATGTGGCCAAGCCATGTTTACCTCCATTCAACAATCATATTATACTTCATTTTACAAATTTGTCAAATTAAAAAAGCGGGAGAATTACTCCCGCCGATTATTTTAAGCAGCTAGAGACTTATACTCAGGCGAATTAATGAAACCTTCGCGAAGAACATCCTGAGCAGCAGCAAGACCTCTTTCGTTCAAAGCCTTATAAAAAACATTAGTCCAGAATAGGAAACCCTCTGCGTCAGGATCTCTCTTTAGATAATCCTTATAGAATGGGGTAACTGGATCAGTGATATTAGCCATTTTGCACCTCTTTCAAAAATGTTAAATGTTTACGGTGTACCCGAGCCATAATGTGAGAATTATACCATTTATCTGATTCTAACACACCATACTCGAATTGGTATTTAGCTTCAAAGTAGGTCATTTCGCCTTTTGAAATACATAATCTTAGAATGGTTCTTCTGAAATTATCTTTACCTAATGTTTTAACATGTTCGCTAAGAACATCACTAGAACCATAATAATCTTTCCAATCAGATTCTACTTTGAACCTTTTCTTTTTACCTTTTATCTGTTTAGATTTAGTAAAATAGAATAATTTCTTTCCAACGTATGCTCTATGATTTGTCAAATTCTCTATAATATAGACAAACCCCACATAATGATCAATATCTTTAAATTCTTCACCTTTGTATATCCACATTCCCAAAGTCTCCTTTGGGATATTTATCAGTCATCAAAATCTAGTTCTTCTTGATCAATCTCGTCGTCGTGATCATAATAACCAATAAGATCACAAATTTGTTCTAATAACTGCTGTGTTTCTTCGCTATAATTTTCAACGTCTTCAGAAGATCGAATTTTATTTTCTTTGATAAATTCTCTACATAAATCAAAAAGTTCTGCGTCTATTTTCATTTATTGTTTTCCTTTAGATATGAAGCGCAATCTTCTTGCATATCGTCATATTTTTCACAATAAGTTTTAATCCAATCTATCTTAATCGCTTCTTGTGCTTCTTCTACTGTTAATATTCCGTCGCATATTTCACGATGTAATCTATTTTCTAGCTTGTCTTTAACATGAGCATTCCATGGTTTTGTTGTATAAGACTGTGGCCAGAGATTCTTAATATCATTTGATCCACCAAGTTCTAAAGATATAAGATGATCTATTTCAAACTTATCTTTAGTTCTATCTAAATGATAAAGATCAAATGCTTGTTGTTTTGTTCTTTGTGAAACGTTTCTGACAGAACCAGAATAACCAGAAAGGCAAATATTCTCTCTGGTTCCTCTTGGATCAGCAACTCCTGGAGTCATAGTTTGATTTGGTAAAATTGGAGCAACTACTAATGGGTCTGCATAGACAGAAGTTGTTAACAATAAAAATGTTAATAATGTTTTTATCATATTTCGCAATTTCCTGCTGAACATGCCAGCGTCTGAGCTCCTTCGACTTGATCGGTTTCCTCTATAAGAGCATCCCAATCAACATTTGTAGGTATATTTATAATTGCTGAATCATATTCTTCTTTTGTAATAGTTTCGTATGGAGCTTGACGATAAGTTCCACCATCATAAGGAAGAAACGAAACACCAGACATTTCATCAAAATGATCATAAACCCAAGCACCAACTCTTGGCCACTCTTCTTCTTTAACATTAATTGTGACAGAAGGTTTATGCTCGCACCAATGACGTTGATACTTTAGCCACAACTCAAGATGATCAATAGCTGATACTGTTTCTCTAGTTATAGAAGAATCAGGTAGTTTCATAGGGAACGTAAATACTGTAGTAGAATGAGGCTTAGTAACGTCAGGCTCATGGGGAACACCAGCATCAATAAGATGTTTCGTAAGGGGATCCTTGTTATCAGAACGAACACGTCTATAATAATAGCGGTCATGACCAGGGTGAATACCGGAAGGACTAAGGACAAGCTGAGAAACAGTACCGGATGGTTTGACGCAAGTAATTGCAACAGATTGGTTAATTCCAAGTTTTTCACTCCACTCTTTATTCGTATCCACAGCAACTTGCCTCAAACGATCTAAACGAGCAGGAAGTTCTGGATCTTTGTAATCGTTCATCAAAGGAGAATCATAGATACCTGTGAATGATACTCCAAGCAAACGTTCTTCTTCAGTATTCTTTTGCCAAATCTTACGTAGATATGGAAAATTTGTTAATGTTGATTGAAACGTTCCAAGAATAGTTGCTACTCTAACTTTTCTGGCGAGAGTTTTTTCAGTGTCATCTGAACGTATAACAACTTCAGTAAGGTTACAGAATTGATACGGTCTGAGAATGATTTCTGAGCAAGGATTTGTTCCAAATTCATGTGCTGGATCTCTTCTGCCGTTTCTCTTAGCAACTTTTTGGCTTGCAGCTCTACTGAAAATTCCTCTTTCTCCGGACTTTGATTCATAGATTGATAGCCATTCTTGCATGAACTGGCCGACTTCTGGTTTCTCCGTGTAGACAGCTGAATTATTTGACAAGGCTCTTTGGACATTTGCTTCCCACCACTGACCTGCCTTAGCATGACGCATACGATCATCACTAAGATTTGATAATGAAATCATGGCAGATCTCCGAACTCCACCAACAACTACTACTTCTCCGATTTTACACATAATATCATGACATTCTAGAGAAGTTAATTTACGCCCATGCGCATGCTTAAAAATACGAACAATAAATTTAAATAAATCATTTAATGGTTCTGGGCCAGATGAACGTCCACCAAATGTTTTTAATGGAGCTCCTGCTGGTCTTAGCCCAGTAATATCCCATTTTGGAATTTCACCAGTATAAAGAAGAGCAATAAGCATGCGTAGAGCTTTTGACCAACCTTCTTTAGAATCACGAACTGTAATAATAGTATCACAATCATAAAGTTGTTCTGGGATTTCTGGTAATTTATTTACATATTGTCGTTCAACTGAAAACCCAACACCAGTGCCATTCATAAGAATACACATTGCCTCATCAAATGCTTTGGGATCATCAATTGGCAAATAAGAACAATTATAACCAGCAACATTATCGCGATCAAGAGCCTTACCAGCAGTCATCAAACTACGCATCGATGGCATAACTTCGAGATTATGAATTGCGTCAAATACTTCTTTTTTTAACTTTTCGTCATTAATTTCAACTTTATTAAACATATAATCAACGTATCGTTGAACAGTTTCGTTCCAATGTTCTCTTCTCTTTAGATCTGACAAGTAACGTGCATATCGGCTTTTGTGTATCCACTGCTGGTAAACATTCATCTCTGGCATTCTTACTTTTCCTTCTTATTCCATGGCGTAAACAATCTTCCCTTAGTATAACCTTCGGGCATCTCTTTATCTTTCTTTAATCTTTTATTCTTAACTCCATCATTTATCCATATAGTATCTTTACATATATCGGCTGTTTCTGAAGTAAATGGAGTAATATAAGAACTAACTTTATCTGCATTCTCTTGAGAAAGTTTCCAAGTTCTACCAATCAAACAGGAATCGTCTCTATCTTTTCTTGCTTTTAACATTTTATCTCTATTATTATCCCACTGATATTTCATCTGTCTGCTTGATATTTCAGATCTCTGTTCTTCAGTAAGAATAACATGACCTGTTCTTAACATAGCCCAACAAGCGCCATAGTCTTTTTGATCATAATGTATTTGAAAATGCTCCTGTGCTGTCATGCACTGAAGGTTATCTATATGATTGTTGGAATGGTTTCCATCTTTATGGTGGATATGATGACCTTTTGGAATAGGTCCAAAATGCTCTTCGTAAATACGACGATAAATAATCATAGGCTGATGCTCCCTAATAGCGTTAGAGTCCGTAGGTGTTCCACCACCGTGACGGACATTAATACTATTTATTGAAAGAGAGTTTTTATTCATAACAATTCTTTCAATGATGGAAACTCTTTAATAATTTCTTCCCAAGCACTAGTAGCAACTTGTCTGTGTTCCTTCTGAGTGCCTTCTGCCATTCTGATCTGACAATAATGTATCCAGCTTCTAAGAGTTCCATTCATATACATTCTAGAAACTGTTAAACCTTCTGGTAATACTGCTCTTGCCTGTTCTTTTGCTATTCCATTATCAATAGCCCACTTATACGCTAATTTTGCCTCGTGTATCTGTTGCTTTTGTTTAGCGTACCAACACTTTTGTAATTCATCGTCTTGAGTTTCTATAGAATTTTGTCTATTCTTTTGATCCTGAAGTCGTGCTTCTCTTTCAACGAAACCTAGATCTGAAGTTGGATCAGCATAACGTTGACTAAATTCTTGAAAAGAAAACGATCTATGTCTAAGTATTTGTCGAGCGATATCCCTAGTAGTCGTAACCTCAATAACAACATTTATAAGTTCAAATGGACTCCAATGCTTATTCTTAACTAAATATTTTAAAAGTTTTTCAGAAGTTAAATGATTATTCTGATTAGAAGGATTAGAAACTCTAGCAACATAAGCAACAAATTCATCAACCGTTAATGGAATTCGTTTATTATAAAACCAATTAGAAGCTTCAGTTTTATACAACCATGGTTGTGTTATTGCTATAATTTTAGCGTCATTCATATCATTTATCCTTACAATTATTAAAATGCCATCTTAACATACCAGATGCATCTCCTTGTTTATTACAGTGTGGACACATAACAATATTTTGTCTTTTTTGTTTTTGTTTCCATCTTTTACCTTTGTTTAAACCATGACCGCCATTACCTGGTCTAGATTGTCCTTTATTAGCGCCAACTAATTCACCATTAATATATCTTTCGTCGTCTTTTTTGATTCTTAATATATTTCCATCTTTATCTTTAGCAACAATAAATCCTTTGTTTATTCCAACTAATTCACCATTAATATATCTAGGATCATCGAGAGACACTTTATATATATTCCCATCTCTATCTTTAACAGTAGCTAAATTTTTTACTAAAAAATTATGATTTTTATCATCTATTCTTTGTTGTTGCTGTTTTTTAACTATTTCAGAAAAATTTTCTGGTTTAATTTTCATTCTCTTTCCAATAGCCCAACAAGCACCAAAATCTCCTTGTAAATAATGAATATTATAATGTTCTTGTAAAGAAAGAGCTATTAAATTTGAAGGATCATTATTTTCAATATTACCATCTTTATGATGGATATCATAAGATCTACCATCTTTATCTTTTGGAATAAATCCATAATATTGCTTATATATCCTACGGTAGTTTATTCTTTTTTGTTTCATTATAAACACTCCTTTAAAGTATTTATAATTTACGTTGTTTTAACTTCCATCATTCATCGATAACCCCATAAGTCTGTTCAAAGATAGCAGGAGCGCAAGGGTAAAATTCTCCAGCAACACCTTTAATTATATAATCATTCACTCTCGCTGTCATTACACCTTCGAGAGTTAAAATCTGAATATATGCTTCGAAATTATCATCACGCTTGACAAGTAAACCATTACACCAATTCGATAAAACTTCAGCGTTATCTTGTGTTAATTGAAACGCTTCTACTTCTACTGGTTTCTTACGAACTCTCATACTTTACTCCACTTCTGTAACGCTAACTTTGCTGATAGATCTTTATACGTATTATTCTTAATTATATGTTCCACAAACTCAGAACTAAGACCTGCAAGTACAGCATCATTAATATCTTTATGGTCAAAATTTTCCGGCCAGATACAAACACTATATCCGTTCATAATTGCCTTATCTAATTTCTTTATTGTTTCTTTGCTTCTTGATTCATTGTCATAAACAATTATAAGATTACTTTTGTCGAGAGAGCCAACAGCACTAACCAAATCGCCTCCAGCTGTAGCAATGCTGTTAGTAATAAACATACTATCAATCGGACCTTCGACGACATATATAGGTTTGTTACGATCCATAGTGTCCAGACCGAAAAGTTTAGGTAAACTGTCATTAAGTACGATTGTAATGTATTTAACTGGACTTGATCGTCGTAGCGAGCGTCCTTGAAAAGCATGAACGGACTTATTAGCATCCAGAAAAGGGATAAGCAACCTTGTCTCATCATTAGCCAGAGACTCAGCTGAAAATTTGTCGGGTACCAGATTATTAACAAAAGTATTAAAATTAGGACATGCAAATAACTTGGAATGGTAAACATTAGGTATCTTCCTGGCTACTACAAACTTCTTAATAGGATGTTCCGGAGAAAGCTGACTAACCTTTTTAAGACCTTTTAGTGGACCAGAAGTCATAAAAACAGGTTTCTTAAACTTTTCTACAAAACTTTCGTATTCTTGTTGTTCTTTAGATTTACTACCTGATAACTTTTCTAATTTGTATTCGTTGTATAAATTTATATCTATGTGTTTAATTAGATTAGGTACAGATAAAGTAGCTTCACAATTATGACAATGATATATAGACTTACCATTCTTTTGATAGATATAACCTCTCGCCTTGTTCGAATTCTTTTCAGAATCTCCGCAAATAGGACAAGAAAAGTTATATAGAGTACCAGACTTACGTTTAAAGTTTCGAAATCTGTTACTCAATAAACCAATGTACTTACTTTCTAACCAATCCATATCCATTCCTAGTTTCAATCATACAAATATGTATTATACTAGGTTTTACAAAAAAGTCAAAGAAAATTAATGAAGATTAAGGATCCTTAGAATACTTGGGCCATAAGCAAGAACGAAAGCAATAACAGCGAGTCCTCCACCATATTTCCACATAATTTTTTCCATGTCATTGATTTTCTCGGTCAATTTTTCCATTTGACTCACATTTTGCTGTTTTAAAAATTCTAATTTGTCGTTAATTGCTTCAAAACGAATTTCTAATTCTTCTCTTCTTTTCTCGGCTGAAGTTTCGACATTATTAATTTGTTTTTCTTGATGATTTAAACGTTGTTCGTGCACAGCAATCATTTTGCTAAGATCGGAAGAGATATTAGTAAGTCTGTCTACTACATCTTCCATTTTGTCCTGTCTTCTTTCTACTCTGTCTAAATTTAGATCTGACATAAGAATTACTTCCTATCTGCTTTCTTTTCGTTTTTGAAATCACGACCTAAAATATCTTTTAACTTTTTTGGTACACCACCTGGAGCAACATGATTATATTTCGTTGAGTTCATTTTAAATTGATTATCCCAACCAGAATGATTTAGTTTTCTTTTTAATGGTTGTGGTTTGAGTTTTAAAAT
>Ga0007828_1000077_pt1 | contig 30493 bp, 54 predicted proteins | sample CryBogCBE16Oct07_FD_71232 | JGI IMG/M metagenome (GOLD analysis project Ga0007828, IMG submission 71232) | Freshwater microbial communities from Crystal Bog, Wisconsin, USA - CBE16Oct07 | ecosystem: Environmental > Aquatic > Freshwater > Lake | place: Crystal Bog, Wisconsin, USA | collected...
CTTAGTCCTGACAATTACATTAAAATGACATTTCGTAATGATAAAGGTACTGTAGTTTATAGTACATGTGATAAACCATTAATTTATCACGACCCTGCATACTATAGAGGCGGACGATCATTTAAAGGTGAATTTGAAGTAAGGGTAGAACAAGGAAGCTGGTTGCATCAACATTTTAAAGAAGTTAAATATGTGGATACCAAATTTATAATTAATAGAAAAGAGTGTTTTCTATCCACTAATACAAGATGAATAAAATCGGCCGTCTATTACTTGTGATAAGTATAGTATAACTTTATTTTATTATGACAGAAGAATTAAAATTAAACAATCATTGTAGTTTTTGTGGGACAAGTAAAGAGGCAGTTAAAAAATTAATAGTTGGGGAGAATGTAGCAATCTGTAGTGATTGTGTGGTACTTTGCCAAGAGTTAATTATTGACGAGCCTGAACAACAAAATGAGTTAGTACAATATGATCCAGAGACTATTAAAGAGTATCTGGATCAACATATTATAGGTCAAGATGGTGCTAAAATTGTTCTTAGTGTAGCAATCACCAATCACTATAAACGTATAAATCATCCACCAAAAGATATAGAAATACAAAAAGGTAATGTACTGATAGTTGGTCCAACTGGTAGTGGTAAAACATTATTAGCAAAGACCGCTGCAAAGTATTTAAAAGTTCCTTTTGTTGTTGCTGATGCCACAAGTTTAACTGAAGCTGGTTATGTAGGTGATGATGTTGAAAGTATGATTAGTATGTTGCTTAACGCAGCCGGTGGTGACAAAGCATTAGCCGAACGTGGAATCGTGTTTGTTGATGAAATTGACAAAATTGCACGTAAAAGTGAAAGCACTAGCATTACCCGTGACGTAAGTGGTGAAGGTGTACAACAAGCATTATTAAAGATGGTTGAGGGCACGATATGTCGTGTTCCAAATCAAGGTGGACGTAAGCATCCAGGTGGTGATATGGTAGAGATTGACACAAAAAATATACTATTCATTGCAGGTGGTGCATTTGTAGGATTAAAGGAAGTTATCGGAAATCGTAAAAATGGAACTACTATTGGTTTCAATGCGGTAGTAAAAGATAGTAAAGTTGAAGGTGATTTGGCTGAGGTTACGCCCGATGACTTAACTAAGTTTGGATTGATTCCAGAGTTTGTGGGTCGTTTTACAACTACGATTAGTGTGCAAAATCTATCCAAAGAGCAACTTATACACATTCTTACTGACGTTAAGAATAACTATATCAGTCAATACCAATATCTATTGAAATTAGATGGTATTGATTTGACATTTAGTGATGATGCATTAGACCAACTAGCAGAAAATACACTAACGTTAAAGACAGGGGCACGTGGATTACATACTGAAATTGAACGTGTTTTAATGTGTCATATGTATAGAATCAGAGAATACCGAAAAAATGAGATTACTAAGCTAAATATTAATAGGGAGCAAGTTTTAACACCAACACCATTAGTATGATTAAAAGACGAGTAATAGTAGGACCAGACGGAAACGTAGAAAAAGCGTTACGTAAATTTAAAAAGAAGATAATGGAGTCAGGACTTTTACAAGAAGTTCGTGACCGTGAATCTTATACCAAACCTACAATTAAGCGCAAATTAGCAAAGAGCCAAGCAAAGCGCAGATGGAAAAAACATTTACGTGACCAACAACTTCCCCCTAAACTCTATTAAAATGAAAATAGCTGAAATTTTGATAGAATCACACCAAGATCCTATAAATTTTGCAGGCCAGTATCCTAGTATTGAAACAATAGATGAAGATAAAAGTCTTGTAAATTATAATTATAAAAAAGCAAATAAGTTACATGATACAACAAAAATAGATCCAAAACAAAAAAACCTAACCAATACATTGCTTAATCATACTATCCATAGTCGTAATGTTAATGACTTTTTACATAAGCATTATCGTAATCAACCCAATAATGCTAAAGACATAGATTACTACAAAAAACATATTGGTTTATTGGATAAACTATTAGTTAATCATAAATTATCAATACCAATAACAATATACACTGGTATTCCACAAAGTCCAGAAGTTGCTTGGAAAAAATACAAGGTAGATAGAAAAAAACCTATTCGCCTGCATTTACCTGCATTCACGTCAACCACAACTTCCTTATATATTGCAAAATCATTTGCTAATCTTCATTCAACAGATAAAAATAAACACATTTTAATGATAACTATCCCTGCTGGAACACCCGGCGGAAGTGTTACAAAATTTAGTCAATATCCTGGTGAAGGAGAAATATTATTACCGAGAGGATTAGATATTGAAGTTAATCCGAAACCTGTTATTATTAAAGACAATGTATATGTCTGGCATACTAAAGTTATCGGGCATAATCCAATAGAGATTACTTAACCAAATAATATACAAATATTTTACATAATTTTGTATAATATATAAATACATTACAGATGCCGATGGTCGGGTCTGTAATTAAAAATCTTGCTTTATTAAGGAGAACATTATGAGCAAAGTCATAGGTATTGATTTAGGTACCACAAATTCATGCGTAGCCATTATTGAGAATGGCATTCCCAAAGTAATTGAAAATAGTGAAGGTGCACGTACTACCCCAAGTATTATTGCATACACCAACGATGAAATCTTAGTTGGCGCTAGCGCAAAACGTCAAGCAGTTACAAATCCCAAGAAAACAATCTATGCAGCAAAAAGACTTATTGGTCGTAAGTTTGAAGAAGAGGCTGTACAAAAAGATATAGACTTGATGCCATATGAAATTATCAAAAATGATAATGGAGATGCATGGGTTCAAGTAGATGACAAGAAACTAGCACCCCCACAAATTAGTGCTGAGGTGTTACGTAAGATGAAGAAAACTGCTGAAGACTATCTAGGTGAAGAAGTTACTCAAGCAGTTATTACAGTACCAGCTTATTTCAACGACAGTCAACGTCAAGCAACTAAGGATGCAGGTAAGATTGCAGGCTTAGAAGTATTGCGTATTATTAACGAACCAACTGCTGCTGCATTAGCTTATGGTGTAGATAAGCAAGATAAAACTGACCGTAAGGTTGCAGTTTATGACTTAGGTGGTGGTACATTTGACGTATCAATCATTGAAATTGCAAACATTGATGGTGAAAAGCAAATTGAAGTATTATCAACAAATGGTGATACATTCTTAGGTGGTGAAGACTTTGACCAGCGCATCATGGACTTTTTAGTAAGTGAATTCTTAAAAGATACTGGTGTTGATTTAACTAAAGATGTATTGGCATTACAACGATTAAAAGAAGCTGCTGAAAAAGCCAAGATTGAATTGTCAAGTAGTGCACAAACAGATGTTAACTTACCATATATTACTGCTGATGCAAGTGGTCCGAAACACCTAAACGTAAAATTAACACGTAGCAAATTAGAACAATTGGTTGATGAGTTAATTCAACGTTCACTAGCACCATGTAAGACTGCAATGGCAGATGCTAAAGTAAGTAACTCAGATATTGATGAAGTTATCTTAGTTGGTGGTATGACACGTATGCCTAAAGTTGTTGAAGCAGTTGAACAATTCTTTGGCAAAGCACCACGTAAAGATGTTAACCCAGACGAAGCAGTTGCTGCTGGTGCTGCTATTCAAGGTGATGTATTGAGTGGTGGTCGTACAGACGTATTGTTATTAGACGTTACTCCATTAAGTTTAGGTATTGAAACAGTTGGTGGTGTAATGACTAAGTTGATTCCAAAGAATACAACTATTCCAACTAAGACAAGTCAAACGTTTAGTACTGCCGATGACAATCAACCTGCAGTAACTGTTAAAGTATATCAGGGTGAACGTGAACTAGTACAATACAATAAACTATTAGGTGAATTCAATTTAGGTGGCATTGATCCTGCCCCAAGAGGTCAACCTCAGATTGAAATTACACTTGATGTAGATGCAAATGGTATTTTGAAAGTAAGTGCTAAGGACAAGTCAACTGGCAAAGAAAACAAGATTACTATTAAAGCAAATAGTGGATTAAGTGATACTGAGATTCAACAAATGGTTCAAGAAGCCGAAGACAATGCAGAGGCTGATAAAAAACAAGTTGAACTTATCACACAAAGAAACAGTGGTGAAAGTTTGGTCAATAGTGTCAACAAAGACATTGAAAAGTACGGTGACAAGATTACCGAAGACCAACTTAAATCATTGAAAGATGCAGTAACTGCATTACAAGAAAGCATGAAGGGTGAAGACACCAAAGACATGCAGGATAAAGTTAGTAAGGTCTATGAAAATTGGGGCCCACTAACTCAGGTGAAAACTGAGGCTGAGAAACCAGCAGAAACAACAACAGAAGCCAAAACTGATGATGTTGTAGACGTTGAGTCAAAACCAGCAACAGAGTAAACTTAGAAAATAGCCGGGTGCTTTCGAGGCCCGGCAGTCATAAACTTGCTTATTAAGGAGAAAAACAAATGACAACAAGAGATCAATTAACATTAAGAACTTTAGACATACCAAGCATTCATAAATTTGGTATAGGATTTGACAGTATGTTTGACGAGTTATTACGTATAACCGCACAACAAAATACTGCAAATTATCCCCCATATAACATTATAAAGACTGGTGACGAGACTATTCTTATAGAACTAGCGGTTGCGGGCTTTTTAGAAGGGGAAATTGATATTAACGTATACGACAACATTTTATCCATTAAGGGTAGTAAAGTACGTATGGAAAATGCAGAATGGGAATACTCATATCGTGGCATTAGTATGCGTGATTTTAGCAGAGAATTCACTTTAGCCGAATATGTAGAAGTGCAAGATGCAAGCGTAAGAAACGGGATTTTAAGTGTATATTTGGAAAGAAAACTTCCAGAATCAAAGAAACCCAAGCAAATTTCAATTAATTATCAGAAATAAATAATTTACATTTTTCAAAATGGTAACGGAACATATTTCCTCTACCGCCCACTAAGCTACAGTATGGACAAGATACTGTAGCTTTTTTATGCCCGGTTAATGAAATTGAAAGATTATTACGATGAAGTTGTGTGATTGGTTTACCTTTTAAGGGTGACACTCTTCCCTTTAATGGTGATTCTTTATCTAATTTTAAACCTTTATTCCATGCAGGCCTAGACATTTTCTTTTTAGTTTCTTCAGAAATTCTTCTTCCTAGAAATTTACCCTTCATATTTTCACTATGTTTTTTTCTAGTTTCAGCGGATACTATAATTCCCGAAGTACCTTCTCCACCATCAGTTTTATTGTACAGAATTCCAGTACCCAAATCTTTTCTTCCGTACCATCTGATCATTCTTCTTTCTAAAGCCAATGCTCCTATTTCAGATAAGTTGGATTCAAGTATAACAATTTTTGTTATATCTTTTGGTATAGAGACACTATGTTTTCCTTTATATGCTCGGTCATCTTTTCCTTTACCGATATAATAGGGTGTGTTGTTAGATTTACGCAAATATGCGTATACGTAATAAATACTCATGCTGATTGCTCCTTTATAGCATTAGAGTAGTTGGGATTGTCCAGATCCGCGAACTACAATATTATTTAGTCCAAAGGCATTGAAAAATATTAGAATAAATAGTATAATACATTCTAATAAATAATTAGTGTGTAGATGGTCTACACACTAAACTTTTTAAGGTTAAAGAAATGACAACAAATATAGACACCAAAATAAGAATTAGGCCCAATTTAGCTATTGCCGAACCCCCAATGTTCAAAGTCATTTATATCAATGATGAACAAACAACCGTTGATTTTGTCATTCGTAGTTTAGTGGACCATTTCAATTATACAGGTGAGACTGCCCATAATATTACATTGGGTATTCATGAAGCTGGCAGCGCAGTAGTTGCGGTATTACCCTATGAAATTGCAGAGCAAAAAGGTATTGAAGTTACTTGCGATGCAAGACAAGAAGGTTTCCCATTACAAGTTAAAATTGAGGCTGAAGCCTAATCTAATATATTAATTCTTTTGGGATAGTAAGGATTACTATCATAGCAAGGATTGTTGAAATAGTTGATACTATTAATTTTGGTATCAACTATTTTTTTATGTGATCCAAATATCCATGTATGTATTTTCTGTTCCGTGTCACTTTCTATAACATAACTTAATGGAACATCAGTATTTGTAAAATCTGATTTCTCACCGAAATATAAATCAGTTGAGGGAACACTATTAGATATAACTACTATTTGTTTAACATCTATGTGTAATTGTAACTTTTCAACTGTTTTCTGCAAATATGCCAAATCATCATAACGGTTGATTTTTAATTGCAACTCGGTATCAGCATCAATTGCTTTATTTCCAAACCAGCCATTAACTCCAACTATTGCTATTCCATCCATAATAACTACATTATTGTGTAAATAAACAGCATTTTTTATAGTTGCGAAGATTTTGGTTATTTCTTGTATTACTAAATCTTTCTCAGCGATTATAGTATTTTCTAAAAATCCATCAATAAAAAAAACACCTTGATACAAAGTACTAAGGTGTTTTATCGTTTTATAAAGCACATGAATATCACTAGAAACGTTCCCTGCAACTATACAGTATAAACTTGTAGGTTTACCCTCCCAGTTGAATACAGATTCTTCCGTAAGGTTTAAGTCACTAATGATATCATAAGCATAAATCATACCTAAAAATATTAAGCCTTAGGCTTAGTTTTTCTTGGTGCTTTTGGCTTAGCTGGTGCTTTAGTTGCTTTTGGCTTAGCTGGTGCTTTTGGTTTTGCAACTTTCTTAGCAACTGGCTTAACTTCTTCAACTACTTCTTGTGCTACCTCTTTAACTTCTTCAACTTTAGCCTCTATAACTTCTTCAGTTTTAGCAGGTTTACGGCCTAAGAAAATTAAAGCTATGATAACAACAATAACTGCAGCGATAATAATTTCCATAATAATTTCTCCTTGTACTATTATTTATTAGGATTGGTATTGTGTTGATTTTTTTATAACACTAAAAAATGATAAATACTCATTATGCGTGATTTATTAACTATACTTGAAACCCTAGAAGAAGCCACAAAGAAGGAGAAAGATCCAAATGCTCCTGCAAAATTGTTTGCTAATGGATTAACTCCTACACAAATAAACAAAGATGAGAATCGTTGGAATTTATTAATAAAAAAGATACAGACTAAAAGTCCTTTTATGGATAACTATACAGGTGCTGATATCATTATTGATCCAAAAGAAGCTAATAGACTTATTGCTTTGAGAGATGAGGGTAAATTTACTGGTGAAAAGACTACTATAAGAACTATCAATGGACAAGAGATACCAATGAGTCAATTGTCTAAAAACGTAGAATTTGGTGGTAGTGAAAAAGAATCTATGTTATTAAAACCTAGTCTTATTAAAATAACTGACAGAGATATTCCAGCAACTGATTTGTACGATGAAATAGCAAACAATCCTGTACTACAGAAAACGGAATATGGTCAAGTTGTAATTCAATTAGCATCTTATATTATTTCCGGTGAGCATGTTCAGTTGCCTCCTGAGTTTTTAACTAAAGAAAAAGAAAAAGAACGCAAAGCCATTGTAGACTATGCAGGTGAGTACTTAGGTGTATTAGCATTATTATATGAACGCAGTCGTTTTCCAAGAAAGAAACAATTTATTGAATGGTTAGGCGCAGGTATCGGTGAGCTTACGCTTAATTTCCCAAGTGCCGCTAACAATAACATTGCAGATAGTTATGCAACTATCACCAATCCTAACAATAGTCATAGTTTAAACATATCTAGTAAAGGTACAGGTGGTGGTGCTGCCCCAGCTATATCAGGATTAAAAATTAGTGATGATGTAAAACGTAATCCAAAATTAAAAAATGCAGTTAAGTTAATTGAGTTATGCCAAGCAGGCAAAACTGAAACAGGTCCTAGCACAATCGTACAAGCATTTACCATAATGGATTTTTTATACAAAAATTATTCTGCTGGTGTACCCAAAGAATGGCATAAAGTTTTACCATTTGCAAGCAAATCACCAAAATTAATGCAACAATGTATTGATAGTATTAATAGCGTGAAAGACGGCGGGGAACCACTAAGATTAGCTAAAGTATATCAACCATTAATAAACGATATCAATAGCGCATCTGCAACTGATGGCGGTAAAATGGTTTATAAGATTAAGAAAACTATTGCACAACTAGTTAACGGTAAAGCAGTCGTCCCAGAATTCGCTGATACTATTTTACAAGTATTAGAAATGAATTTTATTCAACAATATACTGACTATCATAGTAATGGTGAAATTACATTTGCTACACAATGGCCTTCAAAACTAGAAGGTGTTGTTACTATGGAAAATAAAAGTAGTGCAGTAGAACCTAGTAGTGCTGGCTTCAGTTTTAAATTGGGTCGTAGTTCGGAAGATTATGAAGATATGGGTCCAAATGGTGAAACATCAAATGATGATTTGACTCCTAGCTTTGATGAACCAAATGTACAACAAGCTGCTGAACCAACAAAGGTTAACAAGCTAAGTCAACGTGTTCAAAATACGGGTGATGTTGGTCGTGGCAAACAGGGTATAACCAAGAAAAGAACTTGACAATAACAACAGTTTCTGTTAAAATAGTTATTATTTTATATAGGAACTTATATGGCACTAGTACCAATCGTTGTTGAAACCACTTCAAAAGGTGAGCGTAGTTATGATATCTATTCACGTTTAATGCGTGATCGGGTAATCTTGTTAGAGGGCGAAGTCCATGATCAAATGGCAAATCTTATTGTAGCCCAATTACTATTTTTAGAAAGTGAAGATAGTAACAAAGACATTCATTTATATATCAATAGCCCAGGCGGTAGTGTAACTGCTGGTATGGCAATCTATGATGCAATGCAATTTATTCAACCTGATGTATCTACTATTGTAATGGGTCAGGCATGTAGTATGGGCAGTTTATTAGCACAATCAGGTGCACCAGGTAAACGTTTTATTCTTCCAAATGCAAGACATATGATTCATCAACCGAGCGGTGGTGCACGTGGTCAAGCAACTGATATGTTGATTCAGGTTAATGAAATCATTGAGATGAAAAAGAGTTTAACCAAAATCTATGAAAAGCACAATACTGCTGGTAAAACATTTATTCAATTATCACAGGATATGGAACGTGACTTTTTTATGAGTGCGCCAGAATCGGTTGCATATGGTCTAGCGGATAAATTGCTTGAAAAGCGTATTCCTACTAGTGTTGTAGAATAACAACAGGTGTTGCAGAAATGCAACACCCAAAATTTGACAACAATTCAGTTTGGGTCTATAATACATGTATTGATTCAGAAAAGGAAATAAAAATGTTTGCAAATACACTTCAAGTTCGTTCAGTTATAAATTCAGTTTATAAAATGTTTAACGTAAAACCAGGTAGTACTTACTCTGATAAAACGTCTGAAATTTTTCCTGAAAAACGTAGTGTTGTTTATGTACTACCTTTTGCTGAAGATATAAAAAATAAAGAAATTATTGATACAGTCAAACTAAAATTAAAAGAACAAGGTTACAGTAATCATGTAAAAGTTACAGGTTGTTCTAGTTTTAAAAATGGTTTGTACTTACGTGTTATTTCAGAAATCCCAAGAGTTTAATTATGAACAGAGTACAAGAAAAACTAGCCGAGCAACTTTTTATTAAAGTAACAAAAGGTATTGCAAAACCTAAAAAAATTGCAATAATTTATCGTGGTAGATTGATAGCAGGTAGGTCAAGTTTACATAAAACTCCCCAAGCACGTAGATGGAATACGTTAATAAGATTTAGACTTAAACGATTACAAGACACTTCAAGGATAGTATAATGAAATTATTTTTAGAGACAACTAAGTGGGAATCTAATACTCCCAATCACAGTTACTTTCTTAGTGATGACAAATCTAAGATGTATGCTTATGTCCCTAAAGGTAAAAATGAAGTGCGTAAAGTTAAGGCTTTTATCAGATTTGATACAAGAGGTCGTACATTCAAAGAGATTCCTAATACTTACAATTTTACTATTGAAGAAACTACTAACCCAAATCGTTGGGAAGTTACAGGTAGTAAAGGTGACTTATATATCGTGACCAAAGTTGAAAACGAGTATACATGTACATGCAGTGGTTTCAAGTTTAGAGGTCAATGCAAACACGTTAAGGAGTTTATGAAATGAATAACAGTTTACAACATTTTCTTAGGAAACCACGTCATGAATGAAAATATTAAACAACTACAAAACACCGCAGGCATTCAAGTAGTGAGAACCCTAATGCGTGGTGATGAGAATACAGAAGTAAAACTCATGCTGACCCAAACACAGTTGGACAAGTTCGCCGAGTTGATTGTCGGGGAATGTGTTGACATTATCAATCATCGTGCCGATACAAGTGCCGATTATTTAGACAGCAACAAGGCAAATGAACACGCTCGGCAAGTCCAACGAGATTGTGCTACTACAATTAAACAACATTTTGGAGTTAAAGAATGAATAACAGTTTACAAATTTTCTTAGGTGGTGTTGTTATAGGTGTAGTAAGTTTTGCAGGTCTATTAGAATTAATTCCAACTAGTGGTCATTCACAATACACAAAGGCTATTCAGGAATGTGAGGCAACATTGCCAAGAGACCGTCATTGTCATGTAGTTGGTGTACCCAACGAGACGGAAGAAATACATTATCATAGGCCGTTTTAATATGTTAGATTTATTTGTGGATGCAATGACTATTGTTATATCATTATATATGATAGTGTTTTTAGTATGGTTGACAAAAATTAGTATTGATGATAGAATGAGTAAAGGTGAAACTCTTGGTCAAGCAATCAAGGGTGTTATTAAAGATATTTTTTGGATAACAAAGGTAGGTAAATGAAACATTTTTTAAATTATTTACAATGGTTGTTTAAAGACTTTGATTACTGGAATATTGTTATACTAGTAAGTATAGTTAGTAATATACTAGCTTTTATATTTTCCATAAAAGGTAATGAAAGTACACAACAAGCATTTACAAATATTGGTATGATATGCTTAATAGTATATATGGGTAGAATTGCATACGTATTAGGCAAGATGAATTATGAAAGATATAGAGCTGAACAAAAAGAAATGTGGGAAAAACTAAAATGAAATTGTTATTAGGTAGTGACTTACACTTAGAATTTGCAGACTTACAACTCAAGCCTGAATGGGTAGGAGATGTATTGATTCTTGCAGGTGATATTTGTGTAGCCAATGACCTAACAAAGTTTTATCCAGGTGACATGAGTGGTGTAGAATATAGAGGTGAAAGATTTTATAACTTCTTTTTAAGATGTAGCAAAGCATATAAAGATGTAATTTATGTAGCTGGCAACCATGAACACTACAACGGTGATTATGCTGATACACTTAAAAATTTGAAAGCATGTCTTTCACACATGACTAATATTCATGTATTGGACAAGGAAGCAATTACTATCGGTGACGTAACATTCATCGGTGGTACTCTTTGGACTGACATGAATAATGAAGATCCAGATACATTAGAATATGTTGCTAGTCGCATGAATGACTTCCGTCGTGTTACTAATAGTAACAGAATGGTTGAGCATAAGTATCCACAGTATTCTTTAAAGGATAACGGTGAACAGGATCGTGATAAAGTTATTGGTTGGGATAGGGTACTAAGACCTAGTACTTTTAGTACTACAGATGCAGTTGCCGATCATAAACAAATGTTAGATTTTATTCATACAACCGTTTCTAGTGATCCTAGTAAAAAGTATGTGGTTGTAGGTCATCATTGTCCTAGCAAACTATCTACTAAGCCTCAGTATGAAAAAGATGTATTGATGAATGGTGGCTATAGTTCTAAACTAGATGACTTTATCATCAATCATCCTAGCATCAAACTATGGGTGCATGGTCATACACATCATACTTTTGATTACATGATCGGTGATACCAGAATTGCATGTAATCCAAGAGGTTATGTTGGTTATGAGGTCCATGATGGCGAGTTTGATCTCCAAGTTCTGGAAGTCTAATTGGAAACATATAAGGGTACCTAGTTGCCCTTATGTGTTGCTATTACGAAAAAATTCGTATATAATTCATATACATTGTGAAAACAATGAAATTTTAAAGGAAAACAAAATGACAGTAACAACTAAATCACAAGCCTTAATCGAGGCATTAAAGAAAGGTGAAGAATTAACAGCAAAGCAAATCACACATCGTTTTGGTATTGCTAACCCAACTGCATCAGTAAGCGCATTGCGTTTCAATGGTTATGCAATTTACGCTAACAAGCGTACAAACAAGTTGGGCCAAACCTTTACTAAGTATCGTTTAGGTACACCTAGCCGCGCAGTAGTTGCAGCTGGTTATCGTGCATTGGCTTCACAAGACCTATAATATTTAGGTTTTTAGTTATGAACAAAAGGGCAGTAATGCCCTTTTTTCTATTCAATAAATGCTTTTTGTGTTATAATAGTATATAGGAGATGTTATGAATTGGTTTCACAAATTAATGGACAAGTTAGGACGCTATAGATTAATACCAGATCGTAGAACTGGCACAGACTATATGCACAGATACTATATATTTTTAAAAGACAGAAAGTGGTTCCCATTCAATGTCACATTACATAAGATTGTAAAAAGTGATGACCCTATATTTCATGACCATCCCTGGCCCTATATGACTATTATTCTCAAAGGTGGCTACTATGAGCATACACCAGTATTTAATGATGATGGTATAAAGTTTGCTGAAGTCTCACGTTGGAGAGGCCCAGGTAGTGTTATTATACGTGGATCAAAAGAATATCACTGGTTAGAGTTAGAAGAAAATGGAAGTGCAACTACATTATTCTTTATGGGACCTCAATTACGTGACTGGGGATTTTTAAGAGGATCTAATACTAAAACAGATTGGATTCAACATGAACAATATTTACAGGATGTAAAACAATGAATGATAATTTAAGAGAAGTAATGCTTATTCTACAAGAAGAATGTGCAGAGGTTACACAAGCATTAAGCAAGTGTTTTAGATTTGGCCCTGATCAATTAAAACCAGGCAAAGAACGTACTAACATCAGTATGGTAGAAGAAGAAATCGGTGACTTATTTGCAATGGTAGAATTGTTAGTAGATATGGATGTTGGAGTAACTAATGAAGGTATACAGAATGCTAAAATGCGTAAGTTTGAAAAGTTAAAACAATGGAGTAACCTTACAATTAATAAATAAAATAGAGGTATACATTATGGAAATGTCTGATTTGTGGGCTATATTAGAAATTGCAATTATCTTTGCAATTGGATATCATATCGGTAAGTTTGTTGCTACAGTAGAAATGCTTGAAATTTTTAAGATACTAACCGGTAAAGAGTTTGATGAAGAATACATTGAAAATGCGATAGGAAAGTTAGAAGAAACACCTAGTGACATTCTTACTAAAAACAAAATTCAGTTTTTTGAAACAGAAACGGTAAATGATATTTTATACTTGTATACTAAAGGTAAAGAGCAATTTGTTTGCCAAGCAAAAACACTTGAGGACTTGTGTAAAATGTGTTTTGCCAATAACAAAATCAATGCCATGTTATTGAAACACAATAACGAATCATATTACTACAACGGTTCTATTTTAGAGAAAGTAACAGATGAAAGTTAAAATTGGACCCTTTCCTAATAAAGGTAATCGTAGAAAAATTGACATTCAAATTGAAAAATTTGATACATGGAGTATGGATCATACTCTTGCTATGATTATCTATCCCATGCTATTACAACTTAAAGCAACTAAGCACGGTGTTCCGAATGAGTTTGCAACAGTTGGTGGCGAAGATTATGACAACCAAGATAGTTTTGATTTTTACAAAGAGAACCGTGATGAACTGTTTGAGCAAAAAATCAAGGCATGGGATGAAGTATTAGATAAAATGATTTGGAGTTTTCAACAACTTGCTGATGGTGATTATGATAGTCAATATCATCATGGTAATGCAGAATATGAATGGAAAGAAACAGACAAATTATATCCCAATCCACAAACAGGAGTAATGGAGCCTACTTATCAAATGGTTGATAAAAATCCTGAGGAACACTGGTATGACTATAAAGGTCATAGATTACACGATGACCGTATACAAGAAGGTCTTGAGTTGTTTGGTAAACATTTTCGTAGTCTTTGGGATTAATATGTTTGATAATATGATTAAACAATTAGAATTGCAGACCCTAGGAAAAGGTAAGAGCAATTTCAAAATTTCTCAACAGGAGTTTGAGGATTTTTGTAAAGGTTTTTTATTTGAACAACTTAAAGGTAACAATAAGATAGGAAAGTATTTTTGTGAAAAATATAATGAAAACAATGCAGTATTGTCTATTTTGAACAACAAAGCTGCCACAGCACATATTAAAAAATTCTACGTTAAATGACTGAAAAAGTAACTATCATGGAATACAATACCAATATAAAAATTGGTTTTGGTGAGTTAAAACCAATCATTGATTGGTGTGATAGAAATTGTAAAAAGTGGGGATATGCTATAACAGAAAGTGCAGGGCGTGATGCTGGCATTTATCAATTTTTCTTTGAAAGTGAAACTGATTATATAAATTTTATTCTTTGGAAAAAATGAAGTACATTGTATTTTACCGTGAAAACAACAACTTTGATGACATTCTTAAAGATGTCACATTAAAGAAACACATTGATGAAAAGTTTCGTTGGATGCAACATTTACGTATTGGTATACGTGATAACGAATCTATTTTTAGTTACATTACACTAAAGTATGGTGACGAGATGCGTAATGCTATCTTTAAAGATTATACACCTAAACCAAATATAGACTATATACCAATGAAGTCTTAAATAACTTCGCCCGGATCAATTAAAGTTAAATCAAATCCATTACCTAGTACACAACTGGTATCGCCCTTACTTGCAACAAGTGTCCAGGATCCTGTTTTTAGATTAGTCCATAGTGACATAACACTATTAGCGGTATCTCCTACTTTTCCCATAATCAATGGTTGTTCTTTTAGTGCTAATAATTGTTTAGCTATTACATCAGTACTATAACACTGGGCCTTAATAAGTATTGCTTCTTGATTTTTTTTAGTGGAAGACTGAGCCAAGCAAAACATCGGTAATATAACTAGCAACAATAACAATTTTTTCATATATATCTCCTACAAGTGAGTCGTAGTTACTTAGATTGTTTCGCCAAAATGATTGTAAGATTAGACCTAATACTAATATAACTATTGATAATGTTCTTATTATAGCCAAAATTTCAATCAATAGTTTTATTAAATTTATACTTTGACATAACTTCTTTATCATAAAGTTATTTAGTAAGAATCAAGTATGTATAAATGTTACTTGATGGGTTTATTTTTATCAGGACCTGATTCTTTAGTTTTATCCAAACGTCTTTCAGTTGCTGGACTATAATTTTTAGGAGAAAGGTGTTGCGGGGGATTTTTTGGTCGGGGTTTGTGATTGAACCAACTCATTATAGTATGTGATATCTCTACAGTATTTATTCTAAATAGTGTTAAGGACTCATATAATAATAATGAAAACAACAGAGTTCATGGAGATGCTTGAAAAAGTACACGTGGGTAAATTTTTTGCTATCGTTTTAGCGATATACCTATTTGCGGCTTCAGTTGCTCTCAGTGTTGCCTGGTATGTGACGAGAAGATGATTCAAATTCTTCTACTTCTGCAAGTCTTTCATCTGAACGTCTAGCTATCTCTGCTAATACTTTTCTAGTTTCTTCACGTTTAATTATTTCAAGTTTTGCTTGATTAGGATGATATTTCCATTCTGGATGTCTGCGTTCTGCATCATAAGAAATATAAGCCATTAAACAAGCACCAGCTAATATTATAACTAAAAATGCACCGCCCACATATGCATCAGCACGTAATCGTGCCATCATTGCTGCTCTACGCTTTTCATAAGCAGCTTCAATTCTCATATTACGTTGAATATAAACAGATTGTTCTTTATTCATTCTTTCCATCATATCGTTTACGTCAGTCCATAATGCACCAAGTTCAGGTGGACTTTGATACACTACAGTTTCACGTAGGTCAACACTCATTTGTTCTAATTTCTTTTTCATTAATACAAGTTGTAATGCACGTTTGCCTACACTAGCATCACCTTTGTATTCTTCATGGCTTCTGCGTTCTTCTTCTTCAATAACTGTTTTACACTTGTGATAGTTTTCAAAGAATTCACCTAACTTTTCCCCAATCTCTGTATAAATGTCATCGGTTTCACCGCCCTTTTTATTGAGTTCAATAACACGGTTCTTTTCTTCTATGTATTGTTTTTTCTGTTCAGGTGTAGCTGGTTTGTTTTTATGTGCACTATTAAATTGGTCGTCAAGATCCTTTAGTACTGCCTTTACGTCACCGGCTGCACTCTTGATGTCCTTATATAATTGACACCCTTTTTTGATTGCAGATACCGCTCCGTTGGCAAGAGCAAAAAGGGTTAGTGGATCCACTATTTACCCTTATGCTATTACTGGGAAACGGGTATTTAATATACCTCTTATCATTGTTAACTCCCGATAAATATGTTATAATATACTAATATTTAATTGATCTATATCAACAAAATATTCTACTAGATAGCAAAAGGCATAAATAATATCCAATGAAAATTAAAGAAATAGCAAGACCAATGCCCCATCTATACCTAGATATGGATGGAGTTCAAGCCGATCTCTTTCATAGAGTAGCAGAATTAGAAAAGGTTGATCATTGGGACGATATCCCAGATCAAGATGAGGCAATCACACGTTTAAGCCTTAAAGGGTATGATAGTGTATATCATTTATTCGCAGATTTAAATCCATTGCCAGGTGGACAGGTTATCATTAAATGGTTGCGTGATAACAAAATCCCATTTACTGTACTAAGTGCACCACTACGAAATGAGCAAGAAGCAAGTAAACAAGGTAAACGTGATTGGTTAGATAAGTATAATCCAGGAACAAGTAAAGATGCTATCTTTACCAAACGTAAGTTTAAATATGCTGTTACTAATGGGCATCCAAATGTTTTGGTTGATGACTTTAGTTATTACTTAGATAGCTGGACTGATGCAGGTGGTATAGCAGTTAAGCACAGAGATGAAACAACCGACAATACTATTGAACAACTAGAGAAAATTTATAAACCTTATTTGGGTAAATAAGTTGTTGATAAATAGTATACAAAAGTGCTATAATAATATATGACTAAAACATTTGTACCTAGTAAAGAAAGTTACGAGGTAACTACATTAACAGAAAACGGGGACGTAATCATTCCTCTACCTCCACCAATGCTTAAAAAATTAGGTTGGAAAGAAGGTGATACATTGCAGTTTAGTGTAGATAGTAATGGTCGCTATATTATAAGCAAAGCAAGAAATGGCAGCAACAATACCAACAATACCGGCAGGTAGTATCACTCCTATATATAATAGCAATTCAGCATACGCATCAAATATATTCAATGTAAATTCAAGTTCAACTACGAATTCAGGTGCATTTTTACAAAATACCGGTGTAAATACTGTGTGGCAAAGTCCATACATAGTAAATAGTGATTTTAAACCCAATACACTAAATGTAGAAGGTGATGCTGAGTTTAACGGTAATGTTAAAATCAAAGGTGTAGAACTAAGCGGATTATTAGAAAATATAGAGAAACGATTAGCCATACTACACCCAAATGAGAAATTAGAAGAAAAATGGGAAAAACTCAAGGAATTGGGCAATCAGTACCGAGAATTAGAGAAAGAAATACTACATTCTGAAGAAATGTGGGCTATTTTAAAGAAATAAACTTGACAATAAATAGATACCCTGTTATACTTATATCTATGTTAACTACATTTATACCATTATGACCATGCATTTACATCATCCCAGTCTTAGTTTAAGTGGGAAAAAGAAGGGTAAAGTTAAGTTTCGTAATGCTGAGGAAGCACGTAAGGCACGTGAACTAGATGCTAGTTGGAAAGAATTAAAATCCAAATGGCAAGTTGAGGAAGACAAAAAGAAAAGCCGTGCATTAAAAGCGCCTACTTTAGTTTACTCATTAAGTACACCAGTTGGTCGTACAACACAACGTATTAATAGTTTAGACACTGGTCATGTTGGCGCAGTTACTACTAAACAAATTCCTCAATATACTGGCACAAAAATGCTAGGCGTAGCAACATTGCATAAAAGCAATGCAGTACCTGTCTTTTCGCAAGAAGAGGCAACTGATATTAGTAAAATGAGGAGATAAGTTGGCAAAAGAAGAAGGTATAAAAATGGATGGCAAGGTAATAGAAGTATTACCCAATGCCATGTTTAGAGTAGAAATGCCCAGTAAAAATATAGTAATGGGATACATTTCTGGTCGTATGCGTAAGCATGATATTAAAATATTGTTAGGTGATACAGTAGAGATTGAATTTAGTCCTTATGACCTAACAAAAGGTCGCATTACCAGACGTAGGTAACAAAAATGTAATATGTTTCAGTCTAAATATATAATGACTGTAATAATATTAACCAAACTCGACCGTAACGAATACGAATCCAATAGACTAGTAGAAAGTTTTGCAAGTAAAGGCATAACTGCTAGTATGTGCCACCCTGATGATTTTGACATCATTGTAGACAGGGATTTACACAAGGGATTAAAATACAAAGGACAAGATATAGAATTACCTAAACTTGTATTAGTAAGATTAGGTGCTGGTATACTTCCTTTTCAATTAGCAGTTGTTAGACATTTTGAACAAGCAGGTGTAATGTGTGTTAATGGTAGTACACCAATAGAAACTGTTAAAGATAAATTACGTAGCAGTCAAATAATGAGTAAGAATGGCATAGCTATACCTAATACTATGATGGTTAGAATGCCAATTGATGATGGTTTAGTAAAGAATAACATAGGATTTCCCTGTGTAATTAAAGTTGTAACTGGTAGCTATGGTGAAGGTGTTTATCTTTGTGAAAAGCAACGTGATTATAAAAAACTAATGGAGTTTATTGACAATCTAGGTAATAAAAAAACTATGATTGTACAAGAATATCTTGGTGATAGACCAGGAGAAGATTTGCGTGTGTTAGTTATAGGTGGTAAAGTAATTGGTGCTATGCGTAGAACTGCACCAGAAGGTGATTTCCGTGCTAATATCACTAACGGTGGCACAGGAGAAAACTATCCATTAACCGATGAAATAGAATTTCTAGCACGAGAAACCGCCAGAGCACTAAATTTAGATATTGCGGGTATAGATTTATTGTTTGACAATCGTGGATTTAGAGTATGCGAAGCAAATAGTAATCCAGGATTTGCTGGATTTGAGAAGTATTGCAATGTTGATGTTGCTGATATTATAACAGAGTATATTAAGTTTAAGATACAATAATTGATAAATACATAATCAATTTATAGGATTATGTATGGTAGCGTCAAGTTTTAAGTTTGGACCGGGAATTACTTTAACAGGTGGAATGACATTATATCCATCAGGTGGTGGAGGTCCTGCAGGTGGTGATATTACTATCACATATGCCGAGTTTGCTCCAGGTGGCGGTAGCCCCATCCCAGGAAATCTTGAAGATCCAGGTGGTTCAGTATCAAGTATTGGTATTATCATAAGCACTCCGGGGAGGTCAGGGGTATTAATGGCAGGTTTATCAGCCCCAAATGTCACTTTTCTTTCAGCAAATCTACCAGATAGTCACCCGGGCGGTAGCGGATAAATATGGACTGCAAATTGGAGTTCTGGTAGCACATACTCTACTACGCCTGTTGCTATATATTATTCAACCAATGTATATGGTGGAACCGGTATAGTATACTGGATACTTGATCCAGCAGATAATACATATCACACCGGTGCTGCAGGTACATTTAACTTCCCAATGACATTGACTGCGGGAACAACAACAACATCATTTACAAATTAATATATTATGAACAACAATCAACCAATACAAATCCCAGATACTGCAAAAGAAAATCACAAACCATGGTGGCCGGTGTCACCTGAGAACAAATAAAGGAAATAAACATGTCAATATCAAATTTAACACTAGAACAAGGCCTAACAATAGGAGAAGGAATCACAATATCACTAGGTAGCTCTGGTGGCGGTGGTGGTTACTCTACAACCAATGTAACATATACATTTGGTTCTGTGTCAGGTAGTACAGTTAGTGATTCTAGTGGAAGCGGAAAGAACGGCACAATAGTAACTAGTACAGGTTCTGCATCTACTGGTACCGATAGTCATGGCGCATATATTCATTTATTGAACAGTGCATATATTGATGTAGTAGGTGTAAACTTGAATAATTCATTTACTATATCTATGGTAGCATCTATTGATAGCACACAAGTAAAATATTGGGCAAGTTTATGGGGTAATGAGACTTGGACAACTGGTGCAGGACTTGTAGCATATCTATCTGCTGTTGACAACTTAGATGTTACTGCAGGTGGACATATGGGTGGTAATCAAAATATCAACGTAGGTTCATATACATTAAGTGATGTTGCTCAATGGGACTTTGTGTTTAATTTTACAACAGGCTTCACACTTACAGTCTATCGCAATGGATCAGCAATATTAGCTACTACATCTTTCTCACCACCGGCTGGTGGTATAAGTATGAACGATTTATATATTGGTAGTAGACATGCTAGTGATGGTACTGGATCACTAGATACTATTAACATGAAATTATATAAATTCAATCTATTCAATACTGCATTAGATAATGCTACTGTTGGTGGTAACTATACTAACAATAGAGTTACGTTTAACTTCTAATATAACAACAAACAATTAAGGAAAAATATGACAGCACCACATTTAACACTAGGCGAAGGCCTAACAATAGGTGAGGGAATAACAATATCACTCGGAGGCTCCGGAGGCGGAGGCGGTGGAACTAGTTACGTAACATGGAGCGGGTTATCTCCCTCAGACAACCCGCATAGTTGGACTACGCAACTATATGGTGCTAACACCATTTCTATCCCATGGCAGTGGGGCGGATATAATATGACAAAACCATTGCCCACGTCAGGAGAAACAGTATCAGATACTAGTGGACATACAGGTACAATTTTATCTGTAACTCATAATAGAGGCGGATCAGGTGATAATCTATTAATTACTCTTACTACAAATGTTCCGGGATTTGCATCAGACACGTCAGTAAACATAACATAATAAATGCGTGACCTAATTGTTTTACTTGAAGAAAAGAACAAACCTCAGGATATAGAGATTATTCCTCTAAATTTTGAATACAAAAACGTAAGTCCTGTATTGAGTTCCAATACCTTAGATTTACATTATGGTAAGTTAGCACATGGTTATGCAGATAGGTATAACAAGAGTGAGGGTGACAAAGACTTTAACTATGCAGGAGCCTTCTTACATAATATGTTATTCCCACAGTTCAGAGAAGTAAGAAACAATAACAAACCAAATGGTCCTATGCTTGGATTCGTTAACAAACACTATGGAAATTATGATAGCATGAAAACTAAGGTTGAAGAAGAAGCAATGAAGATTCAAGGTAGTGGTTGGATATACTTAGCATATGATGGATCAATAAAAACAATCAAGAACCATGAAGTACGTAATGATATACTGTTATTAATTGATTGGTGGGAACATGCATGGATATTAGATTATGGATCTGATAAAAAGAAGTATATAAAAGAACAATGGAAGATCATAAACTGGAATGTAATTAACACACGTTGGGGTAAGAGTTTATGAGAGCAAGTGAATTTATAGCAGAAGATTTAAGTCGTAGAGGATTCTTGCGAGGGTTAGGGGCTGCCGGGGCAACTGTTGCAACAGGTGGTGCACTAGCAAAAAAGAAACCAGAAGAAGTAAGTATATTAACTAAAAAAGGCGATACGATTTATTCTTTAGCCAGAGAGTATAATACTACTCCGCAAGAAATAGTTAGACTTAATAAGTACCAGCATCTTACACTACAGTCTAAACTTCCAATAGATCATCCAATGCAAGTACCTTATACTTTTCCAGAAAAAACAAAAGCACCTGCTAAACATATAGAGCCAGTAGCACAAAAACACACAGAGCCAACAAAGGCTTCTGAATTACCTAAACCAAATACACCATCTAAAACTAGCGGTAATGCATTAGAAGAACCAGGATTCATTGATAAATTAGTACGTGTGGCGCAGGAATTAGGCGTTTCTGCTAAAGCATTATTTGGTATTATCAAGCATGAATCGCATTTCAAACATCATCAACCTAATCCATATAGTAATGCCATTGGACTTATACAATTCATGCCAAAAGTTGCTGAAAAATTAGGAACAAATACACATCAACTTTCTAAAATGAGTGCTACCCAACAATTAGATTATGTATATAAATATCTAAAACCCAAAATTAAACCGGGTATGGATATCGGTGATATGTACATGGCAGTGTTTATGCCTGCTTATGTCGGCGCCCCTGAAAATACTGTATTAGGTAAAAAAGGAGGCGGTGAATTAGGTACCACCGGTTTAAGTATGCATAAAATTTGGGAACAAAACCCACCTTTTTCAAACGATTTAGAAAAACCTTACTTTACAGTCGGTGACGTGAAACGTAGACTAGCATCATTCATGCCAAAATAATATGAGAGCAAGTGAATTTATCATAGAAGATGCTTTCAAAGGCATAGATATCAACATTGAAATACAAAAAGACGATGAATATGTTGATGATGACGATTATGATAACCAAGTAATGTATGTTACTGCAAGTAGTAATGGTCGTGAGTTAGGTCATGTATTATTTGCCTTTGATGGTGAATATTTACTACCACAAGACCTAGAAGTTGACGAACGCTATCGTGGACAAGGCATTGCTCAAACCATGTATGACTATGTAAAAAGTAAAGGCTATAAGATACGCCGTAGTGGACAACAAACGGATGCAGGTGCAGGCTTTTGGGCAAAACATCGCCCCGAACAAAACGTATGGGAACAAGATGAGAGCAAATGAATTTATAACAGAATGGCGCGAAGCGTACTTATACCACGCCACAAGTATTCCCGATTCCATTAGAATATGGCACCAAGATGCTATAAAGGGTGGCACAGGGCCCACTAGTGGTCGTACTAAATTTAAGGGAGTAAGTACCACACGAAATTATAACTATGCATTGGGATATATGGTTGGCAATAACCGTGATAGTACTGGCGGAGTTATATTCTGGATCAACCAAGATTTAGTAAAAAGAGATTTAGGTAGACGTAGACTTAAAGGATATGATTGGTTTACAGATAATCAACCTGATGACACCAGTGATGAATTTCAACGCCGTAGTGAGTTTGACGATACTGATAGGTTTGAAACAGTTATTACAAAAGGCGGACTACATCCATTTAAAAAATACGTGGCAAAAATTGAAATTTGGTTGCCCAAGACTTCAGATAGAATGCCACCACCTGAAGAACTAACTCCTGTTCAAAAATGGAATTGGGAAAATAATTTAGGTGATTATAATCTTGATCCAAAAAATCCTGACAAATATAATATTAACATTCGTGTTGATCAAAAGGTAATGGATAGATATCTATTAACTCCTGCAGAGAAACAAACTTGGCAATCTATGACAAGTGATCCTAGATGCGAAATAAAACAAACACTCGGATTACCAAGACAATATCAGGGCACTGATATAAGACATAAAGTACAATATGATACTGATCATCCTATGTATGGCGGAAGACGATGAGAGCAAATGAATTTATAACTGAATCATCGGGACTACAATTTGCAGTACATACGCCTGACAATTTTGCAAGTAGTTTTCAAATTATCTTATCGGTTAAAGGCAAACGTATAGGTCATTTTAATTTTGTTCGTGATCCTGATACTGATGATGTCAATAATGAGGCAGAAGTTGATAGTCGTTTTTTAGGGCAAGGTTATGGCAAACTATTGTTGTTGAAGGCAATTGACGTTGCCAATAACCATAAATTAGACTTTCAACAAGACATACGTGGCGTTACAGATAGTCAACAAAATGTCTATGACAGTTTGGAAAGCGCAGGATATATTGTTACCCCTGGTGATGGGTTTTGGTTCTTGACTCCGCAAGGTGAACAAGAACTTGCTGGAGTATCATAATGAGAGCAAGTGAATTTTTAATTGAAGGTAGAAATTATTCAGTTATAGTGGTGGATGTACAACCTGAATATTCGGGCATGAATGACGGTGATGAAAACTCCGTATTCACAGAAATTATTCAATTTGTAAACCATCAAACCGGACCAGTATTGATGTTTGTCAACGCAGAAGATCAAGGACTCAGTGGAGATACTGTACAAAGTATTAAAGAATATTGGGACGATTCGGGATTTGCTCCGGAGAATTGGCGCAGAGTTCAAATAGCGGACAAAGGTTATGGCTACTTGCGTAGTTGGATGGATCACGGGATAGAACCTGCAACGATTATTGCCACTATACGTGAACTGTATCAACAAAAGAAAACGGATAGTAGAGAATTACAATTTCCTGCATCTAACAGACGCACTCCGCAACAGAGTTTGATCATGGGTGCTATGCAGGAAATGGAAGATGATCCTATTAGTGTTAATTGGACCAGCATTGCACAATTAAAACGTTTTAGTGGTGCTTATATAGTTGGCGGGGCACGAGATCAATGTTTGCGTGAAGTAGAATTACTAATGAACGCATTTAACATTCGTTACAAACGAATAGATAGTTTGATATATACATAATGCGTATTACAGAAATTATTACAGAATCAATAAATCCAGCCGAAGCATGGGTTAAGAAAGTATACGATATGTATCCTGATTGGCCCTATGGTCAAGCAGATAAAGTAATGGTATGGGGTGAAGGACAAGACCAACAGTTTGCAGCATTCAAATTAAAACCATTAGCACACAAAGATCGTCCTACTGTAGAACTATCATGGATTATGGCAGGTCCAGAACAACGCCAGGGTGTTGGTAGTCGTGCTATAAAAGAATTACAAAGAATAGCAAGTCAAGATGGTATACGATTAACATTGTTTCCATGGGCACATGGGCAAGTAAGCCAACCTAAACTAATGAAGTTATATAAACGTCATGGCTTTAAACCACAAAACAAAGGTTCTAAACACATGCAATGGGAACCAGAGATGAATGAATTAGCCGGTATCAAAAAACATGTAAATCAAATTCAACAAAACTATGATACTGGTGCAGGTATGCCTGATCCATACGATGATGAAGTAGATTATGAAGATGCAATGGATGATCCTTCTGTACAAAACAGAAGTATAGCTTATGCTAGTGTACTTGAAAAACATGGATTTGTTCAAATGGGTAGTGGTGCATATGCCAGTGTATGGAGACATCCTAAACTTAACTACGTATTAAAAGTATTTGTAGAAGACGACAGAGCGTATGTAGCGTGGGCTAAAATCTGTTTAGCAAATAAAGATAATCCTAACTTACCAAAATTATTAAGTCGCAAACCAATAAAGATATCTGATTATTTCTATGCAGTACGTATGGAAAAACTTACTGAGTGCAATCAACAACTACGCCCAGTTATTAGAGATATCAGTATATTAGTTGATAAAATTGATGAAAATCTTGGTATTAAAAATCCCAATGATGTAAAATCATATATAGAAGGGCAAGGCTTAGATAGAGATAAAGACGACTATGATTATTCAAATTTACTATATTATATTACAAATGTTGACACAGGAATAGTAAATGCAATTTGGTTAGTTATACAAGCAGTTAGAAACCAACTTGGTTATGGAGATTTAGCAATACGCAATTTTATGATGCGCGGTGATACATTAGTTTTTACGGATCCATTAGCATGAAAATAAATGAAATCATCAATGAAAATGTACACAATGAAGTTGCACCCATTGGTATTAATGTTAAAACTGACAAAAGAGCAAAACGTTCTTATGCCGATTTAATTGTTGATGGTGAAAAATATTATGAGTCACGTAAGGGCACATCATTAATGCCCTTTGTTGGTAAAACAGTTTCAATTATCAGAACAGGTAATGGTCCCGCAAAAGCAATAGGGTGTGTTACAGTTGGTGAACCCATAATAGTAAATGAAAAACAGTTTAGAAAGTTAGAAGACAAACATTTGGTTCCTGCAGGATCAGCATTTGATATAGTCCCCGGGGAAGAAAAATATTTATACCCCATGTTAAATCCGCATAGATATGATAAAGAATATGATGTTTCAAATGAGGGAAGCATATTTGTATCAAGGAGAGTAATTATATGAACTTAACAGTATCAGAATCAGCAAAGACAAAGATATTAGATATACTAGCAGAAGAAAACAATCCTAGTTTACATATTCGTATGTTTGTGCAGGGCGGTGGTTGCAGTGGATTTAGTTATGGATTCACACTAGATGACTGCAAAAATGAAGATGATTGGGAAATTCCAGTAGGTTCATCAAGTGTCCTGGTTGATAGTATGAGCGCAATATACACGGATGGGGCGGAAATTGACTATGAGGAGACGTTAATGAATAGTCAATTCAAAATTAATAACCCTAATGCTGTTAGTACATGTGGTTGCGGTAGTTCCTTTAGTATCTAAATAGCTAAATATATAATAAGGACAATAAAATGGCAGATATAATCCCCGGAAGACAAGTAATTAATATAGGAACACAGAATCAGGCTACTGGTAGTGATGACCTTTATACCGCTTTTACTAAAGTAGAAACTAATTTTGAAAATCTATTTGCAAATAGCAGTCCGTATATCAATGTAATCGGTGGTTCAGGTATCGCAGTAGCTACCCCAACCGGTAATACATTAACTATTACAAATACAGGTATAACTAATATAACACCAGGAACTGGTATAACATTAAACAATAGTAACGGTGCAGTAACTATTAGCGTAAGCGGATCATTAAGTAATGTTGTTGCCGGTGTAACCAATGTAGGGGTAAGAAGTAACACATTAACAATTACTAATAGTCCTATCATAAGTTATGGTCTTATAGATGTTGAATTACCAGTATTTCCAACTACTGCTAACTTTAGTCCCGGTACATATATAAGCCCTACAATTACTGTTGACGAATATGGAAGAATAGTTGAAGTAAGTAATACAAATAGTTCAGGTACTGTAACAAGTGTAGCAGTTCAAGCTGGTGTAGGTATGAGTGTGACTGGTGGCCCGATCACTACTTCAGGTACTATTACTATTACCAACACAGGTGTTACTCAATTAAATGCAGGACCTGGTATTAGCTTAAGTGGTAGTAACGGATCAATTACGGTTAGTTCTACTGTACAAACTAATAACGGAACAGTAACACGTGTTGATGTGGCAAGTAATAGTTTGGTAGTTACAAATAGCCCTATTACAACTTCAGGTACTATTTCAGTAGAGTTACCTGCTAGTGTTAACTTTACAACAATTCATACTGGTAATATAACTACAGGTAATATTACTAGCAATGCAAACATAGTTGCAACTAATGCAAACTTAGGTAACTTAGTAATTGCAAATTATGTTACAATAAACAATAATGCAAACGTCACAGGTAATTTAACTGTAGCAAATGCAAATGTAACAGGTAATCTAACGATAGCAAATGCAAACGTAACTGCAAATATTAAAATTGCTAATGCTAATGTAACAGGCGCACTTGTTGCAGGTACTGCTAACGTAACAGGATTAATTGCTGCTAGTAGCGGTAACATAACTGGTAATGTAACAATTGGGAACACATTAACTGTAGGTAATATTACTACGACTAATGGAATCTTTTGGGCCAATGGTAGTCCTTATAGTCCACCTGCTCCTAATATATTAATGACATCACTAAATTCAAATATAGCAATTGCAACTACAACTGCCACATCTCTAAATATAGATCATATTTCTTATGTAGGCAACGTGTTGTTATATAATAATATCGCAGTGGATACTGAATCTGCATATTCTGCATCTACAGGTAAATTTACTCCTACTGTGTCAGGTTATTATTCCGTAAATGCTTCATTTGCTCCCTATATTGCAAGTTTAGGTTCGGCTGGAAATGATGGTACAAATTATCTTATTATGCTAGTTAAAAACGGCACTACTATTATAGGTGCGGGACAACAAATAGGAGGGCCTGGAGGAGCCGGTTTAGCCTATTCTGGATTTGTACAATCATCTATTAGTACAGTTGTATATTTAAATGGTATAGGTGACTATTTACAAGTATTTTTAATTGCAACAATTAATTCAGGTAGCTTTACTACTGGTGTTACCCTTGCAAATTACCTTCAAGCGATTTGGTTGCGTCCATAAAAAAAAGTCCCTTTCGGGACTTTTTTATTTCTTAGATTTAGTTCTAGTTTGCACAATCGTGTCTAGCATATAATCTGCATACATTGCATTACACATTGTAGATACATCCTGATATGGCCATTCTATAAAAAACGGACAAGTGTCTTTCCACTTACCAGTCTTTTTAAAATAACTAAACTCTTTCAAGTCTTCACTATTAGAAGGATCAAATCTTCTACGTTGTTTTGCAAACTCACTAAGTCTAGACCAGGATTGATTATCCATTAATCTTTTTCCATTTCACTAGCTTGTTTGATGACCTCAAAAACTTCATCTAATGTAGTACACATTACTTTAGCAGTTTTCCAATCACCTTCATCATCACGACCACCTACTTCAACCATGAAGCCGTTATCATACATGTTAACAGTTAAGTTGTCGTTACACTTGGTTAGTTTATCAGTTAAATTCATATTATACCTTTAGTTAAAAAAGGGGCATGTGCCCCTTTAGATTAAACAGTTGTTGATTCTGTAGCAACAGTTGTTTCAGTTGTCTCAGCCTTCTTAGCAGTAGCTTTAGCTTTGATACTAGACATTGTTGGCTTAGTAGCCTTAGAAGTTTTTACTTTAACTTCTTTAGGAGCCTTTGAACGATCTGCGAGACTATCGCTAATCAATGCTTGATCACCAGCCGATTGAAAATCTGCATGTGTTTGCAAATACTTTAATGCCTCTACCTTAGTCATTTCACTTGGTAGTTCAATCAAGTCAATGCGAGTAGCACCACCTTTACTAAATTGTTTAACACGGCGAACCATGTCATCAGTAAAGCGAACTTTGCTATTTCCGTTGTGAGTTGTAATACCAGCGACTTTGAATGTATCTTTAGCCATTTTATTTTCCTTTGAAAATTAAGTTTAAGTTAAGTTAAAAAATATGCTTATTAGCACAGTTATAATTGTAACATAGTTTAGACTTATTGTCAACCACTATGTTACCCATTATATTAAAGTCCTGTAATCTCTACTGTTACTTCCTTGTGACCAGTTTTAGATTGGACAAATTTCAATCCTGGATGACCTGCGATGGCATCTTTGATAATAGATGTTACATCATGACCAACACCATCACGTTTAGATGCAGGTTCCAAAAACTTTCCAATAAATGGGCGAGTAACTGTTTTTTCCTCACCAGTTGCAAGTTTGGATTGAATTAAAAGTAAACCGTTTTCTACAATTGCAGTTTCCAATTTACGTGTGTATTTTGCTTTTGACATAGTGTCTTTCCTATAAAGTTAAAAATTAAATTATACTACCAAAATTAATAAGTGTCAACCGTTTTTTTTACCGTTTATGCTTCTCCTAAAATTACAGCCCGTCCAATTGGACTTTGGCTTTGTGCTATCATTTGAGCATTGTAACCATTGTCCGCATAAATTATTGTATCTTGGAATCTACTCTCAGTCAAATACAAACGAATTCTATATCCACGCATAATGTTCTCCTTAAGTTGTTAAAGTATAAGCCTTGTCCCACTTACCAATATTAATATCAACATAGTAAGCAGTATTGAAATAATCAGTTTGTGCGTCGGACTCATCATACCAATCAGCAGATTTTAATGCGGTCATTGCCTCTGATATAAACTGTTTAGCAACACCATCAAAGTGTTCATGGTACCAGTAAGGGTTTACATCCAATGATCTTTCAGCAGGAGTGAAACGATCAGGGTAACGATTCTTAGCAACACGATTATAGTTACCGATAAAATCAATAGAACCAGACTTGAGGGTCAATATAATTGTTGAGTGGTTACGAACAGAAAGAGAACCCTTAACACCAAATTTAGCAAGAATGGGTTTGAGATTTTTTGCAATTTTTGCTTTGCGTTCCTGATTCATATAAGCCATTTGTTACTCCGTTTTGTTACTGTCTAAGATTCTATTATATACCCAAATTGAATTATTGTCAAATTCTGAAGGTATCGTAACCACGAATTTTGCTCTGTTTATTAGTGTGGCTTTCGTTGAATTTGATATCAGTATAGCCTTTTGCACGGAGAGCGGAGATCAATGTTGACAAATCACAGT
>Ga0007828_1000078_pt1 | contig 30115 bp, 47 predicted proteins | sample CryBogCBE16Oct07_FD_71232 | JGI IMG/M metagenome (GOLD analysis project Ga0007828, IMG submission 71232) | Freshwater microbial communities from Crystal Bog, Wisconsin, USA - CBE16Oct07 | ecosystem: Environmental > Aquatic > Freshwater > Lake | place: Crystal Bog, Wisconsin, USA | collected...
TTCTTCTCCTTGAGTTTGGCTTGAGTAGCTCGGGCTATTGCTACTTCTATCTTGCATTTTGCACATGCGCCACACACCCCGCATGGGCTTGTACCGTCATCGGATTTATCGTAAATTTCATACAACTCATCCTCCGTCAGACCGACCCATTTAAGTTCTGCATCCGCTATGGCTTTATCTAGGGCATCAATGTTTTTACGCAACATCTTGGCCCATTGATCGCAAGCTGGTATGTTGTCCAAGTCTGTGTTCAAGTTCCATACAAGCGCATTTCTCGCTTGCCTCATTACTTCTATGCTCATGTGTTCTCCTTTATGCCGTGGGCGGCTTCAATGGCTCGGGCAAAACGGTGCAGTGCGGTCATGTTGACAAACTCTAGGTCACGCCCTTCCATTTTTAATTTAATTACTTCTTCGTCCGTCAGCGGCTTACGTTGTAACCCTAATTTACAAATACCGCACATACATTCCACGGACTTTTCCAGTGCATCTGCCGCCTCAAGTAACAGCAAATGGTCGGGGCTTGTTCCATCACCCAACCGTAAACGTTCAATTAAATCAGTCATTTCTCTGTCTCCACTTGAGGAAAGGTTGAGGATAAAAAGCGAAAAGCAGTGTCGCCGTCCTTAAGTAGCACAGTGATTGTTGCGGCTTGCAAGTCACTGCCGTAAATCAGCATCAGTGCTTCCATGAGTCTTTGCGTTTCGTTGTTCATGTGTTCTTCTCCTTGAGTTTGGCTTCGATGGCTTCCAATGTTGATGCGGCAATGCGAGTAAAACCAACGGGCGTGTTTGGATACCAATGCAACACCCACACACTATCTTTTGCAACAGCCTTGTGCCATTCTTCTTCCGAGATGAAATCATCAACGTCATAAAACTGTTCAACGGTTTCGTAGACATCACGGTGTTCGTTGTGGCTTAGGTGCAAGCCGCACTTGTGTTCTGGTAACCAATCAAGCCAAACCAATTGCCGCTGTGGTGTGGGTGGGGTGGTGTAGAGGTCGGTTCCAATTGGCAAGTGTTGGTACTCAGTATAGAGCGCAACGCGCTTGCCAGACGGTGTGTAACAAGGAACGATTTTCGCCACCGGCTCCTGCTTTGGCATTTCCATCAAACGCTCATCAGACAAGCCTACCCAACCACGCTCTTTTGCGGCCTCATACGCTTCCATCCCTCGCTCTCCAATACCTACATTGGTCTGTGTGAGGGTAAGGTGGCAAAGGCCAGTGCTGCACACAAACTCTTGTGGTTGTGGCGTTGTGTAGAGAGGGACTGTCTCACCCTGTGTGGGGCTTACCATTTCAATTGAATACGCTTGGGCAAAGGTTTCGCTTGTCTCAAAACGCTTCAAGTCATCTGGGTACATCCACGCCACAGGCTCATGTCGTTTTTCACCCGCTTTATCGACACGTTCTTGCGATGTGTCGTTGCCATCGACATGATGTGGGTGGGTGTAAAGAGGGGTTCCAGTATCCCCTCTGTAAAACTGGAGCGCCCACTTATCAACGATTTTCCCATCAGGCATTTCCCAAAACTTTGGCTCAGGCTCTGGTTGTGTCAGTGCTTCTTTCGCGCAATTGGGGCATTTAATCTCTGGTTCGGAGCCAAAACGTTTTTCCCACCATTCACGGTTTCCTCTGTCTCCGTCATAGATGAGCTTAATTTCGCATTTGCAGCACAGTATGTAATCGCCAAGTGCCATGTTTATTCCTTTGGTTGGGTGTAGAGGGGCGTTCCTTCCGGCAAAGGGCCATTTACCCACTCAATTGTGTAACGGCTTAGGTGAATTTCCGCCACCTTTGCTACCGGCTCAGGCTCTAAATGTGCCAGTGCTTCTTTGATGGCTGCAATTGGTTCACTGTGGTCAAGCGACCCAAGATAATTGTCACTTGCTTCCAGATACTCCAGCGCCATGCGTAGGGCTATCTCTCGTTTACGCCAGGTCATGGTTCAACCCCAAAATGTTGTTTGATTAATTTTGCGGGTTCGTGTGGTTCATAAAAACCTGTATTTGGCTCGGCTCTTTTGTCAAACACATCACATATTTCTTTCACAATTAACTCGGCAAACATTTCCAGTTTGGTTGGTAGTCCTCCGGGGTTATAGGTAGGTAAGCCTGCTTTTGTGGCAAGTTCTTTAATTCGGTCGTTCATAACGGCGCATCCTCGTAGTTTTCAGGGTTAAAAGGCAGGCGATCTAGTGGTTCAGTAGGTGGGTTGGTAGGAAAAGGCCATGTCATTTCACAAGCCTTACTTGGACCATGTTGCACTTTTTGCAGACCCGTGTTTGTGAATACACATCAGTGCGTTTAAACGGGTCGTCCCATTTGCCCCAGTTGTGATGGCATTCAGTCCAGTTTTCAATAATGTGACCAACAATCCAGCAAATCAAAATAGTGACGGGGACAACACAAAACAAAAGGAAGTCGTTCATTCCGCATCCTCCAGTGAGTCGTTAATCAGTTGTTGTTTGACAAGCTCCAGCACACCAATAACGGTGGACATGTAAAGCGTTTCGTCGTACTTGTGGATCATCTCTAGCATTTCATCCACCAACCCTTGTGCTACCTTTCCTTGGTTTAATTTCATTCTTCCCTCGCTTTCATCATTGCGTCTGCAATGCCATAGGCTTCTAGTGCAACTATCTCGGAGCTTGATCCGTCTTTAGACCAATCGCAAGAAAATCCATCTTTAACCAACGCATTTTCATGCAATGTAATGAACGCCTGCATCGCTTTGGCCGCAAAGTAATCGCGCAAAGTCATGCCTTCTTGTGGGTTTCCCCATCCTTCCCATCTTGGGTTTGGAAATGCTGGAATGTTCATTTTTTACTCCTCAGTTCTTTGTGGGGTGGAAATATGTCCTCTGCGGGCGGGCCAAACATCACGATCAACACAACCGCTATCGCGCTGATCAACATAATCGCAGACCAGACCCTCATTTTTTGGCCTCTTTTAATGGAACCCATCCAAACCGTCGCCATGTTTGCGTGACGTCCGTATCCTTTGCGGGGATGTATTTAAACGGGGTGTTACTCGGCATCGTCTTTTTCATATTCCCTCGCTTTGGTTATCCAATATCCTGCGCTGTTGATAGACATACCCTTAGCCCTCATTTCATCGGGCGTTAGGCATCTGCGGTCGATCCCATACCGGCCAGTACGGTGTTTGTCAAAAGGAGCATTGCTGTTGAAATACTCCTTGCATGTTTGACATTGATTACGGTTGCCCGTCAGCATCTTCATGCTTTTTCTCCACGATCTTTTGGTCCAGCACCGCCTCGGCTACAAGCTCACCAAATGACTTACCCGATGGGAACCTCATCTCTGATGCCTTTAGCTCATTGACGATCTGCACGGACTTGACCAGCCCGTCATTGAATCCTGAGATATAAGGGTTACCCAAGGACAGCCGGGATGAGATGCCCTCCCTCACCAATTGGGACATTGGAATCTTTGAGGACTTGGATAGCTTTCTCAGCCCAAGATAATCCGCAGGCGTTATGTACGCCATGAAGGGTTTGTAGTTATTAGAATGGGTCGTCATTTCTTTTCCAGTTTTCAAAATGGGTCACAATTTCATCAAACATTGCCCGGGCCATGGCGTTACCGTTGAGTTCAGACCGCGATTCAATGTTGCACTGTTTACACAGCGCAGATGCGGCCTGGTCCTCAGTAAGTTCATGCCCAACCAAATGTTCAGACAGAAATTGCCTAAAGTTTTCATCCCTGCACAACATCCCTGCCTTTTGAACACGGTTGTTGTAGGGGGTGGCTGATTCATCGTCCTGTATACGGACCATGGCACAGCCATAGCGGGCCCCGACAAAGTCCCGTATCAGCTCCTCGGGCAGTTCATCGGGGTGGATGCACAGGGTCAGGATAAATCCTGTCCTGTCCTGTTTCATTGCAACCTTGCGGGCTTCAAATTGCAGTGCCATTTTTTTCCGCCAGTTTGTTTTCTAAGATTTTGTTTTGCTCTTTCAACTGCCTGACATTTCTGAGCAAGTCATCAATCATCTTTTGGTTGTCAGCATTACGCTCCTCCATGACCTTCACCAGCCTTTCAAAGCGGTGCATGTTCATAGAGATAGCGTTGTTTAAATCACTCCTAATCCGGGTGGACTCATACCAAACAAAGTCCGGCGTGATGCCAAGGGATATGTGCTCCTCTTTGCTGATAAACGGACTTTCTTTTTTTACAGGTTCAGGTTCAGGTTTAACCTCTGGCTTAGGGCCCTTCCCGTTGGACCGGAATGTCTTAATGACATCAGGCATGTTGCGGATTTTGAAAAACTTGATAGCCCTTGAGCGGGCCTGAATGTACAAATGCCTATCCCCGCCAGTCGCAGAGTAAAACTCTTCATAGGTTGCATTGGGGTTGGCAATAATGAATTTAGTGTCATCCCTAACGGTTTTACGAAACGGCTTATTACTAATGTTCTTTTTATATTTATGGCGAGCGTCATACCATGATTGACGGTTCCCACCGGTTTCCCGGTTAAACTCCTCAAAGGTGCAATTGGGATGACGATCAAAATACAGGATTGTTTTTCCTTGGTAGTTCATGGTGACTCCTCAGAAATCTAAATCATCATCAGGAAAGTCCTTGGTACGGGTTTCCTGAGGCTTACGCTGTTCGGGCACAAAGCGATCCACTGCGATAGACAGGTAGGTCTTACCGTTGCGGTCGGTCTTCTTCCATCCGCTTAACTTGATCACAGTCAATCCATCCTCAACATGGATGTTGGTTGTGTTCTTCAGGTCAACTGAAATGGTTCCCCAGTAATCGGGGGACTTAGGGCCCTTCTTTGTGCCGCTGGCTTTAAGGGTTCCAGAATCAGGGTAGGGTTTGAATTGAGTAGTCATGTTTATTCCTTTGAAAAAGTTTTCTTGAGGTTAGAGAATGTGTCACGCACCTTCACATAAAGATCAGGGCTTGTGACCTTGAGTTTGTCCAATGTGGCCTGATTGCCTTTCCAGTAACTGTTTAAATCCTTGATGTCTTTAACCAGTGCTGAATACTCAATCATTGCCTCACAGAACAATTCATCGTTGGCCCGTTCAGATTCAGTTGCAACCTGATACTCAGCCGTCATTTTTCCCTCGCTGTTTGTAGCGATTATTTTTACTGGCTCGACCTTGGCCTCATCCTGCATGGGTAGGTCTTCCCCAGCATAGATGTACAAGCCCAAACCATGCATTGCAATGCCCTTGACCAAACAACGCATGATGGATGTGTTGATGTCAAACGCATTGGGCGCTGGAATGCATTTGTTGCGGTAATCCAGTACGGGGAGCTGTACGGTCATCGGTTTATTAAATACCGTGACGGTGACCCATACAAAGCATGAGCCTCCAAGGTCCATGTAGGGTAGGTCCATCCCTGCGGTGTGCCGGAAAAACTTAACCTCGTAGTTGGCTTGAGGGTCAACCTCCAACACCTTCGCCCATGCCCACGCCCATGATAGGTAGGTCAAGCCATTTTTCTTTTCAGTGTGGTCATTGACATTTATCTTGAGTAGATCATTTGGTGTCATTTGATTTCTCCCATCTTGATTTCACCGCGCATCAAATTAAACTTGTGCCCCTGGAAATAATCATCCATATCCCAAATGTCATCAAAGGCAATGAACTCATCAAAATTAGCCAAGACGGCTTGATGTGCAACATCCTCATCCACGCCACCAAATTGAACATCCCAAGGGTGAAAGATTGCGGTTACCCGTGTAAGGCCAATCACCTTACCGTATACGGCATCATGATCTTTGGTTACAAAAATCATGTACAAGCCTTTGGGCCACTCTTCAATTGCAAATTCATTTTTAATTTCTTCAGTCATTGGGTTCTCCGATCATTCGCTTGGTGGTAAATAAATCTTTATGTTCAGGGTGCTTTGCTTTCCAAAGCCTCGCGTAAAACGCGATGTAGTCATTGCTGATCTTGAAGTCCTCACCGGTCGTTACGATGTTGACCTCCCATCTAATCCGATTGATGATCAGCCAGTGACTAATCTTCTTTCGGCCTTTGCTGACGGCCTCCATGGAGAACCGTTCAAAGTACAGCCAGACGTTAGGATTGGCTTTGTGCCATTCCCACCATTCCTTTTTGCGTTGTTCAAACGGGATCACTGAAGCCTGCCTGATAGAGCTTGAACTGCTGGCAATGCTCGGCAACCCCGCAGTAATTGCCCGTGCATCTCTTGGGCTCACCCAAACGGGTTTCCACAAATCCCTTTTCCTTTACGGCTAATTCATCGGCCTCCTTGCGATCTTTCAAAACACGGATCGCTGTCTTGCGACCCTCTCTGCGCACGGCGTATGTCGTCTCCGACATCCAGCGTTCCTCCGGCGTACATTGGGGTAGGTCATCCCCAAGGTCTGCGGCAACCTTTGAATCCCTGTGAATGTTTAAACGATCACGGATGTATGTCTCTGCCTTGAATAAACTCCACATGGGTAACTCAACCACATGGATGGGGGATTGAGGGTATCCAGCCCGCCCTGTCTCATGGCGGCTAAAGTCCCGGATCAATGCACAAATGCGCAGGCCAATCACAGGCTTGTTCTTTCTTGTCTCAACCAACCACTTGTAGACATTGAGCTGTTGTTCCCACTCAATCTTTTCACTCATCACCGCCCAAGCGGATGTGAACTTGTAGTCATGGATGATGATGCCTTCAGGGGTTTCCTCTTGAATATCAATGGCGCCCGATAGCGTGACTCCATCAATGCTGGCAAACAGGCGCTCCTCAGTGACCCATCCATCTGTAACGCCTCTTTCCATAACCACATGCAAAGCACTACCCAGCATGGACCAAAGCATTTGAGAGACATCCTGAACCAAGTCGGCATCATGTTTCTCTTTAAGCCTGCGTACACGGGGAGGGGACATCAGCTCGGTAACGCTGTAATCAGCCTTACCCTTGCTGTAATATTCCTTTTCTGCTAGAGTTACTAGCGGTCTGGGAACGTTATGAACGTTCGTGATTTTCATTCTTTCTCCTGAGGTTGATATGAGTACGAAATTGGATGATAGTGCAATTAGTTCTGAATTGCAAGCCCTATCAATAATTATTTTTGGTGAGCCTGCATCAAAGGCCAACTCACGCCGGGTGGTTAAGTTTGGAAACATGTCCCGGCTCATCAAATCTCAGAAGGCCTTGAATTATTCGGATGTGTTTAAACAGCAATGTCAAAAGCTGCCAACGTTGATGAGCGGGGACTTGAAGGTGACGATGCTGATTTATTACGCATCCCGCAGACCTGACTTAGATGAGTCATTGATCCTTGATTTAATGCAAGGTCTGGTTTACTCCAATGACAGGCAGGTCAAGATAAAGCATGTCTATTGGGGGCTTGACCCTGTAAAGCCAAGGGCGGAGATCGTCATTGAAAAGATTGAGGATGTCGACCCCAAAAAGAAGCCCCGCGAGGGCGGGGCAAAGAGGGCAACTGCGGTAACCCCGGGCTAAGTATATCGAGTAAAAATAAAGGGGTCTTGTGAAATGAAGGTTTTTTTATACGTTTAAACAACTAACACCTTTGAAACCTTTAAAACCCCGTGTTTTTTTGCCAGGCTAATTTTTCGCAACTTTTCACAACTTTCGCAACTTTTATGCGTTTAAACATATTACTTGACAAGTGCGAGCGTACTTGTTATTCTTTCGTTGAGAAAGAATAACAACAAGACATGTATAATGTTGGTTATCCAGCGTCAACAAGTCTGAAGATTGGCGGGTATGAAGTCGGTCAGTGGAAGTCTATGTCGTCCCTTGTGCGCACAACACGATATGCAACCTTAATCCCGATGCTCCGCGCGGATCGCAACCGCAACAGTCTTCAGTCTTGTTGGTGCCCGAGCTGAAGGTCCCGGCATTAAACGAGTCTCCTGAAGACCGCCAACAACTAACACGCATGGGGATTGGCATAAATGGCTTACCCGCTGGAATAAACCGACAAATACCGGGTTAATGCCAAGTCGGGCTAACAGTCCCCAGCCGTGTTGGTGGTAAATCGGGTTAGCGCCGGTTCAGACCTCCTTTCAATGTCTGTGGAACAACACTGCTTCATGTGAGCCACCAACAATCTTTTAAAAAGTATTTGACACATTCTCAAAATGTGTATAATGCGAACCATCAACGGCTTGGTAACCCGTTGTAGTTCAGTACAGCGATCCGCAGAACCCATTGGTGAGCGGGCTTCGTCAAAGCTAAAGGTGCGTGGTACTGCACCCCTTTATGCGGCAACCAAGCCTAAAGCTCGTTCAACCAATGGGTTTTTTGCTTTTTGCCGTGCCCGTACTCCGCACGATAGCAAGCACCCCAGTCGTGGTGGCGCGGAAGGAAAGCGTACACGGTATGCAACCGTGTGATTGATGATGGCTTTGCATGGTTGCAGGGCTAAGGCGAGTGACGGCTTGATGGGTACTCAGAATATCCGCTCACGGTTCGATTCCGTAGGTCATCATCAATCACATGGGCTAGGGGGCAGTTCCCGAACAATCCGTGGGGCTGGTCGAATCATCAAGCCTAGGGGTTGAACACAACGTTCACATGATGATCCACTAATGTGGGGTGAAGCACCTTTCCCTCTCTACTCCGTCTGGGGTAGGGGGGTCTTTGGGTGAAATTTAATAAGAGACTTAAACGCAAGCGTTACGGGCAAGGTTACCGCCCTTTTGGTAACCGTTAAGGAGAGAAAATGACTGGAAGAATCTACGCTGTTTATCACGGGGCTGATGCAAGACTGGTGCGGGCGGCTAATCGTTCGCAAGCGTTGGCACATGTCGCAAAGACTGCGTTCAACATCAATGTCGCCTCGCAGGATGACCTTGTTACCCTTCTCGGTAAGGGGACCAAAGTTGAAACTGCGCGTGATGCCAACCAGGTTGAAATTGATTTGGATTGATGTTTAAACGGGATTCATGCTAACCGGCTAGGGTAAAAGTTTTTGCTCTTGCCGGTCGTGACAACCCTCTTTTTATTTTGTATATTAACTAATCCAACGAAAGAAAATCATGACACGAAACCGTGATTACAAAGCTGAATATGCCAACTACGATGGCACTCCAGAGGTTAAGAAAAAAAGAGCTGAGCGCAACAAGGCCCGGCGAATGTTAGAGCGTGAGGGATTGGTCCACAAGGGTGACGGTAAAGATGTGGATCATGTGACCCCTCTCGGTAAAGGCGGGAAGACTACCCGTTCAAATCTGCGGGTCAAATCAGCATCCGCCAATAGGTCCTACGCCCGCAAATCAGATGCTTCAATGAAATGATTGAGGCTCTTTTATCCGAGGTCTCATTCAATGAGACAACAAGGGTTGTCTGCCCGTTCTGTCTGCCCGAGCGCAGAAAAAAGAACATCAAAGACATGACCCTTACCAGCAAGCCTGACGGCGCAGTTGTGTACCACTGCCATCACTGCTACGCCAACGGATCAGTCCAACCCAAATCAGAAAGAAGGGGTGTCCCTTTGTCAGCCGTACCCAATCCCAAAATCCTCAGTAATGCACTCACGCAGAAACATTACGATTTCCTGTTTACACGGGGCATATCAAAAGCCACCGCAGATAAAGCCAAATTATTCTCAGCCCGAAAATGGTTTGGCAAGTTAGATAAAGAGACGGAGGCCATCGGGTTTCCCTATTATCGAAACGGTTCACTGGTCGCCGCCAAGTACCGATCCATTGAAGGTAAAGACTTCACGCAGGAAATGGGAGGGGCCCATGACTTCTTTGGAATTGAAAACATTATTAAAGGTGAGCCCATCATCATCGTTGAGGGAGAGATGGATTACCTCACAGGCGTTGAGGTTGGTTTAAACAATGTCCTATCCGTCCCGTCGGGCGCCCCGGTTAAAGTCGCAGATGGTAAGGTCCTACCAAGTGAGGATAAAAAGTTTGCCTTTGTATGGAATGCCCGTGAAGTTTTAGAGGCCGCTCCATATGTTGTCCTAGCCACGGATCAGGATGTGCCCGGACAGGCCCTTGCTGAAGAGTTGGCACGGCGAATTGGAAAGGATAAATGCCGACTCGCCAAGTTCGATGCCAAAGATTTAAATGAAATCCACACCAATGACCCCTCTCGGTCGATACAGGATGTTATAGACAGTGCGCAGCCCTACCCCATCAGCGGGCTCAGCGATCCGGAGGTGTACCGCGACCGCATCAATGACTTGTTTAAACAGGGAACAGGCAAGGGGGAATCAACGGGCTACCCCAGCCTGGATGAGATATATACCGTGGCATCAGGTCAGTTGTCGGTGGTCACCGGTTACCCGTCATCCGGTAAATCCAATTTTGTAGACCAGCTAATGGTCAACCTCGCGCAGAAATCAGATTGGAAATTTGCGATCTGTTCATTTGAGAATCAGCCTGAAATCCATATCACCCGCTTAATGGAAATCTACATGCGCAAAAGGTTCTTTGATGGCCGGGACAGGATGGCGGAGGTGGAAAAGGAGGAGGCGTTTAAATGGGTGCAAGAACATTTCCTCTTCATTGATTCAAACGGGGAGGAGCCCAGCACATTGGACTCCATACTTGAGAGGGCTCGGGCCGCAGTTAAACGAATGGGAATCCGGGGAATGGTGATTGATCCATATAACTACATTGATATGGACAAAAGGGACACGACAGAGACTGAGGCCATCAGTAACATGTTGACGAGGGTGAGGAAATTTTGCATGGCAAACGATGTGCATACATGGTTTGTCGCCCATCCTTCAAAGATGAGCCGCTCCGGGAATGAGCAACCAAGGCCAGATGGAATGTCGATCAGTGGATCGATGGCTTGGTGGGCAAAAGCAGATTGTGGATTGACGGTGCACCGGGGCCAAGGCGCAGTCGTTGAAATAGCGGTATGGAAATGTCGTTACAGGTGGGTGGGTACTCAGGGCGAGTCAACCCTTCTATATAACAAAACCGCAGGCGTGTACTCAGAAAATTTGGATAACTTTTAAAGGACGTTAGGTGTGAGTGGTCCAGCATTCGTAAACCGCATCAGCTTACCGGGAGTGATCTTTCGTTCTCCGACAGGGTAAGTAGGAGGGGGCTTACGCCCCCTTCTTTATGCGTTGAACATTGCGCTTACGATATTGTCAAAAGACCCAGCATATACGGGACCGGATGAACGGTGCGTGTAAACGCAAAATCTAAGATTGACAGGATTGAATTTAATGTAACGTTGACCATCTCTAAAATGTCGTTCAGTGTCGTAAAGCTTGAGTCGTGCATGCTTGTAGGCCTCCTTTAAAAAGACGGGGTGGTGATGGGTTAAGGCTTTTATTTCCCTCATGAGAATATCTCTCTATACGAGTCAGCATTAACGATCAGGCGCGGGAAATAGGCAACCCCATCCTTGGGTGAATACATGGCCGCCCCCATGTCAAGATCGGACTCAAGGCATTGACGGCCCAAGTACCACATCTCATGGGGCATGCATTTGACGGCCAGCACCAAGCAGGCATTCTTATCCCCAATATCAAATAGGGTGAGGGTCCATCCAGCCCCCTTGAGGGTGTTAATAATCTCAATCATTAGTGCATCTCCTTTGACGCTTGTTTCAATTCGGATTCATAACAAAAATTCATAATGTGAAGAAATTCATCTTTCGTGGTATCAGAGACAAAAACCATGACCAGTAACTTGGCGATCACGCACTGGACGCACTCATGACTTGCCCCGGATTCATTGATGATCATCATCAACATGGAAATCAGTTTGTCCATTTCGTTCATTTCTTTTTTTGTAAATTCAGACATATCTTTCCTTTATGTACGGTCATCGGGCTTCAGATCGGCCCAGTTCAATTAATCGGCGGGCCTCAGCGCGATCCTCGATCCGCTCAGACTCAATCATTTTGCGCAGGCTCTCGGCCTGAATGCGGCCACACTCAAAGGCATAGCCAGCATTGATGTATTCAGATTCAGTGTGATTCATCATTCCTCCGGGCAGTTGGGGTTAGAGCAAATTTCATCTTCTACCAGCGCCCATCCACAATAGACGCAGGGCACCTCATCGGGCTCAGGCTCATCAAGCATGGCCTGATGCTGAGCCAGTAGGGTGCGGTAATGGTTATCAAGTCCTTTCATAGCGGGGCTCCAGTGGTTAAGAAAAGATAGCATGTCGCAAAACCAGCGATCCATGCAAGGCAGATGTTGAAAGTTTCATCAGACATAAAAGCTCCAGAAAAAAGGCCGCATCAAGCGGCCAGTTTCATTTGTTTAAACGATACCTCGGCAAGGTCGGACACATTACGCACCGATGCATGCTGAGAAAAGATGTTGCCCACATAGTGAAAGATACCAACCCCAATGGTCGTGATCCCCATCTTCTCCCCGGTAATAACCTGCTCCTTGCATTTATCAGCGTGACCCTCCCCATCGGTCAAGACAAAACATATCTTGCGCTGTTCGGGGCGCATCAGTAACTGCTTGTGGGCATAGCGCACGGCAAAGTAATCATTAGTCCCTCCCCCTGATGAAAGAGAGCGCAGAGGGGCTATAGCCTTCTTAACCGGCATATCAAAGGGCTTAAGAATATGAGCGGAACGGCCAAAGGTTACAACCGATACCGCAACCTGCGCCTTTTCGAGTGTCTCCATCAGCGCGATGGTGGTTTGAATCGCGGTAACGATCCGCTCAGATACCCCCATCGAATAGCACATCGGGGCATCCTGAAACATGGATGTGGAGACATCCAGCACAATCGTCACCGCAGTGTCAATCCCTTCAACCTCATGACGGCGTTTAAACACCTTATCATTAAATGACACGGTGGGCAAAGCATGGATGTTGATTGCACCAGACTTGCGATTGCGTTGGAAATCATTGATCCCTGAATCCTCAAACAGTTGGCGCACAGAGTACCGCAATTTACCGGGGATCGGGAACGTGGCATCCATCCAAGTGCCGGGGCCGTAATGGGGGGTCTTGCAAACATGTGCATCCTCACTGTAAGAACCCGGACCCGCTTTGCCCTTGGGGGCCTCAAGTGTAGGCTCAGCAGAAAAGGCATCATCATTAAATGGTGCGGTCGCATCACCAATGGATGGTTCGCCGTTTTCAGGAGAGCGATTAGAGGGGCTATCCCCATCGGGGGCGGCCTTACTCTTGGCGTCATTTTTTACGGGGCTTGTGGCTTGATCTGATGGGTTTTGGCTGGGTTTATTCAGCTTATTTATTTCATTGTATACCCACACGGCAACACTTAAAGTATCAGCGGATGACTGACATGAGCCAAGCATGTTTTTGGCCTGATCAAAGATCGGGGCCAGACCCTTGGCCAATGGAATTTTGCGGGTTGCATGGTTGCGCAGATAAATTGCCAAGACATAAGGGTATTGACGGGGGTCGGCCCAATCAGAGACTGAGTCCAGAGAGTCACTGACCATGTTATCAACTAAAGTGGTCAGCAGGTTTTTAATATTCCCGGTTGTGTTTAAACTGATCCCCTTGTGCTCAATGAATGCATCCTCCACAGCGTTATGTAACTGAGCCACATAATTGTGGTCAGCATAAATTGTAAAGTCGGTGAACAAGCGGTGGAGTAACTCATGCACAGCAAACCCGCAATATTTAACTAAGTCATTGTGAGTCAGGATCGCGTCATCAGCGACATCAGCAAGATAAATAGTCCCTCTCTGATTGATCCCGGCGGTCGTGATTTGGTCGGTCCATGTAACTGATATTTTGCAATTCAGGTCACGGGCAATTTTGTGAACCAATTCGCAAACCGCAGATTTGAATTGATAGCCTTTATAAATTTTCATATTGACCTCAGATGTTGTTGATGATGAAAGCATCATCGATGTGGGTTTCATACAAGCCCCGCAGGACCGCGTGGGATTCAGAGGGTTGACGGGCCACGACAGTGGTCTCCCATGCTTGGCGCGATGGGATGTAGGGCAGAGCGCGGATAAAGGCCATCACCGAGCGAATGGATGGGGCATCCACAATATCGGCAGATTCAACTTTTGCGCGAGCTACTCGGATGACCTGATGAACATATTCAGCAAGTGGCCGGGTGCAACCCGTGCGCAAAACAATTGCCTTGATCTCCTCATCATTAGGCAAAAAGGTGAAAGGGATCACCCGGGAAAACCGATCAATAAGCGCGGAATTCATGGGACGAACGCCAGCATAACGGCCAGACTCATCCCCATTGCCCATGGTGTTATCAGCGGCAAAAATCAAAACCCCCGGGGCTTTGCGCCAGACACGGCCCCCGATGGAGACTGATGCATTGGGCTCAAGCAAACCATTGAGGGGCGCAAGCTCACCCGGGTCAGCATTGGTTACCTCATCCAACAAAATAATGGATGAAGGGGATGAGTAAGCCATCAGAAAATCCTTAGGCTCAAAGACGGTATTACCATCGATCAGGCCGGTGGCCCCTAAGTACTCCTCAGAGGATGTATGCTTGTGAAAATTAATGCGTTTAAACGCGCGACCAGTGCGAGCCGCAAATTGCTCAGCCACGGTGGATTTACCCGTACCGCGCTCACCCCCAAACCATAAATTCTCACCGGTTTTATCGGATTGGATCAGGTGGCGCAAGATGTCTTCGGTCCAAACAAAATCAGGATCAACCGATGGCGCGCCGGGGTCGTTCCAAATAGATACGGTCATCATTTGCCCCTTGACATCGCGGACATCAACACCAAAGGCCGTGAGGGTGGTTTGATTTTCAACGATATGAACGCTGGATAAATCGGCGATAACCGACTCAGCCTGAAGGTCCTGCACGGCACGTTTAAACGGGGCAAACTCATCGGCCACAGCAGTGGCAATGGCCTGCGCGATCAGGGACTCATCGACCTTGAATGAGCCGATCTTGTCGGACAGGGAATCGACCTGCATGGCGATGGTGTCCATCACCTTGCGATCACTACTCATCAAGTCAGCAAGCTGGTGTATTTGGCGCTCATGCGCCATCGTTGCATCATGTGCGCGGGAGGCAGTAGCACCAGCCGCATCGACCTTGGCGACAATCGCGGGGTCAAGGCCCACAGGGGCAGGTGCGACAGGGGTAGCATAGGCGATCTGATCAAAGGTGATATAGCCCTGCAATAATTCGTTATACAAGGCATCGACCATGACTGATTTACTGATGTCGTTTTGAGGCATGCGCACGAATTGTTTATAAGCGCCGGTCACAGTCTCAAGCTTGAGGCGAGCGATTTGCAGTTTCATTTGAGTGGACATAATTTTTCTTTCGTTAAGGGATTAAAGGGCTAAGTCATCGCCGCAGGGGCAAGTGGGCAGGCCTTGGTCGGCCCATTTTTGGGTAAGGCGCACGGTATACCCGCATGACGGACAGCAGGCCTTGAGCATGCGGGTGCCTTGTGTTTTCTTTGCATCAGCGAATGACAGGGCCGCATGGGGGTAAGGGCCAAGGCCATCGATCATGCCCTTGTAAGCAGGCAGGAAACTTGCATCGCCCTTTGTGGACTTCCATGATTCTTTGCCTGACCCGCAAGCTTCAAGGCCCATAGATGAGGCGGTGGACTGAAAGCGTACCCCGTGATTCATTGCGCCTGATGTGGCATGGCAAAGCTCATGCACCAGTACTTCAAAGACGGCAACGGGATCGGCCAAGGTCGGGGCGATCAGCACTTCAATTGTGCGGTCAGCGCTGGCAGTGTCGGCCCAGCACTGACCAATGGCCTTGGATCGCTTGGAACCAAGGGGAAAACCGCAGGCAGGGCGGATGCGTTGTGGCAGGGGTCGCCCGATAGCATCAAATACCGGGCGCAGTTCTTCAATGCCTGCAATGAGCCACTCTTCACGTGTTGCGTATGTCATGATGATCCTTTCAGGCGGTAGCCAAAACTTGGTTGAACTTATCGGAGCCAATGCGCTCAATGAGCGACTCGATTTGAGAGTGGGCAAGTGCCTTGATTTCTTTCAAGGTGTAACCAGCACTTGATGTGGTGATGCCCATGTACTGCCCATTAACGTGAAGCACTGCACCGCCCGTGCGGGGGTCAGAGACAGTCCAGTGACCATGCACCGACTTGTGCAGGTGCAAGGTGTGGGTGACGGAACCTGCGTGGGCAACCAGCAGGTGGGACTTGACAGTGGCGATCTCAGCACCAGTCTTGGTGCGTAGGGTAATGGTAGGCATAACGATCCTTTCAGTGTTTAAACGGGTTGCACTGCAAAGCCCTGACTCGCAGGGCTTCACGGTGGAATCAGACGTTAGTGATTGACGGGGCCAGAACATCGCGGATGGACAGGCCAAGGGCGTGGCGGACGATGGTTTCATCCCACTCACCAAAGGGGATGCGGTTCAGGCGTTCGCACAGGTGACCAATGTTGCGGTCGCGCTGGAGGGCGGTGACCTGCTGGTGAACCAGCATTGCGCGGGTCAGGATTGACCAGTAAGTGCTGTTCGGGTTTTTGTTGAAGTCCTTTTGAGCCAACTTCAAGTTGTTCAGAACGTGGGCCTTGAGAGTGGTGTAGTTGATTTGCATGAGTTACTTTCAGAGTCGTGCAAGATGGCACTGCAATGCCCACAGCGTAGGCATCACGGTTACATCTCATATGGGATGTTTTATCTAGCGTCACGGTGGACAGCTACAGGGCAGAACCCTGTCTGACTTGCTCCCAAACTTCCTTTGGGTTTCGCCTCAGACCGACCTTGATGGGCCGTTCATATCACGCTAGTAATTGCATCGAATCGAGTGCTACTGCTAGTGCTTGGGACGAATCATAACACAACGATTTAAACGGTGGTCAAGTAATAACCCAGTGATCCGTGGGGTTATTTAATCGCCGGGTCAGTGAGGATTTTTTCGCTCTTATTAGAGGGTATGGATTCCCTAGAGAATAGATGTAATTGAAGGGGCCTAGAAGCCCCTGAAAGGGTTTCAGGCGGGGTTGGTATGGACAAAACGAAATAAGGGCCTTAAATCAACGTGTAGTACATCAGTTAACACTTACCTGTGGATAACTTTCAGGTGATGAGGTCAGGAAGGGGCTTAAAAGGGTTTGGGCGGGGTTGGTATGGGTTTTGGTTTAAACAGGCCTTGTTGACAATGTGTAGTACTACTGTTTACACTTGCCTGTGGATAACTTTATTGGGTTATGCGAACGTTACGTTTAAACAAATACTTAGGGGTAATGATGATGAGTGCTGATGAAAACAACGGTCGGAGAATGGGTGCAATGAGTCGGGATGATTACTTGGAGGAACTGGAGAGGGCCGCGCAAGACATGGGGTTGAACGGTGATGAAAACCCGGGTGAGATGAGCGAAGCGGAACGGTTGGTCCAGACCGCAGAACCCCCAAGAGTAAGGATAGATGGAAAGCCCGTAGGAACAGAGAGAATAAAACCATTAAGTCAGAGAGCACATGCATTTGCTAGAGGGCTCATAGAGGGAAAAACACAAGAGCAAGCGTATAGGGAGGCTTACCCAGACGCTAAGGCAAAGCAAGCAGTGATCAAGTCGAATGCATGGAAACTATCGCAAGACCCAAGGGTGCAGGCAATGTTGAATGAGCATTGGGGAGAGACGGCAGAGGCGATGGTAGATGACATGCAGGCAACGAAAAGGTTTGTCATGAAGACACTGTTGCACTATGTCAAGGAAGCTAAGCAAGAGGGCTCAAGGCTCAAAGCTTTAGAGCTAATGGGTAAGACTGTAGGCATGTTCAATAAGACTGAAACAGCACCAGTGGAGGATGTCACAGTAAGCGCAGATCAGTTGCGTAAGGAGCTTGCGGGACACTTGCGCCTGCTTAGCAACGTGAGGCCAATCAATAGAGCGCAAGTACTCGAGGTTGAAGCTCCACGTTTAAACGCTGAGCCTGCTCCTGCTACGGTCATCAGGGGATGATGGGGGGATAACGATTGGAATGCGTGGAAGACGCTAGTTGGCGACCCCTATACCCCCTTTTTGGAAATGGGTCCCCCTCCCGCGCCTGCACTGTATTCCACTCCCCCGATTACCCCCTACCCCCATTACACGAACGTTCTCACCCACGCCACCAGTTTAAACCATAAAGACCCCCGGGTATGTCGTGTAAACGAAATAGGCCGGGGTATATATAAATTGCGTTTAAATGCTTGCGAACGTTCACAGTTGTGTTTAAACTATGTTTATGTCCAAGCGTCAACTTGTTTTAGATTTCATTAGGGCTTATATCAAGCTTCATGGAGTTTCGCCTTCTTATCAGGTGATAGCCAATGGGATTGGTTTGAAGTCTAAGTCCAACATTCACCGGATCGTGCATGCATTGCAGGATGAGGGATTGTTGACATTGAGGGCTTATAAATTCAATTCGATCAGGGTTTTGGACCGGGGCGTTAAAGAGATTTTAGATTTATGAGTGATTTGCTGACCATGCAAGAGATTGAGCAGTACAACGCGCTACTGCCGATGGTTGGTTTAAACGACCGCAGAAAGATTCGTCAAATATTGGATGAGGACACTTCAAAGAGGTGCCGGGCATCTTTTATCTTTTTTGCCTCAAAGATGTGGGATGGTTTTATTTCGGGTAAACATCATCAGATCATGGCTGATGCTTTTGAGAGAGTGGCATCAGGGGAGCTTAAGAGGTTAATTATCAATATGCCTCCCCGACACACTAAATCTGAGTTTGCGTCTTATCTTTTGCCAGCTTGGTTTTTGGGTATCTACCCGGAGAAAAAGATCATTCAGACAGCCCACACCGCTGAATTGGCTACGGGATTTGGACGTAAGGTAAGAAACTTGGTCCAATCCCCGGTGTATGAGAAGGTATTTGATACAAAACTGTCTTCTGACTCTAAAGCCGCAGGACGGTGGAACACTAACGCCGGGGGTGACTACTTTGCTATTGGTGTAGGCGGCGCTGTGACGGGTAAAGGCGCTGATCTATTGATCATTGACGACCCCCATTCAGAGCAAGAGGCTAAACAGAATAACCCCGCAGTCTTTGATGGGGTATATGAGTGGTTTACATCAGGCCCTCGCCAGCGTTTACAGCCAGGTGGGGCCATTATTATTGTGATGACCCGGTGGGCAAAGCGTGATTTAACCGGCCAAATCCTTAAAAACAGCGAAAAAGATGGCGTAGATGGCTGGGAAGTTATCGAATTTCCCGCTATTTTGCCCTCTGGAACACCTTTATGGCCCGGATTTTGGAAAAGAGAAGAGCTTGAAGCGATCAAAGCTGAGATTCCAACCTCCAAATGGAACGCCCAGTACCAACAAAACCCCACATCCGAGGAAGGTGCGATCCTTAAGAGGGAGTATTGGCGGATTTGGCAGGAATCCCGACCACCTCAGTGCGAATTCATCATCCATTCCTGGGATACAGCATTTGAAAAGAACAACCGCGCAGATTACTCTGCATTAACCATATGGGGTGTCTTTCAGCACCCTGATGAAAAGGGAAACTACAAGACAAACATCATTGTTTTGGACAGTTTTAAAAAGCGCATGGAGTTTCCTGAACTCAAGGCAACCGCCCTACAGTATTACAAGGACTGGAACCCGGATTTGGTCTTGGTTGAAAAGAAAGCCGCTGGCGCTCCGCTCATTTATGAGCTTAAAAACATTGGAGTGCCCATTCAGGAGTACACACCAAGCAAAGGAAGCGATAAGATTGCGCGTGTAAACGCAGTCTCACCTTTATTTGAAGCTGGCATTGTGTGGTGTCCTGATACCCGGTGGGCCGATGAGCTGATAGAAGAATGCGCATCTTTCCCCAATGGCGACCATGATGACTTGGTTGACTCGACATCGCAGGCATTGCTCCGCTTTAGACAAGGCGGTTTCATCACTATCGCATCCGATGAACCCGATGAGCCGATTTACTTCAAAGGTCGCCGCTCTGAAAAATATTACACCGTTTAAAGGATAAAGATGTTAGAAAAAGCCCTGTACCAAACACCTGAAGGACTTGATCGTTTAAACGATGAGCCCGATCTTCAAATTGAAATTGAAGACCCTGAAGATGTAAAGCTAAACATTGATGGGTTAGAGGTTGATCTCATGCCTCATGAAGAGGAAGAGATTCCCTTTGATGGCAACTTAGCTGAAATCATGGATGAGCGTGTCCTCCAGAGTTTAGGAGAGGACCTGGTCAATGATTTTGACAAAGACATCAACGACCGCAAGGAATGGGCTCAGACCTACGTAGAAGGCTTAAAGCTCTTGGGCCTGCGCTATGAGGAGAGGACTGAACCTTGGAACGGGGCCTGCGGGATATTCCACCCCATGCTGGCTGAGTCGGTCGTCAGGTTTCAGTCAGAAGGCATCACTGAAACATTCCCAGCCGCAGGACCTGTAAAGACAGCCATCATTGGTAAAGACACCCCTGACGTAGACAAAGCCGCATCCCGGGTACGTGAGGACATGAACTACCAATTGACGGAGGTCATGACAGAGTACCGCCCGGAGCATGAAAAGCTTTTGTGGAACCTGCCAATCTCAGGCTCGGCTTTCAAAAAGGTTTACTACGACCCAAGCCTTGGCCGTCAAAAAGCTGTATTCATCCCCGCAGAGGACATTGTTGTGCCTTACGGGGAATCGGATATTGAAAGCTCTCCCCGTGTCACGCACGTGATGCGTAAAAATGAAAATGAAGTCATCAAGTTAATGGATTCCGGGTTCTACCGGGATATTGAATTGGGTGACCCGGTCCTCCAGCTTGATGATATTGAAAAGCAAAAGTCCGAAGAGATGGGCATGACCGCCATTCAGGACGACCGCTACCGCATCCTTGAGATGCATGTGGACATTGACCTTAAAGGCTTTGAGCATACAAATAAGAAGGGTGAGCCCACGGGCATTGCCCTGCCTTATGTTGTGACGCTGGATAAGGGCACCCGTAAGATTCTTTCTATCCGCAGAAATTGGTATGAAGAAGACAAGCTCCACATCAAACGACAGCATTTCGTCCACTACCAATACATCCCCGGATTTGGCTTCTATGGTTATGGACTCATCCACCTTATTGGTGGTTATGCTAAGTCTGCCACTATGCTTATGCGCCAGCTCATTGATGCTGGTACTCTTAGCAATCTCCCGGGAGGACTCAAAACCCGAGGACTGCGCATTAAAGGTGATGACACCCCAATCAACCCCGGTGAGTTCCGTGACGTTGATGTGCCCGGCGGATCAATCCGTGACAACATCCTGCCGCTCCCCTATAAAGAGCCAAGCCAAGTTTTATATACCCTCTTCCAACAAATCGTAGAGGAGGGCCGCGCCTTTGCATCGTCCGGTGACATGAAGGTGTCGGACATGTCCAGTCAAGCGCCCGTAGGTACAACCTTGGCTATCCTTGAGCGCACCTTAAAGGTTATGGGGGCTGTCCAAGCCCGTATGCATTTCAGCATGAAGCAAGAGTTTAAACTGCTCAAAGCCATCATTGCTGAGGACACCCCCGAGGAGTATTCATACGACCCAGAGTATGGCGGTCGCAAGGCTAAGAAAGATGACTACAGCTTGGTGGATGTCATCCCCGTGAGCGATCCTAACGCCGCCACGATGGCTCAAAAGATCGTTCAGTATCAGGCCGTATTCCAATTGGCCCAATCATCCCCTCAATACTACGACATGCCTTTGTTGCACCGTCAAATGATTGAGGTGTTGGGCGTTAAGAATGCCGCCAAGCTGGTTCCGATTGAAGAGGACATGGTTGCCACGGACCCCGTGACAGAGAACCAAAACCTGCTGACCATGAAGCCCGTCAAGGCATTCATCGAGCAAAACCATCAGGCCCACATTCAAGTGCACATGTATGCGATCCAGAATCCCAAGATTCAGCAAATGATGCAGATGAACCCTCAGGCCCAGCAGATCATGGCCGCAGCCATGGCTCACGTGAATGAACACATTGCCATGGAGTACCGCCGCCAGATTGAGGAGGCCATGGGCATGACATTACCTCAACACGCAGATGATGATGAGCCAGTGAATGTTCCAAAAGATGTAGCGGATCAAATCGCCATCCGGGCGGCGCAGGCCTCTCAACAGATCACCCAGCGCGATCAACAGCAAGCCCAACAACAAAAGAACCAACAGCAAATGCAGGACCCCGTGATCCAGATGCAAATGCAGGAACTCCAGTTGAAACAACAGGACATGAAGCTGAAAGAGCAAAAGCAACAGATCGAGGCCGCAGAAAAGGCGGATCGCATCCGCTTGGAAGAGGCTCGCATCATGGCTCAGAAAGAAATTGCGGCTATGCAAGTATCAGCAACAGCCGCCGCCGCCAAAGACAAACTTAAGCAACAAATGGAATTTGAGGGCACAAAGCTTGGCATTGATATTGCCAAACACAAAGCCCAATCCAACAAACCCAAAGTTGATAAGGAGAAAGCTTGAACGATACACAAATCCTGACCCACGCGGTCAGAGAACTCAACCAGCAAAAATCTGATTATGAAACCTCATGCTACAGGGGGTTTCCAAAGGATTTTGCTGAGTACAGACACCTATGCGGAATGATCCAAGGTCTTGGTTTCGCAATAGAGTTTATCAACGACCTTGTGCATAAACTGGAGCATTCAGATGACTGAAGTTATCAATCCCGCGCTTGCCGTTGATCTATCCCGGATCATGAACAAAGCGGCGGAGGAAAAGGCACGACAACTGCCGGACCCTTCAACTTACAAAATCCTAACGGTTGTCCCGCAGGCTGAGGAGGAATTCTCAGACAGTGAGGTTGGCTTGATTAAGGATTCGCAGACCATGCGCCATGAAGAGGTGCTGACCCCAGTGCTGTTCGTGGTTAAGCTGGGGCCTGATTGTTTTAAAGACAAAACCAGATTCCCAAGTGGTCCATCTTGTAAAGAGGGTGACTTTGTCATCGTCCGCCCCAATACAGGCACAAGGTTAAAAATTCACGGCCAAGAGTTCCGGATCATCAACGATGACTCGATTGATGCAGTGGTCCAAGACCCACGTGGCATCCAGAGAGCGGGGAGCTAATCATGGCAACAGAAGAATTCAAATTCCCCGATGAGGTCGAAGAGGAAATCAAGGTAGATGTTGAGGCTGAGAAACCCGAGGAAAAAGTTGAAGCCAAAGAAAGCATTGATCCTACCGATGAAGAGCTGAGTGAATATGGTCAACGTGTCCAGAAACGGATGCGTAAGTTTTCAGAAAGCTATCATGAGGAAAAGCGGGCCCGTGAGGCCGCTGAACAAGAGCGCTTAGCGGCTGAAGATTTTGCCCGTGCTGTGTATGAAGAGAACCAGCGCCTGAAAACTCAACTCAAAACCGGCAGTGAGGCTTACATCCAAACCTCTAAATCCGCCGCAGAAATTGAGCTGGAATCAGCCAAAAAGAAGCTCAAAGAAGCTTTTGAGGCTGGAGATTCCGATAAATTGGTGTCTGCGCAGGAGGAGGTGTCTAAGGCAACTTTGAAGCTTGACCGCACAAGTTCAATGCGTCCGGTTGAGATTCATGACAACTTCCAAGTGCCTCAGCGCCAGCAACCACAACAGCAATCGTCAATGTCTCCACGCACCCAAACTTGGGTATCTGATAACTCAGATTGGTTTGGAAAGGATGACGAAATGACTATGCTTGCAATGGGGCTTGACAAAAAATTAGCACGCGAGTATGGTCCGAACTATGTCGGTACTGAAGAGTATTTTCGTACTATCGACGGCGCTATGCGCAAAAGGTTTCCTGAGTACTTTGACACTCAGAGCGATGAAGATGATCGGACATCCCAAACACGATCCAATCCGGCGGGAGATGAACCGCGCCGCGCACGATCCGCTTCACCGGTTGCACCGGCGTCAAGAAGCACACCGCCTAGTCGCGTCAGACTGAAGCCATCTCAAGTTGCGTTAGCTCGCAAGCTCGGGATTACTCCAGAGGCATACGCAAAACAGGTAGCAATTTTAAATAGAGGTGAATAATGGAACAAGTTGTTGAACAAAAGCGCAAACCACGCGAATTGGAAACCCGGTCTGCTGATTTTTATCGCGCAGAATCGTGGCAAAAGCCTGAAACTTTGCCAATGCCAAATCCCCGTCCGGGATGGACGCATCGTTACATTCGTATCAGCACTTTGGGAACATCTGATCCCGGAAACATCTCTTCAAAGCTCCGTGAGGGTTTCGAGCCTGTAAAGGCTGACGAATATCCGGAGTTGATGATGCACTCAGTTGTCGATGGTCGCTTTAAGGGCGGCATTGAGATTGGGGGCCTCGTACTTTGCCGTATTCCGTCTGAATTCTTAAAACAACGTGATGATTATTACTCACGCCAAAACAGGACTCAAATGGAATCGGTGGATCAATCATTCATGCGCGAAAGCCACCCCAATATGCCGAAGTTTTCTGAACGTCGGTCTGAGGTGACTTTTGGTTCAGGTTCTAAGTAATAAGGAGTCTTAGATGGCTTATCCTACCGTCAGCAAGACGTATGGCTTCAAACCAGTCAACCGACTGGATGGTCTGCCCTACGCCGGAGCGATCCGTCAAATCCCTATTGCGGCTGGCTACGCTACCGCAATCCTTAACGGCGACACCGTGGCTATCTCTGGTGGCTACTTGATCGCTAAAACTGCCACCAACTCTGGCGACACCGCCGGTGTTTTGGTTGGTTGCCAGTACGTAAACTCTGCCGGTCAAACCGTTCAGGGCCAGTACTACCCCGCAGCTTTGTCTACTGCAACCGCTTTGGCTTACGCCTACGTTGTGGATGATCCAAACGCTGTGTTCCAAGTGGCCGCTACCACCGCTGGCTCTACCACCCCCGCCGCATACACACGTGCCGCGATGGTTGGCAAGAACGTGGCTATGGTTGCCGGTGCAGGTTCTACCAACACTGGTGACTCTGCTTATGGTATTGATGGCTCCTCTGCCACCACCACCAACACTTTCCCAGTTCGCGTGATTGATGTCATTTCGGCAAGCGCTACTGGCCCTCAGAGCAGCAACAGCACCACTTATTATGAGTTTGTGGTGAAGTGGAACCTGCCCCAGTACAACGACACCACCGGGGTCTAAGGAGTAAATCATGGCTATTTCACGCGCACAACTACTTAAAGAATTGCTCCCTGGCCTGAACGCATTGTTCGGTTTGGAGTACGCCCGTTACGGCGAAGAGCATAAAGAAATCTACGAAACTGAGACTTCTGAGCGTTCGTTTGAAGAGGAGACAAAACTGTCCGGCTTCAGCGCTGCTCCTGTGAAGCCTGAAGGTTCTGCGATCTCTTATGACAACGCTCAAGAGGCATGGACCACTCGCTATAACCACGAAACCATCGCTTTGGGTTTCTCAATCACTGAAGAAGCGATTGAAGATAACTTGTACGACAGCCTGTCTGCTCGTTACACCAAAGGCTTGGCCCGTGCCATGGCTTACACCAAGCAGGTTAAAGCTGCCGCTGTGTTGAATAACGGCTTCTCCTCTACTTATGTAGGCGGCGACGGCGTTGCTCTATTCAGCTCTGCCCACCCCTTGGTTAGCGGCGGTACTAACGCCAACACCCCAACCACTCAAGCTGACTTGAATGAGACTTCTTTGGAAGCCGCAGTTATTCAAATCGCTGGTTGGACGGATGAACGTGGTTTGCTGTTGGCCGCAAAGCCACGCAAACTGGTTGTTCCTCCACAATTGATGTTTGTTGCTACCCGCTTGCTCGAAACCGAGTTGCGCGTTGGTACAAACAACAACGACATCAACGCATTGAAGAACAACGGTTCTGTCTCTGAAGGCTACACCGTTAACCACTTCTTGACCGATCCTAACGCATGGTTCCTGACCACTGACGTTCCTAACGGTCTGAAGCACTTCGTGCGTACCCCCATGCAAAACAGCATGGACGGTGACTTTGATACCGGCAACGTCCGTTACAAGTCCCGTGAGCGTTACAGTTTCGGCTGGTCCGATCCATTGGGCGTTTGGGGTTCTTCCGGTTCATTCTGATCCGGTTGCACAAAGAGGGGCCTTCGGGCCCCTTTTTTTACGTTTAAATGCTTGTTGCACATGTTTAAATCATGTATATTAGGATAACTGGGTGATTACCTGTGCCGGACTGCCCCAGCAGACGATGCAACGATTGGTACGGGTACTTTTGCATAAGGACTCTTTGTCATGGCACGTTCTACGTTTTCCGGACCAATTCTGGCCGGTAATTCCCGTTTTGGCGCAATCCGCGATGTTGGTTATACCGACCTCGTGCAAGATTGCAGTATTGTTTTAACAAACACCACTGTGGCTACTGCTGGTTACAGCGGCGGTTCCGGTCAGTTTGTTAACGGCAACCAAATCCCCAACATCAACGGTGTTGTATATACACCAAGCTCTACAGCTTACCCTCCAACTGCCGCCACCATCACGGCTGACGCAGGCACAGGTGGTACTGGTACTTTGTACCGTGGCGTGGTGTTTTATTTGCCTACATCCTCCAACATCAATGACTTCTTGTTGGATACCAACGTAGCTATTACAGCTACCGGCGGCACAATCGGCACCGTTACCGCAAGCATTGGCAATGGCTTTAACACCACCACTTATGGTAGTGTGACCTCAATGAACGCCGCCACTGGTCGTAACACCGTTGTGCAAACTGGCGCTCAATTGTTGGCTACCAATGCAACAACCGCAGACTTTACCAACCCCATGGGTGTGGTTGAGCCAGCAACTTTTTCGCAAGTTGTGGTTACATTGACCATTCCTTACACTGGCGGCACGGGCACCACATTGCCAGTTATCACTGCTGGCACGTTCACTTTTGCTCTGCGTTATACGCAAGTTGACGCCAACATTGGTAACAGCACCACTTACCCATACGGTAACTTTGACTGATTGATGGGGGCTTAGGCCCCCTCTTTTAAGGAGCAATCAATCATGATGCAAACAGATGTACGGGCGGCGCATTTAAACCAATCTGGTTTTTTAACAAAGTTTCGTTGCCGTAAAAAGCAAGTAACTTTGTGTGGAAATGCAAGCCAAGCAGGTAATATTGTTTTCTTTGACACCAATACTGCGCCAGTAACATCTGGCACATATGGGCGCTCAGGTAATACCATCACTGTCTCTTCTACGGGGCATGGGTTAAGCACCGGTGCGACTGTCGGGATTTCTTTTAATAGCAGTTCCGGCGTGTCGGCAACTGATGGCAACTACGTTATCACGGTAACTGACGCCAACACGTTTACCATGACCGACATTAACTCGGGCACTGTGACAAACGCAGGCACCGGTTGTCAATATGTTTCAGGCAATACCAATATTTGGATAGCCACATATGAAACACTGACTGGCGCAACAGCTACACAACAACTACTTGTTCCCGGCGAAGGCCAATTGTGTTTAAACGGCATTTATGTTTACATGGTGAACATGGGTTTTGTGACTATCCACTATGGCTGAAACCAGAAAAGCATCGTTGGCTAAGCGCACGCTGTTTATCGGCGTGCCTACTTACGACGGTAAGCTAAACATCAAAACTGCATTTGCTTTGGCGCAACTAATGCCCAAGGCAATTCAACTTGGTGTGTCTGTTATTTTGTCTGACCTGTCAAATTGCTCAATCATTACCATGGCCCGCAACGCTTTGGTTCATGAGTTTCTAAAAACAGAAGCAACAGAATTGCTTTTTATTGACGCAGACGTTATCGCAACAGCCGATGATATTCTGCGCCTGATGGCTCAAAGTGGTACTAAAGACATCACGACCGGGGCTTACCCCCGCAGAGCCAAAGACCAAAACTTTTTCACCGACTTGTACTTTGATGAGCATGGTGACCTGGAGTTTGATGGCTCATTGATGCGCGTAAAACGCGCCCCAACAGGCTTTATGTTAATCCAGCGCCATGTCATTGAAGCGCTGATTGAAGCCCATCCCGAGTGGATGTATGAGAAGTCACCGACCGAGAAGATGTCGGCGGTGTTTGATTTTGACATTGTGAATGGCAAGTACGTGGGCGAGGATTACCTATTCTGCGACCGCGCTACAAGCATGGGCTTTACAGTCCACATTGATGTGGACATTAGCCTGCCTCATGTCGGCTCCAATGAGTTCACCCGCAATTTCCGCGAGGATGTTGTTATGCCTCTTGTGGATAACATCCGCCAGTCGCGTTTAAAGGTTGTCAATGGCTAAAGCAACACCAAAGAAAAAAGGACCATCGCTGGCTGTTGGCCGTGGTGAAAAGCTCCCTGTCTCTAAAGGCGCAGGTCTTACGGCCAAGGGTCGTGCCAAGTACAACGCCGTAACAGGCAGTCACTTGAAAGCTCCTCAGCCTCAGGGTGGTTCACGTAAAGATTCTTTCTGCGCTCGCATGTCAGGCATGCCCGGTCCTATGAAGGATGAAAATGGGAAGCCGACCCGTAAGGCGGCATCCCTTGCAAGGTGGAAATGCTGATATGAGTACGGAAATGATTTTATGGAACGCATCGCTGTCATTTGTGTCAGCTTTGCTCATGTGGTTCATCAAAGATAAATCTGATGAAATCAAGCGGCTGGACATCCTTTTGAACAAAACCCGGGAGGAAAGCGCCCGCAATTTTGTGACCAAATCCGATGTTCATGGTGACATTGATCGAGTTCTCGCCCGTTTAGACAGGCTTGATGAGAAACTTGAATCTTTTATGCGGGAGCAAAGAAGTGCCCTCAGTTAGTCAAAAACAGCATAATCTCATGGCGATGGTTGCAAACAATCCATCCAAAGCCAAAGAGTTAGGGATACCCAAGTCGGTGGGCAAAGATTTCATGGAAGCCGACAAAGGTAGAAAGTTTGGTTCTGGCGGTGTAAAGTCCCGCGCAGATAGTCAAGTTGTTAATCAGCCGGAAACCCATCATGGAAAATCGGCTCTCTTTAAAAAAGGTGGCGTTATGAAAGAATCAATGGGTCCACGTAACATGTCCAAGGATGTGGAAAAAGGCTCTAACAAACTGACTCGCTTCGGTGAGAGCGCAGTTCAAAAGCGCGGTAAGACCAAAGGCACAAACCTTGGCGATACTGGTCCTACCGTTCCAGATATGGGCGGCATGAAGCGCGGTGGCATGGCAAAGTACGCCAAAGGCGGAATCATCGCCACTCCCATGAAGAAGGTTGTATCCGGTGGCATCAAGGCCCACGGTGAACACAGCATTCAGGAAAAAGGTCATACCAAGGCCCGTCAAGTCTCTATGCCCGGGAATAAGGGCATGAAGCGCGGCGGTAAAGTCTAAGGAGCCATCATGGCAAACTTAAACAGTCTTGCGGCTTTAGCCGCTTTGGGGTACATGTTCAGGGATAAGATTGGCGGCAATAATACGACTGCCCCAACCTCTACCGGAGCGGCCCCTCAAGCCCCACAGCCATCTCAACAGGATCAATCAAATGATGTGGACTTACTTGAGGCCGCAAACAATTCAATTGATTCTCAAGAGATTTCTGATTTTGCCCAAAATTATGGCAATCAATCAACCCCTCAAGAGAGCGTGCGTAACGCAAGCTCTTCATCTAAACCAGCTACAAAGTCCAAACCATCGGCGCAAGGCAATCCCCGCGACCGCGAAGCTGGGATGTCCCGTGGCACTCAGTATGGCTCTTCAGCTTATCAAACCCCAAGTTATACCGGTCAAGGCGGTAGCGGGCGTGGCGGTCAAGGCGGACCAACTGCCAATGAATTGGCAAGATATGTCCAACTTCCAACCAGCGCTCAGACTCAAGCCGGTTTAGAAACCATGATGGGCGGAGGCCCTGGTTTAAAAGCTATGAGTTCAATGGCTAGAGGTCTGGCTGGACGCAAGGCGGCTCAAGAGGCTTTGACTGGCGGTCGCGCATTGGCTACAACCGAAACCCCTGTTACGTTTGTTGGCTCAAGTGGCGCTCGTCAAGTTGGTGGCTACGATGGTTTGCCCGGCACTGCAAGGCAAGCGATTCAAAACAATCCAACCCGTCAAATTGCCAATAACCCAACGCGCCAGTTACCCAACAGCCCGTCAGGTTCTGTCGCTCAAAAGGCGGCTGAAACACCAGCCAAAAAAGCATTGGATGAATCCGATTGGACTGGCGGCGCTGTTGGCTATCGCAAAGGCGGAGCAGTCAAAAAGATGGCAAAAGGCGGTCTGACATCCAAACCGGTGTCAAACGCTTCTCGTCGTGCCGATGGTATTGCAACCAAAGGCAAAACCCGTGGAAAAATTTACTAAGGAGTAATC
>Ga0007828_1000080_pt1 | contig 29981 bp, 18 predicted proteins | sample CryBogCBE16Oct07_FD_71232 | JGI IMG/M metagenome (GOLD analysis project Ga0007828, IMG submission 71232) | Freshwater microbial communities from Crystal Bog, Wisconsin, USA - CBE16Oct07 | ecosystem: Environmental > Aquatic > Freshwater > Lake | place: Crystal Bog, Wisconsin, USA | collected...
GAATGTAGTATATACTGATGTGTTATTACCGGACTGACTTTGGAATGTACTGTAAACAGATGTATTATTACCGGACTGACTTTGGAATGTGCTGTAAACAGATGTGTTATTTCCGGACTGTCCTTGGAATGTACTGTAAACAGATGTGTTATTTCCGGACTGTCCTTGGAATGTAGTATATACTGATGTGTTGTTTCCGGACTGTCCTTGGAATGTACTGTAAACTGAATTCCATTGATTACTATTACCAACAACATCATATATAGTATTATTTGCTGATATTGTGCCAGTTACAGTCAATGTTGCATTTGGTGTATTAGTGCCTACTCCGACATATCCACCTGAGTATCGGCTTCCATCTGCGTTAGTGCTTTTTCCTACATATAAAACATAGTTACCATCATAAAAATTAGCAATGCCTTTACTACCAGATGCTTGTACTACATTTACAGCATATACGGAACCATTATTATTGATAACATTAAATGCACTCGTGGTTCCTACATTGATTGTTTGATTTGAAATACCACCACTAGATGAAATAACTCCATGAATTGTTAAATCACCCCATATTTGCTGGGGTGCAATATTTGGATAATTTTGAGCTAAATTTGTTTGTGTTAATACATAATATGCTGAATTTTGATTTACATAACTATAAACTGATGTATTGTTTGCAGACTGTCCTCGGAATGTGCTGTATACACTAGTATTGTTAGCAGACTGTCCTTGGAATGTACTGTAAACACTCGTATTATTTGCTGATTGACCTTGGAATGTACTGTAAACACTCGTATTATTTGCAGACTGTCCTTGGAATGTACTGTAAACAGATGTATTGTTCGCAGACTGTCCTTGGAATGTACTGTAAACACTAGTATTATTCGCAGATTGACCTTGGAATGTACTGTAAACAGATGTATTGTTAGCTGATTGTCCGTTAAATGTACTATAAACACTTAAGTTATTTGCTGATTGTGTACTGAAATTACTGTAAACATTCGTGTTGTTAGCTGACTGTCCGTTAAATGTACTATAAACACTTAAGTTATTTGCTGATTGTGTACTGAAATTACTGTAAACATTCGTGTTGTTAGCTGACTGTCCGTTAAATGTACTATAAACACTTAAATTGTTAGCAGATTGTGTGCTAAAATTAGTATATACATTTGTATTGTTTGCAGACTGTCCTTGGAATGTACTGTAAACAGATGTATTATTACCGGACTGTCCTTGGAATGTACTGTAAACTGATGTATTATTTGCAGACTGTCCTTGGAATGTGCTGTAAACTGAATTCCATTGATTACTAGTTCCTGTACTAACATCATTAACCGTGGATATAGTCCCAATTATTGTTACTTTTGCATTACTTGTGTTTGTTGTTCCGATTGCTACGTTACCTGCATTATCGATTATAAATGGACTTGGATCATTGCCTCCTTGATCTGATACCTTAAATGCATATCCATTCGCATTAATTTGTGATACAAATAAACCACCATTAGGATTATTAGATTGAATTACAGCATCAGCACTATTTGATATGGAAGTAGTACCCATGCCTAATCCCTGTACATAAATATTTCCCGATCCACTATAAATATCACCTACACTTGTGATTTTACCAACTGCTGACAAGTCACCAATTAATGTCAATTTAGCATTACTTGTGTTTGTTGATCCGATTGCTACGTTACCTGCATTATCGATTATAAATGGACTTGGATCATCGCCTACTTGGTCTGATACTTTGAATGCAAAACCGGATGTATTATTTTGAGATACAAATAAACCACCATTAGGATTATTAGATTGAATAACCGCATCAGCACTATTTGATATGGAAGTAGTACCCACCCCTAATCCCTGTGCATAAATATTTCCTAAACTACTATAGATATCACCAGTATTTGTTATTTTACCAACTGCTGACATGTCACCGATTAATGTTAATTTATTTTGACCTAAGTTTGTAGTACCAATACCCACATTACCTGCGTTATCAATTACAAATGGACTTGGATCATTACCTGCTTGATCTGATACCTTTAATGCAAAACCACTGAGATTAATTTGTGATATAAATAAACCGCCATATTGGTTATTAGATTGAATTACAGCATCAGCACTATTTGCTATAGAAGTAGTACCCATACCCAATCCCTGTGCATAGATATTTCCTGATCTACTATAGATATCACCTACGTTTGTAAATGTACCAGTTGAACTTATATTTCCAACTGATGTTGTATTTCCTATAATATAAACTTTATTTGTATTGTTTACTGGTAAAGCTGATAATCCAATACCCAAATTACCAAATTGATCGATTATGGTTGGACTATTATCATTTGTATGATCTGATATTGTTAAAACATTTCCCGTTCCCAATTGAGTAAAATTTACTAATGATGTTGTGCTATTACCAGAAACTGTTAAATTTTTTGTAGTAAGGTAGGAAGAAGCATTATAAACCCATGTAGCATAGTCTAATGTTTTTGTATAATCACCTATATTAGATATATCTGTCTGTTTTGTATTTCCTTGTTGAACTACCGCAGTTTGCTCTAAACCAGTAAGTTTATCTGCTATTGGAAGATCTACTATTAGTTTTACTCTATCTGATGATATTGATACATTAGCCATTTTTAATATTTAGTTTATTTTTTACTTTAATGAATGTGTACTTTATTAATAATAGATATCCAACTTAATGAATTACTACCATATGATACACCAGTAGAATACTGTCCATTATAACCACAAGACCATAAGAAACCATTACTGTCTGCTGCTGTAAATCCCGTACCACTATTGTAGCCCCAAACATCAAAATCAACAAATTTAATATTCGCATCTTTATAAACAGGAGCAAAATACTTATTTTGATTATCATTACCATTTCCTAATTGACCATAATTATTATATCCACTAGCCCATAAATTACCATTCGAATCTAATGCATAAGCCATTCCATAGTTAATATCAATTCCTGCTATTTTTATTATATTAGTGAGATTTGGATTATATGGGGATGATATAGAACTTGTGGTTCCATTACCCAATTGACCCTGTCCATTATAACCCCATGTTCTAATTGTTCCATCATTTAATAATACTATAACGGATGCATTGTGATAATCAAATGTTTGTATGTCTTTTACGTTTTGAAGAGATGAGAAAGTATTTAAAGTATTATGTACATCATTATCAATCGACCCTACTCCCAATTGACCGTAATTGTTACTACCACATGCATATAAAATTCCATTAATAATAACATGAGTAGTACCTACTCCGTTCCATAATTTTGATTTGATTACATCTGCATGATTATAATTAGGATTACTTGTTGTTTGTAATTTTGAAAAAGTTAAAACATTTGTCGGTGCCCCATTACCCATACCAAGTTGACCGTTATTATATCCCGCTACGTATATTTGTTTATTACTATCCACTACAAAACTATAAGAATAAGAAGCATAATCATCGCCACATGCAAATGTTTTTGTTAATGTAACATTAGCTATATCCCCTTGATTTACTAATTGTGGTGTTTTTACTGCTGTTCCGTTAGCAACACCTATTCCCAACTGACCGTATCCATTATAACCCCAAGCATAGAGTTTACCTCCTACTATAGCTAAACAATGTGGATTAGCAACTGCACCATTATGACATGAAAAATATGTTACATTCGAAATACCTTGTATTTTTACCCAGTAATTTCTATCATTTGTATCACCTTGACCTAATTGTCCCCAATTATTGCTACCTGTAGCATAAAGATTTCCTGTGTTACTAAGAGCAAATAAAGAAAATGCAGACGAATACCAATTTGTAATATATTCATTAACTCCAAGTGGAATCATTGTTTGTTTAAATCCATCTGAATAATTTGCGTTTGGTCCTAACCCCAAACCATAACCATTAGAATAACCAGCAATATATAATCTATTATCTAATGATTGGAATGTATTAGTTCTATAAAAAGTAGAAGTACCACAGAAATTAGGATCTTTTTTAAATGATTTAAATCTCGTTTCCTTATTTATTACTAAGCCGTCCCCATCACCTGTGAAAGAATTCGCAACTACTGATCCATATACTGTTATGCCATTAGTCTTTGATGTAGTTCCTCCGACTATAACATTACCAGCATTATCAATTATAAATGGACTTGGATCAGTACCACCTTGATCTGATATTTTTAATGCATATCCATTGGTATTAATTTGTGATATGAACAACCCACCATTAGGATTATTAGATGCAATAATAGCATCTGGGTTAGAATTAGATGCTGCTGCACCTATATTTAATGCTTGTGCATATATGCTACCATTTGCACTATGTATATCTCCTGTATTGTATATTTTGCCAACTGCGGATAAATCACCAACTACTGTTAATTTATTTCGACTTGTGTTTTTAGTACCTATAGCTACATTACCAGTATTATCGATTATAAATGGACTTGGATCATCGCCAGCATTATCTGATACTTTTAATGCAAAACCGGATGTATTATTTTGAGATACGAATAACCCGCCATTAGGACTATTGGACACAATAACTGCATCAGCATTCGATGGTGATGCTCCAGTACCCAATGCTAATCCTTGTGCGTATATTCTCCCTGATTGACTATATATATCTCCAGTATTTGTTATTTTTCCTGTTGTTTTAATATCACCAACTACAGTTAACGCTCCTTTACTAGTATCAGCTGTACCGATACCTACATTACCATAATTATCAATTATAAATGGACTGTTATCGCTCAATCCTGAATCTGTTACTTTAAAAGCAAATCCACTAGTGTTATTTTGAGCTACTAATAACCCACCATTTGGGTTATTAGATACTATAATGCCATCTGGATTAGATGATGATGCACCAGTACCTATTGCTAACCCTTGTGCATAAACGCTACCACCGCTACTATAGATATCACCGATATTTTTAATTTTACCGACTGCTGAAAGATCACCAATTACTGTTAATTTATTTTGACCTAAGTTTGTAGTACCAATACCCACATTACCTGCGTTATCAATTACAAATGGACTTGGATCATTACCTGCTTGATCTGATACCTTTAATGCAAAACCCTGATCTGAAGATTGTGTTACAAATAAACCTCCATTAGGATTATTAGATAAAACAGTAACATCAGCATTAGATATTGATGCTCCTGTTCCTACTATCAAACTGTTACTATATAGTGTTTGATTAGAACTTACGTCACCCACGACTGTTAAAGTTCTATTTGGTGTGGATGTTCCTATGCCGATGAAACCGGGTGTTGAGTATTTTCCGTCTATATAAAAAGCTATTCTTCTTGTATTTATAAAATCATGGTAATAAGCTTCCATGATTGAATATTGATTCGGAATTATATTAAATTGCTCAAGAGTTAACGCAGGTTTAACACCAGCTGAAGAAAGATATAAAGTATCGCTATTAATCTGATTTACGTTATTGTGATTTGTAGTAACATTATTTACGTGTAAAGAACCATTTAGATATAAATCACCATTTAATTCGGTATCACCATTTACAGTTAATTGTTTAGTTGGTGATGTTGTATTAATACCCACCTTTGCTCCGAGCAAAGCAGCACTATATGCACTTGTTGTAGGTGTAAATGCACTTAAAGGTCCATTTAAAACAAACATACCCTGAAATGGATATGAAGGACTTGCTATCGGATCATGTCCAGCATCTGGATTTAATCCTGATGGATTTGTATGGTGATTAGATCTATGATATTTTTCGTGAAAACGTGACATGATTAATATTAATAATTACCCTAAAGGACTGATATTTTCATTACAACAATTAGATGTTGCTAATCCCCAAGAAAACGGATTAGGAAAATCTGATGAAGTTACAGTTGGTGCATAACTGTAAATAGATGCGTTTGATGATCTTAATTCAGAATAAGTTATAGGATTTATATTACAAATACGAATTACAGGTAATGTTAAATTATAGCAACTCATAGCTTTCCAAGACCAACAAAATGGTTCTGAACAACCTAAATTAATTCCAGTTAATGTCACTGCATTTGTAATAGAAATATAATTTAATAAAGTATTTAAACTATCATAAATTTTAGATATTTCTCTGTTTATAACTTGAGGTATATTAAATTCATTTACACCAACTCCTATTTCTTCGTTTTCAATATAACTTGAAAAAACAGGTCTAGAATCTACGTATATCGGTAATTTTGAAAAATAACTAACAGTTCCATATGGTTTTGGTTCTGTTACAATTACAAATTTAGAATCAAACACATTTCTAAAACTTTTAATATTTTGTATAAATCTAGTAAATGCTCTATTATAAACTATATCTTGGGTAAATTCATCCCTATATGCGTAGGTTTGTTCTCTTGTCCAATATTGATTACCTAATCCTTGACCTATTCTAAATAAACTAACTATATCTTGACACTTTATTAATGAATTTGAAGTTATGAAAATTAGAGATTGGTCATATGATGTTCTAGAATTAACATAAACTAATTCATTGTTATTATTTGGTATGTTTACTGTCGATATGAATACCCCTAATATAGAATATTTAAATATTATATTATTAGTTGTTATGTATATAAAATTACCACCTTGATCGAATATTAATGAATTTTTGAAACTCAATCCTTCTGCTAATACTTCAGGTAATTCAAATGAATTAATTAATTCTCCTTTATTATCAAAAACATAAATTAATGAATTTTTAGTTAAAACGTATACTAGTGAAGTAGTTGGATGAATTGCAAATGATATCGGGTCATAGTTTTGTTTTAAAAAGTCTGATGTAAAATATGTATACATCCAATTTAAATCTCTAGTATAATGTTTTATACATTTGTTTCCAAAGTCTAAAACAAAAACAGTTTGATCGTTTTTATCAAATCTTATTAAATTTGGATTGTTGAATTTGTTTGTATCACCTCTATTACCAAAATTACCAATAGATAATTGTATATTGATTTCCGGAGTAATACCATAACTTAAATTAAGTTTATGGACTTTATTTTTAAAATTATCAACTACATAAAGATTGTTATTAACTTCGTCAAAATCAATTGATACTGGATTTACTAATAATTGAGAAATTTGTTTAATATTATGAAATGGTATTTCAGCTGGTATCTTATAACCATAAAATCCTCTTATATTACCATTATCAATGAAGAATAAATAATTTTTAGTAACTACTGAATCAATTAATGATTGAAAGTTAGTAGTACCATTAGATACTGCATTTTGTACTTCTGTATAATAATAAGAATTGTAATTTACAGTATGCCACTGTATACCTCTTGATAAATCTGAACTATTAGATCCTAACCACCCATAAAATAAAGTGGGAGAATCTGTATTGATAGTTTGGCAATTATATTTTAGATAATCAAAACAATCATATAATCTAGAAATTGCTGTATTGAATATATCGACATCTCCAAATTCGTTTGGCTGTATTTCTATTTGATCTAATGTCCAAGGTAAAGCTAATGTTTCATTTATTAATCTAATTTGAGATTGATCAAAGGTAGGCCAATTCTCGTAAATTGTTATCGGACTATTCAATAATTGGAAATTTTCATTCGTTCCGTTATTGTAATTTACATCATAAGATAAAATATAAACACCAGCTGAAGAATAAGAATGTTGTATTACGTCATTTATGTTATGATATTCAGAAATACCGTCACCAAAATTTATTCTATATGATGTTATTTGAATATTATCAACCAAATTAGTTAAACCATCAATTACATTTTGATTTGCTAATTCGGGTGTTTGAAATTCTATTCTTACAGGTTCTCCTGTCAATGCATAATATGTTCCCAAATAAATATCAGGTTTTACGCTTGTTGTATACGCATATATTGTTTTCGGTTCTAAATTTGAGGTTTGCGATACGCTATTCCATAAATTAGTATTACCGTTATAGTTATTATATAATCCGAATGTACTTGAAGGTATGTTAACATTGAAATTAGAAGTTGCACTTAAAATTAATGGATTCATTACATAAGGATCAACTGTAAATGGATTTGTAGCATCTCCAACATATAGACTGAATAGATCATATATTCCATTCAATGCAGGTACTGTTATATGTTCAACCCAATGTCTACTTGAAATCATATATGTAACTGTGCCTTGTAATGCTGATTGTATTAATCTAACTGGACTATTTGCTGTATTTGGTGGTGTTATTGTTTGAACAACACCGACGAATATATTATTATCTAAATTTATCGAAGTAACTGGATTAAAAGAAGCTGAGAATTGCGTTGCTGCATGATAATCAAATACAATAGCAGTATCGACCGCAGAAACTTCTAATGTGCATTCTTGGTATGGTACTACTCTAGGTGATTGATAGAATGCATTTGTTGGATTTGTTGATCCACTAAAATCAACAGTAGTTGCTGTTAATCTATAATAATCTACATATATAGAACTATTGGATTTTACAGAGGTAAAACTTAAATCTTTTATATTTGGATATTTCGGATATAAATTACTATATGCTGTAAGTTTTGTATTTAAACCAAATACTGATCTTAATCCTGTTGGACTACCATTATATAAATATGGTATTTCGAAAGAAGCTATTTGATTATTTGATGAATATATTGTTGGAATATTTCCAAAAATGTAATCATATTCAGTACCAACTACATTTGCCGAAAAATAAAAATTTTGAGTTCCTGATTTTTTATTATCATATGCAGTAGGAGCAATTGATAATGTATAATTTGTATTATCTATTAATGTCAAATATCCACTGTTACCAGTTTGCCAAGTATATGGTGGATATACTATAAATTCAGGACTCGTATAAAATTGATTTTCTGGTATTGTGTTAATTATAGTAGTTGATACTATATCATGTTTAAAACTCCAACCAACGGGACTAGCTGAAATTGCACATAAATTAACATAAGTGGTAGTTGCTCCTGATCTTACACTATAAGGTAATGCTGAAATATTATTTATATTAGTTGAACTTAATTTAAAATTAGTACCTAAATTATCAGTAATATTCCATTGGTAATATGCCGCCTTTAATTTAGGTAAAACATCAGTATTTGTATAAAATACATATTTATTCAAATCTGTATTTGGCCTTGTTATTACATTCTGTTTACTTCTCGTGTCTGCAACTATAGCTGAACCTATTTGATCGTTAAGCCATGTGTATTGTGCATTTACCGTATATAAATAATTCGGATTAGTATATAAATTGTATTGTTGTCCGAATGTTTGAAATTGTAAAGATTGAGCTAATGGTAAAAGTGTTTTGAAATCGCAATTAAACACCGAAGGATCAGGATAGTTTTCTACAACTGCTGAATATTTTGCTATAACTGTCTCTGTTTTATAGTGAGAAGTTAATGTAAACGGTAATGTTAATTTTGTAAATGAATTTACGTTTGTTGGTAATGTAACTGAAATATTTATAGAAGATAAATTGAATGCAAAATCAACTTGACCGCTTTTATATTGAGTGCCATCTATTTTATAAGCTGTTAAATCATTAGTCCATGTCCAATATAATGGAACATAATCTGGTATGTTGTATATAATACCGTCTACATTAACACCAGCTGTCAATGTAAAGTTGACTGTGTTATTTTTAGCTGTCAATGGACTTTCTCCTATAACAAAATTATTTTGAGATAAGAAATCAAAAAGTCTTGGATCTGTATTTATAGTATAAGTTTGATTGTATTTTTGTGATGATAAAGTTATAGTTGTTAATGCTGGACCGTAACCTGAAACGTATATGGTTTGTGTGGTGCTATCAAATGGAACTGATTGATTTGGAGTTATATATGTTATAATTCCGTTGATACTATTTATAGAATATATTTTAATATTAGAAGATAGCGGTGAATTGCAAGTAAAATTCCAACTTATATTTGAATTTGTTAAATTTTTATATGGATATAAATTATCATTATTTATATTTGATATATCTAGCTCTATTAAATTTTGATTTTCTCTTAATATGTTAAAATAAATCGGTACATTATGCGGTAAAGCTGTTGTTGTAATGTTAACAGTATTAACACAAGATGAATCAATTCTATCATTAAAGTCAAAACTACTTAAACTTGCTCTGAAATTTGCAGTAAAACTATCATATGCCGCTGCTCCTATTATTTTAAATCCATTTCCAAGTTGATTAACTGGAATATATGGACTTGTAGTTAAATCATAATAATTTTCTGCATTAGGACCATAAAAACAAGATAGTAATTTCACTAAACTAACATCTATATAGTTAGGTACATAATAATCTAATGGTACTGCGTTATTGGTTTCTGATGTTATTCTCGTGTCGGTAGTAAGATTGACTATCTTATCTATTAAAACCAAACGAGCAGAATCATTAGGTGCAAATGTGTTAATATCTAAAAATTGACTTCCATATTCACTAGCTAAACATAGTTTAATAAGTGCAGAACCTGCATCAGATTGTACTATTCCCGAAGATAAATTAAAATTTAAATTATAACTGTCACTAGGTGTTTTAAAATTACTATCTTGGAAAGAATTTATGAAACTATAATGATAAATTGGATATGGAACTGTCCATGTGACTGTATCATATGGATTTTGGGAAGTGTTTATTGGTGTATTTAAATTTACATTTACACTAACTCCAGTTAAAACTGACATAGTAGTATTAAAGAATACTGGAGAATCTGCGATGTATGAAAATTCTAAATTAGTACCGGGCACTCCAGTTAACTGATTAAATGGTCTATTATTTGAATCAAGATAAAATGTACTTTGATACTTCAAAGCAGTACTAGTTAAATTTATTTGAGTTGTTAATATTGCATTTGCGGGAGATTCCTTCGGAATCGATATATTAACCGCACTCTGGAATAGTTGGAAGGTTTGTAAATAATTTAAAGTTGCAGGATTTAAATCTTGAATGAAAGAAGTTCTAAATCCCGTTTTTAACGTATTAGGAATTTCTTCGGGATATACTTGTCCTATTGTATTAACCGTTCCGTCTGAATATTTTGTAGTTGAACTTGAATATTTGACAAATCCTGAATCGTTTCTTATTTTACTATTTGATTCTAATATCTTTTTAAAAGATATAGGATTATCAGTTTTTGTAAATTGTATAAGAGGATTTGATACGACTTTTTTTGTTGCTGATAAGCTATAAACTAATGATATTGGATTAGTATTGTTTTTTATATTTAATAAATTACGGGGTGTATTTTTATAATTTAAATGGTATCTATATGCTAATTCTTCTGCATTAATATCATCATAATATGTTGCATCATAATTTATTAAAACAGAAGAAGTAACTAGTGTAAACGTTCCATCATTATTAGCTGTTACTGATACTGGTTTTAAATATAATTTCTGAGGATATAAAAGATATGAATTAAATATATGACTTTGATCTGTTGTCTTATTTTGTAAATGTGGTCCATTGAAATCAATATACATGTAGTTAAAAATATTTAAATTATTAACTCTAAGATTTGAAACATTCCAAGTAAAGGTATCAGCTACACCCGGCGAATAAGATGTTAGATATTTGAGATTATCAGTAACTAATATAGTATAACTGCAATACCCATAGTCATAATTGACACCACTATAAACATCAGAAAATGAATTTATATCATTTTTAGGATTATTAACAAATCTAAAAATATTTTCTGCTGGTACAGGATTATCCAAAAAATAATATAAATTTTGATTTAATAAATCTGGAGATATCAAATATTTTTCATATGGATATGTTCCGTTTTTTGATATATTAAATGATCCCATATTACTAATTATTTAAATTTTATAATTTTACAATCAAATTAAACCCAATCCTTTGTAAAATTGATATGTAAATATAAATTCCATGACTCCATCATCTGTATTCCAATTTAAAAATGTATCTGGATATTTTTGATTAATTGTTTTATTTAAAAAAGATATCATTTGATCTCGATTAAAATTAGAAAGATCCCAATCTACTAAATTATCAGACAAAGTTAAATTATTTGATGGTTTATATGAATAAAATTCATAATATCTTTCCCAATCTGATCCTAATTGTAAATAGTTAGCCAAACTACTCAAACTGTAGTTTTTACTACCACTAACAGAAACGTTTAAAGCATTTAAATTACCCTTAGTGTCTATTTTACCCGTATTAATTAATTGATATTTTTCCAACGAATTCTTTTTTAATATTATTGGTATTCCAGCCGATACTACATATGTTTTAGAATCTAACAAATCACCTCTGTTTTCATTTCCATTTTTACTTATGGTGTTAAAATTATAACTATCATCAGTATATGAACCAAATAATCTACTTTGATTTATACTTAAAATATCCATAGATCTTCTAATATCAATCGGATAATTCAATCTAAAATCATCGGTATCTAAAGATATTTGATTAGATAGATCATATAAAGAATTAACATCACAAGTATCTATGTCCGATTGATTTGATATGAAATTAGCTATTTTTTCATACGTAGAAGTACCCAAAGCATCATGACCGTTTGTAGTATTATTAAAAATAGGATTTAAAAATATGTCAAACAAATTTTGACTATTCTGAAGACATTCTTGGAATGAAAAAGATTTTATTTGTTTTGTTAAATCAAAATTTTCATTAATTTTAAATAAATCATAATAATTTCTATCATAGATAGAAAAATATTTTATATTATTTGTATTATATTCTATTGATGAGTTTCCACTTAAAAATTTATAATAAGTTCCATTTTTAACCGAAAACTTGTTGGGATCATTATAGTGTATATCAGAGTATTTATTATACCATCTAAATCCCGACCAATCACCACTTGCTTGTAACGACTTATTCCACTGATCATAAGTCATATATGTGGGTGTTCTTTCCGCACTTAAATTAAAACTAAATCCTTTTGGATTTATTATAAAATTATCATATAAAGTAAAATCATTTGCATTTATAACATAAATTCTATTTTCTATTGAGTGTATAACATATATGTTATTTTTAATATCACTAGCAATTCCTTCTAATGCTGTTTCATCTGCATTATTGAAATCATCAACGTTATTAATGTTTCTAGATTGTTGTTTAGTTTTAAACCAATCCATCCCACCATAATCGAAATAATTAAAGTCTGTTATTTCTATTTTTGTAAAAATACCATTTTGTATAGTGCCAACCCAATCATAACTATATGTAAACCAAGGATTTTGATTTACATCTAATGTAATATGATTTATTCCATTGAATGCCCCATATGAACTTAAAACGTTACCCTTTGAGTCTAATTTATTTAAATAACCATTTCTAGCACCAACATCTTCACTTAATACTACCCATATATTGTTTTTATTATCACAAACTATTTCCTGTGGACAAGAATATGCTGGATATGATAATGCTGTTAATTGTGTACCATTAGTATCATATTTTACTAACCATCCACTAACGGGACTAGAATAACTAACCCATATGTTATTATCTAAATCGGTTTCAACAAAGGTTGGATTTATTATCAAATCGTTCAATGTCAAAGGTGGATTGAGAGTAATATTTGGATCTGTTTCGATAATAGCAGATTGGCTATCTAAAAAGAATTTATTAGTCGGATAAGTTATTAAATTTTGATTAAAGGTAGCTGCTTTGAGAAGGTTACCTTTATTATCAAACTTCAAAACATGAGGTGTATCATATAAAGCAACCCAAACATTATTATTACCATCCACCGAAACAGAACATGGTGTAACTTTACCATTCACATATTCAGTTAATTTAATAAAACCATTATTAACTACAGTATTTTGCAAATCAACAGTTACTAATATATCACCTTTAAATGATACTCTGTATAACATATCAAGTTCCGAATCAACCATCCAAGCATGATATGTTGGTGCAGGTAATGCAGCTATACTATAGATTCCATGATAACCAGATGTAGCATATGAATTAGTAGCAAAAAAATCAACATCAGGTTTAGGTGATAAAATCGGCATATTAAACGCATTAGTATATCTTTTATCTAAATACTGATTCGTAATAGAATCCAAACTTGGATTTTTAAAATAAACAGAAGGTGCAATCATTCCTGCATTTGGATTAGATATCCATAAAACAGGATTATAAAATTGAGATGCTTTATTTGGAATTGGATAATAACCATTTGCTGTGATATAGTTATCTATTGAACTACTACCATATGAGAAAGTTCCTTTATAATACCCGCCTGATATGAATCCATTTGAATCTTTAAAATTAAATTGAATATTATTTGGAATATAATTAAAATTCAATTCATTACCTGATAAATTAAAGGCTGATAAATTTATACTTAAATTAAAAGATGAATCGTTTGGTATGTAGTGAGCAAATTCAAATTTATTAACAATTTGTGTGTTGTTACCATCATATAAATCATCATATGAATAATTTTTATTAAAACCTAAATTTATTAAAAATGGTATATTTTGATTTGTAAATTTAATTTTTGGTATTTGATTATTTAAATTTTCGGTTATTTCTATAAAATCCGGATCTCTACTTAAAAATATGTGTGGTACTGTTATTGTTGCTAAACTATTTGCGAAACTAGGAGTTTTATCATCATAATTATGATCTCCGTTGTTTATGGGTAAAGCACTAGTTTGTAATGTTGCTATTATTGTTGTATATGGTTGATTATTTATTGCTAAATCTAAATTGTATAAATCATCAATAAAATAAAATTCAGCAAATCCCGAAACGCCTATTACTGTCCCTGTCGATGACAGATTACCATACTTGTCTATCTTTATAGGAGTATCAATTGTTTTTATTGTATCTATTTGCTTTCCTGATTTGTCTAAAAATCTCCATTGTGGTCTTAAAAACGACCATTTGTTTTCCGGTTCTTGATATTTATAAGATTTAGAAAATTGTGCTCCCAAATCTATGTAATGTGAATCCGTTGAACTTGATGTTATGTTCAATCTAAAAGGATATCTGTTTAGATGACCAGCATATGTAGCAGGGGGAACAAAATCAAAATAAATTGATTCATTCAGAAAAAACTTTATTTCTATAAAATCAGTATCTGTTATTGAATTTCCATTAGAATCAAAAAAAGTAAATTTTACCGTATACTTGCCCGGTTTCTGATACGTATGAGTTGGGTTTTGTTCTCTGCTATATGTATTATCGCCAAAATCCCATAAAAAATTATTATATCCGGTTAATTTGTTGTTAAAATAAATTGGAGTTGCTTTTGCGTATCCTGAATATGCATCAGCTAAAAACCATCTAACTTTTATGGTTTTTGAATATATGTATTTTACGTTTTGATTTCCATCATAAACATAAAGTGTAACTTTATAATCACCTGATCTTGTATATGTATAAGAGGGACTAGGATCTGTGCTGTTTCCTACATTATCACCAAAATCCCAATAAAAATTAGCATATGTTTCTAAAGTTTCATCATTTATTAAAAATGTAAAACTGGTTGATTGTGTATATCCATAATCATTTGGTGATACTGTAAAATAAGCACCATCAAATGATAAAACATTTATATTCGCAGAAAAAGCTGATAATGGTGTGTTATCTGAATCTAAACAATATAAATTTACTGAATATATACTAGGTTGAGCAAAATTATGTTGTGCTGTGGTAACTGGAGAATTAGAATATATTAATTTCTCTGTACCATCACCAAAGTTCCAAACTATACTATTACATTGACTTAAAAGAGAACTACTAACACTAAATATAAAATTAGTATCAACGTATCCTTTATCTGGTTTTATAGTAAAATTAGGATTCATTTATATTAAAAATCAGCTGCCTTTATAACTCCAGTTGGATCTATCACAGATATTCTTGATGAAATATTTGCCAGATTATTAAATATAGGATATTGGAAATTTTTTAACTTTAGATTTTGAGAATATACATTAGAATCTCTTTCTGGATATGTATTATTCCATACTAATAAACTAATACCTTCAACATATGTATTAGTGTCAGATCTATAAGTTTGTATATTTTTTATACCATCGATATTTAAAATCAAAGTAGATAATTCATATATATCTATATATTGACCAAGTGTATTGGTTTGTCTATTAAAAGTCTGACTTAATACTTTTTGTACATCTGCAATTATAGAAGAATCTGCTCTTCTTGAATTTGGGTTTTTTGTTATAACTAATTTTGATGTGGATAAATCATTTGGACTTGCAGTTATATATTCATTAGGAACATAAAAATCTAAATACATATAAACAGGATCAACAGAAACTAATTGTGATGTTATAGTTTTATTTTCGTTTATATCATTAAATATCATTTCTTTTTGAGTTGATAACAAATATTCTTGTGATTCGCTATTAGGAACAAAATAAAAATATATATTATTAAAATTACAATTATTTGCAAATTTAACTTGATTTAATAAAATTCTATTTTCTAATTGTGGTTGATTTAAACCTATATCATAAAGATATTTTATATGTTCTTTTAAATAATCATCATTATTTATAACCGCAACATCAGCTAAAAGATTTGAATAATTTGTTTTTACATATGTTTGATAATCATTTATCGTAACTAATCTATATTGTGATCTAAATGCATTTGGTGCATTTTTTCTTATCGAATCAACGTTTTCAATATCTAAATAAATTGTTGATGGATAATCATTATTAACAGTTATATTTAATAATTGATTAGTTGTTACATAATTTTGAGATGCGTTTAAATCTGAAATTATATTATTATATGTGAGTGTATTATATGGAATAAAATTGGTATCATTTAAACCACTAGCAGCTAATGGTTGAGCATTTGGATCTATTTTTAGATAATATACTTGAACTATATCACCATTACTTAAAGATTTTCCATTAATATTATCACCAAAAGTTATTTCGTAATTTTGATTACCATTCATTCTTACTGTATAAACGGTATCAGTAGCTGAATATAAAAATAAATCAGTTGCTTTAGTCCACTCTTCCCAAACACCAGTTGCTATTGGTTTTACATAAACAAAGATATTAAAATGATCTATATAATAATTTTCAGGTAAAGATATGTACACTATTTCATTATCAATACCCAATGCTGTATATTGGGGATTTTCTTGAAAAGATCCTTGATATAAAAGATATAAGTTAGATATATCAGAGATTACTTCGGATGCGTTTTGTAAATATTTTGTAAAGTTTACATCTTGATTTAAAGAGTAGGTACTACCACCAGAATTAATATAATAATATCTAGGTATTGTGTAATTATTAGAACTAAGAGAAGACGTTGTAGATAATGTAAAAGGTACATTTTGTGTTAATCTGCCAACAGGATTGTAATTTAAAATTTTAACAATTCTGTTCATGTTTTCATAAATTTGAGATTCTGAAAACATACTCTCAGATGATGTTTTATTTAAATAATATAAAAGAGTACTAAATGTATAACTAATAACATCTATTATTGCTGATATATTGGAGCCTTGATAATTCTGATCGGTAAAAACTTGACCTTGATTTAAACGGCTTATTACCAAATCTCTAATACTAGTTCCATCAAATGCAACATAGGAATTTTTATCAAAAACTGAATTGTTATTACTCATTATTAATAATTAGTGTTGATAAATAATTTGACCACCTATTTTTGCTACTAAAGACATAGTATCTTGTTTATTTATTTCATTTATTTTGTAAACTACGGTGATTCCGTAACCGGGTCCATACCCATTCGAGTTATTCTCTACAACTTTCCCACTTGTATTTGCTAAATTAAATAGATTAATTGTTGACTGTGGATTAGGTTGAACAAATATTTTTATTACTGTAACTCTTGGTTCGTATAATGTAATTGCATTGTTTATAGTATCACCTATAGCCTTTGCTCCTATTTCAGTAGCTGGTTCAAATAAAAATTGTTCTAAAGAACAACCAAAATTTGGATTTAAAATCTTATCACCTTTTTTTGTTGTAAAAATATTATTTAATGAGTTTTTTATTGCTTGTAAATCATTATCTACTAGTATATCGTTTATTGTTGCTGATGGGTTGTTTCCAACACCTATACTTTGTGATTTTTTAATATCTAAATGTATATCAGTATATACTGGTAAAGGAGCACTAATTACCTTCGATGGTAAAACTGTTTTATAATTGGCCTGTTTAGGTCTTATTATAGAATTTAAATCAATTGTAGCCATTATTAATAATTACAAAAATAATGAAATGTTTGCTCTGAATGGTAAGTATTTTATATATTTTATGGCTAAATTCACAAAATTTGATACTTTATTAGAAACTGCTTTTTCTCACTACTCAAATGGTGGATTCAGAGAAGGATCACCTATCAGAATCAAGAAAGATTTTTTCAATTCTGAGTACTTCAAAGCTCATTATTCCGGTGATGAAATCTTTACTAATTTTTTAAATGATTTAGTAGAAAGAGAATATTTTTTCTTTATTAAAAGAGTCGTTGGTAATGGTGCAATGCAAAATATAAAGGATGTTAATGATAACGAAGGTGCAGGTGATTCTTTCTTAGTCTTAAAAATGGACCCAAGAACAGTAGAAGTACCAACAGAATTTTCTGAATTTACTGTACCAGCTGATTTTAAGGTAGTAGAAGTTTTAAACTTTGGAAATAACTTACCTCCTGTTCAGAGTGTTCCTAATCGTTACGAAAAACCAATTGACGGTAGACCAGTTAAAGTTGAAATTGATGTAAATATCAATAATCAACCGACCGATAAGGATTTACCAGCAAATAACACTGCTATTCCAGCTGTACCAGCACAAGCAGCTGTTGTTACTACTCCTAAGAAATTAAAGAAATACTCAAGATAAAGCGTTTTCTATCGCCATAATACAGCAAAAGAAATTTATCTCGTGATCGGTAACAAAATTGTCTCTATAGACATATTCTCCGATCTCTATTAGAATTCTCTTCTTTTTCATTTCATCTAGTTTTTGATTTTCGTAAAACATTTCTAGTAAATTCTTCAAAAGAAGCTGATAATCTGAATTAAATGTTTTTTCGTTTTCTATTACAAACTTTCTAATCTTAATAGAATCGATCTTTGTCAGTAAATCACTATAAATTTTCTGAACCGTCTGAATAGATTTGTTGTCGTCGGTTATATTCAAAACACCTTTAATAGAAAATTTCTGAAGATCATTGATGATTCTTCTCAAATCAGGTAGATTGGTTTCAATATGCTTGTAAAGCATACCCAATTCCGGATCTGTAAATTTTACATTTTCATCTTTTAGAATTTTACAGCATCTCTTAGTAGCTTCAAAATTATCAGGTATAATATTGAACATCAAGCACCTAGATTGAATGGGTTCAATAATTCTGTTGATATAATTTGCTGTTAAAATAAACCTAGTATTAGAAGAATACTCTTCCATAACACTACGGAGGATTCTTTGAGCATCAGAAGATGTACCGCAAAATTCATCAAGAATAATCACTTTCTTCTTTCCATCTAGAGAAGAAGTCTGTGCAAAAGAAGTAACCTTATTTCTTATGGTATCCACTCCATTCTCGTCAGATGCATTAATATAAAGATGTTGACATTTCAATATATCATTGACAATAATCTTAGCCAAAGTAGTTTTACCTGTACCTGAATTTCCGTATAAAAGTAAATGTGGTGTATCTTCATTTATAGTAGAAAAGAATTTACGATTCTCTTCTGTAAGAACTAAATCATCTAATGTTTTTGGTCTCCATTTTTCAACCCAAAGCTGGTCATAAGAACTCATATATCCATGATATCTGAAAATTTACCTTTGTCAATTCTTGATAATGGGTAAGTATTAGTGTAATATATAATCATGTCAAACGATCCCGAAATAGATTCTATCATAGATCAATTAAAAAATGATGCAGTTCCTTCAATTTCTTTACCAAAACAAACCGAAATAGTAAAAACAGAGCCATTAACAGATGCAAATGTGGGTGACTACGTTTATGAAAAATCTGCACAATTGGTAGATTCTACTTTAAATGCGATTGAGAACATAAAGGATAACATTTTAACGGGAACTGACCCAAAGGAATTAGCTGCTTTATCTCAATTGATAAATTCAGCAACAAAGGCATTAGACCAATTAAATAAAATCAATATTCAAAATAAGCAAAATAAAAATAATATTGAAATTAAAAAGATGGAAATTGAATCTAATGTTAATAATCCACCACCTCCACCTACTACGAATATTATGATAGCAACTAGAGAGCAAGTTATGGCTCAGTTGTTTGATAAAAGTACGAAGAAATTACCCAGTTCAGAAGTTATAGAGGGTGATTTTGAAAAAAGTTAATTTTTAATTTTTTTTTTGTAAAAGTACAAAAAAAGTGCCTCCACACATAGCAATCTGTGTGGAGGCTTTATTTTTTTCTAAGATTAAACTTAGAGGTAGTTAGCTACGCTTGCGTTACCTGCGAAGTTGACTCCGAGACCACTTACTATGATGAGGTGGTAGTATAAGCTTGCACCAAAGATATGGTCAACTACACCGTAACGAGTCATAAGACCTACTCTTGGAGCAAAGTCATTAGGACCGACGGTACGCTGAATCATAACTGGGATGTATGGACAGTATACGATACCTGTATCATAGTATTCTGTTCCCTTATACCCTAAAAGGGCATACTCCACATTGTTACGCTGCTGTGCAAGATACTGTGCATCAGTACGTGTATCACGATAGACGGTAAAACGTCCACCGAGAGTACCAACCTTTGCGATACCAGTAGGCTGTGTGTTAACGTTTCCGTTAACTGTCATCCACTGGAATTCTGGTAACATTTCAAGGATTGCACACACGCGAGGTGTGGCAATAATGAAGTTAGCAGAACCTCTACGGTTACGGATTGCGATGCGGTTAGCTTCAACAATTACCTTACTGTAGAAATCACGGTTGCGTTCGCCAAGCCAACGTGCGTCAGCCGACTGTGCGTACCAATAAGAGTATCCATTTCCAGCATAGTTACCTGTGGGGCCACCTGCATTGAGACATGTTTGGATCATTCTGATAACCATTTCACGGTCGATTTCGGCCTGAATTTCGTAACTCATTGCGTTAGTTAATTCGGAGTCGATGTCGAGACCGTTCATGTTCTTGAGATCTTGCTCAAGTTCAACGGACCAACGAGCGGCGAGACGGCGTGTGCCAGCCTCTACAGCTGTTTTGCTGAACTGAACAACAACCTGTGGGATGTTAGCAGTTAATTCATAGTTACTTAAGAGTGCAGCAACACCTGCGTCTGCGGCGATCATGTCAAAAGGAGAACCTGTGACACCTACACCACTAAGACCGGAAAGTGCTGAAGCTGAAGTACCTGTGAATCGTGTATCCAAATACTGATAGCCTAATTCTTGCTCGTCGGATGATAAACGGGAAACACCGTCTGGTCCACTTTGAGTTGGACCAGCTGATGCATAACCGTCAACACCGTTGCCGCCTAAGCTATCTGCCTCATACTTGTAACGTAATGCAAAAGCAAGACCTACTGGGCCTGACATTGGCTGTACACCTACGATCTCATTTGTGATAAGCTCTGGGAAAGTACGGCGAACCATAGGAATTAAAACCTTTGGTAAGCGGGAATCACCCTTTGCGTATGTATCACCACTGAACTGACTTGGAGAATTTGCGTTGATTGTGCCAAAAACACCAGAGTTACCTGAAATGTTTGAAGCTTCTTCAATGCACCAACGTTCTTGGTTTTCCATGAGGATAGCAGTTGCGAGTCTCTGGTGTTCAGATTCGATTGGAGCAACCTTGTCGGAGCTATAATCGAGAACTGGTGCCCACTTCTCTACTAACTGCTGTGCACGTGAACGATCAATGTAGCCTGTTGAAGGATTTACAGTTTTCATATTCGTTTTTGTATGGATAGAATACTGAATTAATTAGTCTTAAATTATAGAAAAATTACTTTTTACTATAACTCTCAGACTTCTTTAATTCATTCAGATATCCGCCAACGATTGGATCGTTGTTTGTTACTGATTCAGTAACTACTGACACGCTAGGAACCTTGACATCACGGGTTTTAGCCGATGCCTTCGCTTCTTTTACGAGTTCAGTAGCAGCTTCTTCCTCGCTGCGTTCGAACATCTCAACAACATAGTTAAAATTCTCTTCAATATAAGAAGAATCCTTGTCGTTTAACAATTTATGGATAAAATTCTTTTTGTTTGATGGCATACCCTTTGTTTTGTTCTCCAAAACAAGTGCTGTGCCAGCAAGCTTAAGCTTCTCTAGGAGAGCTTCATTTTCTTTATAGGACTCGTTGAGTCTTTCATTAAGTTCATCAATATGATTCTTACCTTCTGCTATTGTTGACTTAATTCCAGCGTCAATCGCTTCCTGATCAATTCCAACAATGGAACGGATCTTGTCAAGCTGTGTACGTGCGTATGTGTTCGCAACAGCTTCCTGTAATTGCTCTTTCGGAAGAGCCTTTTCTAAATAAAGGTCAATGAAATTACTAACTTCATCGATCATTTTATTTTTAAAATTGTCTGCCTTTTCATTTAAGGACTTACGATAGAAACTAACAACACTTTCTAATTTCAAAGCATGATCATTATTGATTGCTTCAACGACCTTTTCGAGTTTTGCTGTGTGATCGGTATCAATTGCTTCGATGAGCTTTTCTAATTTTGAAGCATGATTTTCATCTTGTTTGGAGAGAGCACTTTCAACTTCGAGAGTTAATCTTGCTTCTACTTTTTCATTTACAGCGGTTTCAAATGCTTCAACGATAGCTGATGCTGTTTCTTCGCTGATAACATTCTTATCTAAGGATTCGATGATTGCTTTGAAATTCATATGTTTTATATAATTTACTTATTCTTAATTAATCCCATTTTAGCGATTTTTTTTATAATCTTCCATTCTCTTTTCCCATTCCTTAATACCATTATATTCTCTTACGGTATCATCTGATCTTAATTTTGGTTTATTTTCATTTTTTGGCTTAGAAGAATCTTTTGAAGATTTTGAATCCTTTGGAAGTTTTTTCACTGCCTTAACGGTAGCCTTCTTTTTCATTACAGGTCTTGCATATGGTGCTTTTGGTTTTTCACTACTATCAACCTTTCTTATTGCTTTAACTACTGCCTTTGTTTTATTCTCAACAATTTGATTTAAGGATTTATTTGCTTCAGAATAGTTCTTTTCGCAAAGTTGTGTTAAGAATTTTGAAATTAAATTACGAATACTCATATTATTATTTATCTTTATTTATTACAATTAAGCTTTTTTCAATTCATTAATGAACCAAATAAATTGTTCACGTAGATATGAATCTTTTTCTTTTAATGGAAGTGTTGAAATATTTTTTTCAAATTGATCATACAAAGCTTCAAATTCGCCGTTGTCTGCAAGAACCCATTGTTTTGATTCCATAATACCATTTACGAATGCAGTAGGAACTGACGGATCAGCAACTACATCAATTGCAACCAATCGAAAATCAGAAACATGACCAATTCCGTTTTTCTGGTCAACTCTTCCTAATGCACGAGAAGAAACTCCGAGTTTAACTCCATCTAAAATTAATGACTTTACAATTTGCCCCATAGGAGTGGAAAGAATTTTAGATTTACCATAAAATAAATTTCCATCTTGTTTTAATTCAGAAACAATATGACAAGCTCTCTCTAAATTTACTTCGGGACTGCTTGGGTGATTTAATTCACCAGTTGCTCTTTTTTCCTTAATCATCTCCTTATCGTAACGAGATACTTCACGGACCATTTCTTCTAATGGATAGATTCTTTTATTTCTATTTGCTTCTGCTGCTAATAAATAGGGTCCATATAAAAACATTTCTGATGGAGAATTTCTATTTTGTTCACTTACTAGAACTTTTAAGTCATAATTTGGAGACTCTACGATTAGGTTATAAGCTTTGCTCATATAATTATTTATATCACTTACTTACTCTCTTTTAAGTTTTTTTCATTAAGAATTATGAAAATATATCCTTTATTTGCAGCCCATGCTTTTGCAGCTTGCCATTTTGCTTGATTTACAGCCCATGTAACTTTTTCATAAAGCATAGTTGATTGCTTTTTTTTGTTGGTAATAGTAGGAGGTTTAGTTTGTTTTTCTGGTTTTACTTCTATCAGTAATTTTTTAATTGTCCCGTCTTTTGCTTTTAATGCAGCAACTAAATCAACAAAATATCTATGTATTTTTCCGTCTTTGGGTGATTGGTATGGTATCACTATTGACTCCGATCCCCATGTTATCACATTAGGATTATTATCCAAATATCTAAATGATAATAATTCTAATTTTGATCTATATATAATAGGACGAGTTCCTTTATACTTGTCTGGATTTTTACAATTATAAATTCCTTGAGTATAATTTCTATTTTTTTTCATTAGCCAATGAAAAAACGAACCGGATCAGTATCGATATTGTTTTCTTCTAATTCTTTCTCTAATTCATCTTTTTCTTTGATACCTTGATTCATTAAATCTTGATAATTTACGGTTTGATTACCGAATAAATTTGTACCTGCATATTTTCCTCTAACATGAGCTAATGTTATTTTTGATAATGCAAGAGTATATTTGTAAACCCAAGAATTACTGACTAAATCTTTAATTCTTTTTTGAACTTTAGCTCCAATTAATCCATAATATGGAGATAATGTTGTATTTGGTTCAGGTAATATTTTTAATATCTGAGTTTCAGGATAAAATCTAAGATACGGTTTCAATGCTAATACTTTTTCTCTAGTATCTATCCAAGTTTTAAGTGCTTGCCATGTTATAAGATCATATCCAACGTTACCTAAAAGATTTCCAAAATATGCTTGCTGTGCGATTGTGTTTTCAATAGTAAAAAGTGTGTTTACACCTTGATTATCACCTTGTTCAAATGAAAATACATCAACTACCTTTCTATAATCACCCATGTCATAATCATAACATGCACTCAATGATGGACTGTTACTATCTGTATTATACATGTCTGGAGTAACACTAAAAAGCATATCTATTCTAAGTCCAACACCTCTTTTGTATAAATCAGATCTAAAAACTAGATATTCTTCTGTTACACCTGCAAACTTTGTGAAGTATTCGATTGCTACATCAATTAACTCATACATTTGTTCACTACTAAGCTCAACTTGAACCATTGGTTCGCCCAATGTTCTTCTTATTCTCTGAGCTAATGCATCATAACTCTTAATAGTAGAATTAAAAGTCAAACTACCATGAAAATTATTAGGTAAAACTGATGTTGTGGGTATATTAGGCATTACCTAATTACTTATCTAAGAAATATAACTAATATAAATTCCAGAAACACAAGGCTTCTGTATATCGATTTCATCTTTAAATGAACTAATGAATGGAACGTAACTATCTCTTGATAAGATACCAAATCCTGCTTCATTTTCTATAATCACATCGAAATAACCAGATTGATTAAAAACACCAGAAATTGAAAATGTTAACATTTTATCAGATAAAACAATATAATCGTTTAATTCTATACCGTAAAATCCAATATTTGTAAGAGATAAATTACTAACAGATGAAAATGGATTATAGAATGTGACGGGCGTATTGAATATATTGTAATTTTGCGAACTTAAATATACATTTCTAATATTCCAAAAACTTTTTCCAGTTATATTAACTAAATTTGAATCTATTTCATTATATTTTGGATCATGTACAATAAAATTGTACAAATTAACATCATTTGGATGTGGTTTAGCTGATATTATGAATTCTTCCATCTTACGAAACTGGAACTGGTGCGGGTTCTTCAGAAGTTTCTGCTTCTCCCCCACCTACTTCTGGTGGTGTTCCCGCTTCTGGTGTTGCTTCACCACCAAATTCTGGAATTGCTGCTCCTCCTTCAGTTGCACCTAATCCAGCAGCAGATCCACCTGCTGCGGGTTCTGCTCCCCCAGCACCCAATGCATTAGATGCTTCTTCTGCTGCTTGAATGTGTTCTCTCCAATTGGGACCGGAATTTGAAATTTGCTGTAATTCCCAATTCAATGCTGCATCCTTTCTTAACCATTCCATATTCTCACTAATCTTAGAATCGTTAAATCCAAGATAATGACGTTGTGCAAATGTTTTAGATATTGATTCATTTGCAGCTATATCATTAAATGTCTTATACTTCAATTCGAATTCTTGATTCTTTCTTATTGCAAAATAACTAGATGGTGGATTTAAATGAAGATCAAAATAAGACTCATGTAATTTATATTCTCTCCACCATCCACGTAATTTCAAGTGCGTAACAAATGCTTGTTTTAAGCCTTCCGTAAATTGGTTCTGTAACCTTAAAATGAATTTAGCGAAACGTAATTCTTCACGAAGAATTTCAGCACCATCTTTATATCCGTCTTCCGGATTCAATCTAGTTAATGGAACTTTTAAACTCTTGTAAAGTTTATTTACGAAGTACATTAAATCTTCAATTTTACCTAAGTTAGCACCGCCTTGTAAAACTTCGACATCACTACCGCCTTCGTTTCCTTTCTTAGCAAACCAATAAGAATCCAACATTGATTGTGGATCATACATGTTTGCTGGTCCTTGTCCTTGCTGCGAATCATATGTCTTTTTAGACCAATAAGATTGCATTAATTGTCTTAAATACGCCTCTGCTTTTGCTGGAGGCATATTACCAACATCGATTTTAAATTTCAAACGCTCTGGAGCACGAACCATTCTATAAATGACGACCGCATCTTCCAGTAACGAAACTTGCTTATATGATCTTCTGGCATTTTCAATAAATGGAATTCTAATGGACATGTCTTCGTTCCACATTCCGGAATTTATATATGTAATTTGATTACCATTAAATGTAATAATCTGTTGTTGTAAATTATTCTGACCCATTGGTGGTGGTTGTGGATTGTTACCAACGGATTGATTTTGTTGTAAACTTATTGGTTTTTGAAAAATGAAATTTTCTATTACGTTGTTTTGAACATTATCATAGACAGGGTTTATTAGTTCGCCCGGTATACAGAGCACACCAATAACACCTAAATCCTTCTTCTCTTCATGTACTATATTTTCAAAAAACAATTCACCCTCAATCAATAATTGTCTGCAATATCCCCATCCTTTATGTTCTAAATCATAAATTTGAATAAATTTATAAAACTCTTTTTCTATTTCGGTTCTTTGTTCTGAATCTAACTTACCAAATGATGAGAATCCAATTCTTATGATTTTATCTTGTTCATCTTTATTTAAAAACTCATCACATATTTCATCAAGACAGTCCGAAATTTCAGCATATGATGCCATTCTTCTATATTCAGATATTCTACGAATTTTATCAGTGTCTACTCTGGCGTAGATGTATTTGTGATATGCGTGATCCGATGCAAAGGAACCCGGATTATACATATCGTTCTGACGCATATGTGGTCCCGTAATGACCGATTGCTGTAAAACTCTATATTCATGTCTTTTTGCTAATCTATCAAATAATTCATATTTCGGATTTCCAAAATCCGCATCAACTGCATCTTGCATGTAAGGCAGTTTTTGTAAGATAGATGCTATAAAATTTCTTCCGTTATCCGGTTGTCTATTTGCTGTTGGTAATAAATCAGGCATTTTTAATATTTATTCAAAAATATTATTTATCAAGAAACTTGTGTTTTTAAAAAAACCATGTAAATTATACGATAGATGAAAAACATATTCTTCAATTCTTCTATGCCTAGAAGTATGAGTACACTTCTACAATGTATTTTGAATCAAAATCCCGAAATACAAGCAACACCAACAGATCCAGTATTAGAATATTTGTATGGTGCTAGGATGAATTTTACAAATACTCCCGAAGTAAAGGCGATGGGAGAAGTATTGTCGATAAAAACTTGGAGAGGGTTTTGTTTGGGTGGATTGGAGGGTTATGCAAATTCGTATACTGATAAACCAAATCTTTGTATAAAAACACGGGGTGGTACAATTCATTATCGTTGGTTTGAGGGGTTTATGCCTTATAAACCAAAAATGATTTGTATGGTAAGAAACCTTAAAAGTATTTTTTCTTCTATGGAAAAACTTCATAGAAAAAAACCTGAATATCATCATGATATTCAAAACCATCAAGAAATGAAAGGTACTAGTACTGCTAAAAGAATTGATGCATGGTTAGCAACTCCTCCTGTTGGATTAGCACTTGAAAGACTTCAACAAACTATTTTAGAAGGTATTAATAAAGAAATTCTCTATATTAGAGCAGAAGATTTAACAAGTTATCCTGAACGAGAAATGAACAAAATTTACAAATATTTAGATTTACCTTTTTATAAGCATGATTTCGATAACATAAAACAGACTGTTGAGGTGGATGATTCCATCTACGGAATGACAAAAGATTTACATACAGTCAGATCTTCAATTAAACCAGTAAAAGCAGATTATGTTGATATCCTAGGTAAACAACCTTGTGATTGGATTGATGCGAATTTTGCATGGTATCAAAAACCCTTTGGCTACAGCGTTTAAAATTTATGGACAAATACGTAATATTTCATATCGATGGAGGTTGTGGTAAAAATATTGTTGCAACTGCTGTTGTCAAATCAATTAAAGCCGCATACCCTGAACATAAATTAATTGTCGTTTGTGGTTATCCTGAAGTTTTTTTACATAATAAAAACATTTATAGAGTTTTTAGATTTGGTTCTCTTCCTTATTTTTATGATGATTATATCGATAATAAAGATTCCATAATATTAAGAATGGAACCATATCATTCCGGAGATCTTCTTTATCGCAAAAAATCTCTTGCTGAAATTTGGTGTGATGTTTTAAACATAAAATGTATTGATACTAAACCAGAATTATTTTTAACTGAGAGAGAATTATTGTCGGTTCGTGCAACTCTTGATAAGAAAGGTCCGATTTTAATTGTACAATCTTCTGGTGGTGCAGATGTACAAGGACATCCATATTCATGGGCTAGAGATTTACCTCCTAATTTTGCACAAGAAGTTGTAGATTCTGTTAGAGATAACTTTGATAAAGTAATTCAAATAAAAAGAGAAAACCAAATAGGTATCAATAATACTTTCCATTTAACTGATAATTTTAGAAATCTTTTTTGTTATATTGCACTGTCTGATAAAGTACTCGCAATTGATTCGTTTGTTCAACATGCAGCTGCTGCATTAAATAAATCAGCGGTGGTTGGGTGGATCTCAAATTCACCAGTTGTTTTTGGTCATAAATTACATACTAATATTCTACCAAAATCACCGGAGGCATTTAGACATAGACCTGATTCATATCTTGAGACTGATGATTGGACAGGTGGAAGGTTTTACGAATGTCCTTATGATAATATTGACAGTATATTTGATAAAGATGAATTTGTCGAAGCGATTTTAGGATCAAAGTCAAACGAAATACTTTTCGATTATAATCCAAATATAATAATTTAATAATTTGTAGCTATATCAGGAGCAAGAATATTAGTAGAATTTATTCCTTTCTGTAAACTGTTATATGCTATAAGATTGTTGTATTTTCCATTGCTACCATTATAACTACATTGGTTAAATACTACGTTAGTTACTGTTCCGATATTATAACTATTTTGACAGAAGATACCGGAATTACTAATCGTTCCTGTATTATATGAAGTATTACAAAAATAAGATTTATTAGGTATAATTCCACGGTTGTAAGAATTATTACAAAAGACAAAAGCAGTCAAAGGACTCATATTATTATCAAATACACAACCATTAACACTAACACCAAAATAGTTTGTACCTGTTACTGTAAATGTACGATTGTTTACACTAGATAAACCAACATACTGTAATGCACTTAAAACACATCCTGTTAGATATTGTCCTTGGTTCGT
>Ga0007828_1000081_pt1 | contig 29481 bp, 33 predicted proteins | sample CryBogCBE16Oct07_FD_71232 | JGI IMG/M metagenome (GOLD analysis project Ga0007828, IMG submission 71232) | Freshwater microbial communities from Crystal Bog, Wisconsin, USA - CBE16Oct07 | ecosystem: Environmental > Aquatic > Freshwater > Lake | place: Crystal Bog, Wisconsin, USA | collected...
ACCAACCCAACTGCAAATCTTCACGTGATTGGGAACGTTTATGCAACTGGGGCTAATTTGGGATATCTCAATGTATCTAGTAATTTGAGCGTATCCGGAGCATTTACGTCTAATGCACTCAATACCACATTTTATTATGACACACTCACTATACCATATATTGAAACAAATATTTCAAATGCTTCTATTTCTAATACTTTGACTCTATCAGTTTCAAGTATACTGATACAGGGAGGAACACCTCAGCCGTCGTATGTACTTTCATTGAATCCTTCAGCGACAGGCGTGACATGGGCGGCTCCCGGGTCTGGTCCAACCGGGCCAACTGGGCCAATAGGTACTCCCGTAGGAGCTTACATTACGCCTAGTAACGCAAATAAAACGTCTGTTCAGGCATGGTTAGCCTCGTCGTGCGTTTCTAGCAGGAATTCATTCTGGTCTATATCACTCAAGCCCAGCGTATCGAACGTACCCATGAAGACATATGGAAGTTTTTTTGGTTCGGTAAATATGCCGAACGGGCGCGTAATCATGGCTCCTTACAATTACGGTAACGTCGGATCATACAATCTTAGCACTGACGGGTATGCCGACATGACTACAATTCCCGTAGCACAAGCGGCATTTCAAGGCGGGGTCCTTTCTACCAGTGGAAAAGTTGTTTTTGTTCCGTACAATTCTGGAAACATATGCGTTTACGTCAACGAAAACGGCGGCTCAATGTCCAATACTTTCCGGCACAACGTGCCATTGCCCGCATTTTCGGGAGGGGTTCTAGAACCGACCGGTAACGTTGCACTTATTCCTTACTCGGTAACCTCTAACATAGGGACTTACAATGTGGATTCGAATACGTATTCCAATGTAGTTTGCAATCATGACGGAACTTTTACCGGTGGGGTATTGGGACCAGACGGAGTCATAACTCTGATATGTAACACAAATTCAAACATAGTCCGATACAATCCAGGAGCTGGCAGTGTTACAAACGTTTACAGGGTTGGACCGGCCGGCTCATCTTATTTTAATGGAGGAGTTCTAGATCCTCTCGGAAATGTAATCATGATCCCAGCTTCTTCAAATATAGGAGTCTATAACCCCTCGACAACAATTCTATGGAACGTGACGGCGGGTTCGAGTTTTTGTGGGGGATGCCTCCTTCCCACCGGAAACATAGTTATGGCTCCTTACAAGTCGGCCAATGTCGGAATGTTTGACCCTATCCTATTGACATTCTCAAATTTGAACATTTTACAGACGACCCAGAATACATTCTCGGGCGCTTCGTTAACGCAGGACGGACGAGTCATTCTAACGTCCCAGACTGGAAACTCGTGTATAGTTTCTACTATTACACCGCCTTCGAGAGAGATGGTCTTAGGTCCATATTTTAATAAATTTTAATATCAGATGCAGGCTGTATTTTCAAGATCGGGAGGAGCTCCTGTAGGCATGCCGATTCCGGGAGGTTTTTTGCACATTACGGGGAGCACCATCATTCCACCCGTAACTAGTTACGTAGGAGTGAATGGTCCGGGAGTCACTGTGACCCTGCCGATTGGCGCTCTTTGCTCACAAGGTTATTATGTAATAATAGCCGACGAATCAGGTCTGGCGAGTACAAACCCGGCGTACGCAATTTCTGTAGCTACACAAGGAAGTGACACGCTCGCCGGCAATTCTTATACTCAGGGAATATCATTAATTTCGATAAATTATGGATCCGTCTACATCGTGTGGTCCGGCCTGGGCTGGATTATAGGAAGTGCAAACTTTTCAGAGTATGTTCTCAACCGTGAACCCTATATGACTCCATCGACCACGAATGTATATTTTATACAGAATTGGATATCCTCGGTATGCTCCCCAGCGTCACAGTCTTTCTGGTCGAAACAGACGGCCACTTATTCAAATGTTCAGACCCTTAACAGAAACTTTTTCGGGAGTGTACTTTTGCCGAGTGGGCGAGTGATCCTCACTCCGGGTGGAGCGAATTGCCTCGTAGGTAAGTACGACAACTCTTTGTATTCTGAAATAAATCTAGGTCCGTCACAAGTTTCAAGTAATATTTTTCAGGGGGGAGTGCTGAGTCCTTCCGGAAAAGTAGTGTTCGTGCCGTACTATTCCACGAACATTCAGGTGTACGTGGATGAATCTCAAAGTATAGTGAGTTCTTTTACACACGGAGTTCCAACCCCTGCATTTTCAGGGGGGGTTCTAGATCCGAACGGCAACGTCGTGATGATTCCGGCGGCCACGACGTCGAATATAGGAACTTACAATGCTGAAAGCAATCTTTACTCTAATGTAGTATTTGGAAATTTTGATGGAACTTTTTCAGGTGGAGTCCTCTTGCCGAATGGAAACGTCGTTATGGTCTCGAACACAAATTCAAATATTTGTCAATTTTCTCCAGTGAACAAAACTGTTTCAAATTCTTTTTATATTGGAGGAAATTCTACAAAGTTTTCGGGTGGTATTCTTGTACCGAGTGGCAACGTGATCCTCGTACCGATGTCGACCAATTCAAACGTGGGGGTGTTTCAACCTTCAAATAACACATTTTCAAATATAGTAACAAATACAGGGACGAATTCTTTCAGCGGAGGTTGTCTTCTTCCTACAGGTAAAGTCGTTCTGGCGCCGTACCTCTCTGCAAATATAGGCATAGTTGACCCGGTCTCACTCTCTTATTCGAACGCTGTTCTTTGTGGCGGGTCTTTTGCCGGAGCCACTCTTCTCCCGGACGGGCGAGTCTTTTTCACGCCTCGTTCGTCAAACATAGGTATACTGTCAACGGTTTCAAAACCTCCTGCAGAATTCTGCCTCAGTCCATATTTTAATAAATTTTAGTGCGTTGTACATTTTAAAAAATAAAAAAAAATATTTTAAATGTTTTTGATGTGGATAGGTCATGAGTTGTCAGTCAACGACGGAGACTCGGTCTGTCATGTGTTTGAGAAGGGTGACGAATCTCGCACTGCTTATAAATACATGACAGGCTGGATTGAGAAGAATTGGACAGGGGACTTTACGGGAATGTGGGAAAGGGCCCAGTCTGTATGGGCGAATGTCAGCGTTGAAAATAAAGCCTACCTATGGTCGATAGATCAGCAACAAGAACAAAATTTCAATGATATCAGGCAGGGTCTTCTTGCGACCCTGAAAGAATATCAGGGGTCGTCTCACGTGAAGGGTATATTTGAGGAGGCCCTAAAGTCTGTCGAATTTTAGTATACAAGGGACCACATAAGGTGACACAGGACAATGTACACGAGGGCATGAACCATAACTCCAAACTGGGTGGGGCGGCCTGAACCATCCGCGATACGGGGACCCAATAAACGGCTCGTGATCACAAACATGCGCGGGTTTGCCACTATGAAAAAAACTAGAAAAGGAATAATCTTTTTACTAATTTCAAGCATTTATTATAGACGAAGATAATAATGCAGACAACTGTCTACTACAACGGAGATTCCAACGTCCTGGGAAACCTCACGATGTTACAGAATTTGACGAGCGCCTCGACCGGCCTGTTCCTAAACGTGGTCGCCGGAAACATGACAACCCTGACAGTCACTACTCTCGGTCCCGCGAATGCTTTCGTCGCGAATGTAGCGAGCCTGACAGTTCTTCCGTCCGGCATGAATAACGTATATGCGACCGACTCACTGACGACCGTTAACGTGTTTGTCAAACTCGCAAATCTTTATTCTGTAAACTTGGCGACTTGTGTCGGATCAGTAAATCTATCCGGGAACGTGGTCCTGTCTGACACTTTGAGTACAGGAAATCTCGTGAGCACTCAGTTTAATGTGACCAGTCTTAACTGCGTGAGTGTTTCGGCGTCAAACCTCGTTCTCGGAAATTCAGTCACGGCCGGAAATCTGTACAGTTCGCAGATTAACACCGGACAGCTAAACTGTACTACCTTTTTCACTCCCAATTTTTCGGTCGGGTCGGTAATCCCAGGCGCGACTCTGGGGGTCTCGGGAAATGTCAGCCTGACTGAAACCTTAAATACAGGAAATCTGTACAGTTCTCAGATTAACACCGGTCAGCTAAACTGTACTACCTTTTTCACTCCCAATTTTTCGGTCGGGTCGGTAATCCCAGGGGCGACTCTGGGGGTCTCGGGAAATGTCACCCTGACTGGATCCTTAAATACAGAAAATCTGTACAGTTCACAGATTAACACCGGTCAGCTAAACTGCACGTCTTTTTTCACGCCCAATTTTTCGGTCGGGTCGGTAATCCCGGGAGCGACTCTGGGGGTCTCTGGGAACGTTGTACTTAGCAACAGTCTCACGGTCGGTAATATATTCACGAATACATTCAACGTTAGTACTGTACTAAATGTTCAGAACTATACAATTGTTTCTGACAGTGTATACGTGCCCGGGGATATAAAAATCACGGGCGGGACTACAATAGCTAACAATCTAGTGTACTCTGTCGAGGACCTTTCGCGTCGATCGCCCCACCTGTCACCCGGTATTATAAACGCTCCACAGATTCAGGACTGGATATCCGGATCGTGTGGATCTCAAAATTGGTGGGTGCCTTCAGCAGTCGTGAGTAATGCATTCCCGGTCGGAGGAAATCAGTACGCGGGATCGGTCCTTCTGCCAGACGGAACGGTGCTTTTATCTCCCTGGAATGCGGGATCTACTATAGGACAATACAATCCTGGAACTGGTCAATTTTCATCCATATTGCCGAGTGGAGGACCTGTTACAGGTTCTTACTTTGGAGGAGTTTTGACACCTTCCGGAAACGTAGTGTTCATCCCTCAAGGTGCGAGCTCTATAGGAGTTTATAACCCAATCTCTAAAACTTTTTGGAACGCCCTATCCGTGTCGGGGTCGTTCGCCGGAGGAATTCTTGACCCTCTAGGAAACGTGACTATGTTCCCTGTTTCACAAGGTCCTATAGTCTCATACAATCCTATTCTCAACACTTTTAAAAGTGTCGGGAATTTTAGTGGTCTTCGAGGGGGTGTAATTTTGCCAAACGGAAACATATTGTGTATCCCTTGTACAAGTTCTTCGCTGATTCAATATAACCCCATAGACCTGACTACGTCTACGGTAGCGACCGGAACCGGTTTTTCAGGCGGAGTTTTGACTCCATCCGGGGCCGTTGTGTGCGTTCCGTGGGGTTCTAGCATAGGGATTTACAATTCTGGCACTCTGACTACTCAGGGAATTGGCACGCCGACGGGAGCATTCGAGGGAGGGTGTCTCTTGCCCAATGGAAACATTCTTTTCGTGTCAAACAGTTCAGGAAATGTGGGGATGTTTGATCCGGTCGCGATGGTGTACTCAAATTATGCACCTGGATCCAGATTCATAGGAGGAAGTCTCGTTAGGGACGGCAGGGTCATTATGTGCCCGTTTACTTCGGGAAATATAGGATTTATAGAAACTGGGTTGACAATTTCCCAAGATTTTTGTCTTTCTCCGTACTTTAATAAATTCTAGTAATAGATGGTGGTGATCACTAATTTTGGCGACGTGCAGACGACAGGAAACACGACAGTAAACGCCACCCTCAATGTTCTGGGAGCATATTCTTACTTTTCAGGAACTATATTAGGAGCTGGATCAGCTTCGTTCGGTAATGTCGGGACCACGACTCTCAATGCGGCGACTATTAATGTCTCTAGCCTTTTTGGCACTTCTGGATGTATAGGTATAGGAACTACGAATTCGTCCGGGACGTCTCTGTACGTACAAGGAAATGTATACGCTTCTAACGCCCTAACAACCACTAACATATTTTCTGTTCTCATGAATGTTACTACCCTGAATGCGGCAAGTCTGACAGTGTCTAGTATCATACAAGGCTCTTTAAATGTAGGGAACACTATTACTGCTACGAATGTCTTTGCGGCCGGAACCGTGAATGCATCCGTGTTGAATGTTTCGAGTCTTTTTGGCCAGACTGCCTACGTGAGCAATTCGGTGACGACGACGAACGTCTTTGCGTCCGGGACCGTAAATACGTCCACTATAAACGTCGGTTCTTTTTTTACGAGCAATCTAGTCATAAATTCGCAAGCCCCTCAAGGTGCGACTCTCTACGTCTCTGGAAACGCCTACGTGAGCAATTCGGTCACGACGACGAACGTCTTTGCGTCCGGGACCGTAAATACGTCCACTATAAACGTCGGTTCTTTTTTTACGAGCAATCTAGCCATAAATTCACAAGCCCCTCAAGGTGCGACCCTCTACGTCTCTGGGAACGCCTACGTGAGCAATTCGGTCACGACGACGAACGTCTTTGCGTCCGGTACCGTAAATACGTCCACTATAAACGTCGGTTCTTTTTTTACGAGCAATCTGGTCATAAATTCTCAGGCCCCTCAAGGTGCGACCCTCTACGTCTCTGGGAACGCCTACGTGAGTAATTCGGTCACGACGACGAATGTTTACGCGACTGTGGCGAACGTCGTAACTCTCAATTCCGCATCCGTGCTGGTCAGTTCTTTAACGGTTACAGGAAATTTGACCATGGGTAACAGCCTGACGACCCAGACAATCTATTACGGGCAGGATCTCTTCAAGCGAGGTCCGTTTCTTCAACCGTCTCCTACTAACGGCCCGACTATACAGTCCTGGATCTCCGCCACATGTAACGCATCCAGTCAGCCCGTGAGATCTTGGTGGGCCACCTCTCCTGCACCGGTATTTGGTAATGTCGGGGCGACTTCTGGTGTGTGGTACGGCAGCTTGCTCTTGCCCGACGGTCGAGTCCTCTTCGTTCCTCAGACCGGAGGAAATCTGGGATTTTTTTCACCCTCTACGGGTCTCTTTTCTACACAGACATTCGGACCGTCCGGATTTTCGGGAGGTGTACTGACTCCCAGTGGAAACGTCGTTCTCATAGGATCTAATGTCGTCGTTCTTAACCCCCTTACTCTGACCTATTCAAATATACCCACCGGCGCGTCGGGGTTCATGGGGGGAGTCCTGACCCCGACAGGAAACGTCGCCTTTCCAGTCTTAGGGAACATAGGTCTCGTCAATCCTTACACTTTTGCCTATTCGAACTTGGGGCCAGTCTCGTCCAACTTGGCCGGGGCTGTTCTTTTGCCCAATGGAAACGTATTTTTCGGGGGATCCGGAGCGAATTCGGCCGTTTACAATACGTCTTGCGTGGCTAGCCCACTCGGAGGGAACTTCACGAACGTCTTTACGGGTACGTCAAACATACAGTCGGTCGTTTTGGCACCGAACGGTAACGTCATAGGTCTTCCGGCCCAGGGCGGAAACATCGTGTGCGTGAGAGGGTTCACGTCGTCGAACGTCCCGTGTGGTGGGTCGTTCCTTGGAGGGTGCTTGCTTCCAAGCGGTAACTTGGTCTGCGGAGGCAGTTCTTCGAACGTCGGGATGTTTGACACGACGGCTCTTTCGTTTTCGAACCTTTCTGGAAGTGCGGGGCCGGGCGCTACGCTCTTACAGGACGGTCGGGTGATCTTCGGCCCTCTGTCAGGGAATGTGGGCCTGCTGAGCACGATGGTCTCGGTAGATCAGGCGTGGGCCCTGAGCCCATATTTTAATAAGTTTTAAAAGTAAAGGATGGCGAGTTACGGTATCCCCGGAAATGTGATTATTATGGGCAACGTCGGCATCGGGACGGCGAGTCCTCAATATGGACTACTCCATGTTTTAGGCAGCGTATCCCCGAGTGTAACTGGCGGATGGCAGATGGGGCCATCAGGTACATCTTCGTTCTCGACCTCCACACAGAGCGTTTCAGTATACGGTACTAATTTCTTTTCCTCTGGACAGGGGTACATAGCTTCTTCTGATTCACGTATAAAGATTGATGAAAGTGCAGGGGATGTAAATTCTCTAGACAAGTTATCACAAATACTACTTAGGAAATATTCTTATATCGATAAAATTTCAAATGGATCCAGATCAAAGTACGGGTTCTTTGCTCAAGAAATTGAACCAGTTATCCCTGAAGTTGTTGGAACGACTAGTAATTTTATACCATCAGTCTATAGAAAGGCTGATTCAGTTTCATCGAATGTTATAACTATTGACAACCACGGTTTCTGTAACGGTGACAGAGTCAGGCTTCTAAACTCTGCCAATAAAATATTGGAAACTAAAATTTACAATGTTACTAATAATTCGTTTACCCTCGAAGAATCTTATTCAGATGATGAAATTTTTGTAGTTGGAAAAGAGGTTCATGATTTCAAGGTACTTGATTACGATCAGATCTCCTGTTTCGCAGTAGATGGCGTCAAGAAACTTTATTCTCTTATAAAAACTCAACAAACCGCAATTAATTCGCTCGAGGCCCGCATCGCCGCCCTAGAGGCTAAATAACTTCTTTGAGACTAGTAGATGTCAACCACTTTTTACAATAGCCAGAGTCTGGTCGGCGTAGGCTCAGTCGGCATAGGTACGACCAGCCCCGTGGCGGCCCTTCACGTCCAGGGCAGTTACTACTATACAGGCGACTCTGTCAGATCGGCCGCGCACCTCGTTCCCAACCAGACGAACGCCCCGGCCATCCAGAATTGGATAAACTTTAGTACGAGCGTGGCGAACAACCCATCGAGGTCGTGGTGGATGAGCGGCCTGGCCGGAAATTGTCAAAGTTTCGCCATTGGTTCAGGACTCGTTCTCTCGGGCGGAGCCTATTCATCTCATGGAATGGTTATTTTCCCTCCGGGCGACGGAAAGACTATAATGGCTTTTTATCCAGAGACGGAAACGTTCATGTTTCTGTCGAACACAATTCCAGCCGGATCGACCTCTGGTTGTTTCGCAGTTCCAGGAAATCAGATCGTGTGTAATCCAACGTGCGGGGTAGTTTATGCCATTAACCAGACGACCCTTGCTAACACGACTACACAGGGCACGATAGGCGGCGGGCAGTACTCCGGATGCCTGACGGCCAACAACATCATATTCGCGCCCCAAGGGGTTCCTTCAAATGTAGTAAACTATGTCTACGCAAGTTCGGTCGCCTCAAACGTACTGGCTTTGCCGTCGCCCGGGAATTATGGCCGTGACTGGCGCCCATCGGTCACCTCTCCTCTCACATCTAGCTTGTGGAACTCAGTCGCCTGGTCGCCCCAATTGGGACTTTTTGCAGCTGTTGCTTCTGGTGGTACAACCAATAGGGGGGCGTATAGCACCGACGGCAAGAACTGGTACTCATCGGTCACCCCTCCTAGCCTATCTAGCACGTGGACCTCAGTCGCCTGGTCGCCCCAATTGGGACTTTTTGCAGCTGTTGCTGCTGGTGGTTCAAACAATCTGGGGGCGTATAGCACCGACGGCAAGAACTGGTACTCATCGGTCACCTCTCCTCTCACATCTAGCTTGTGGAACTCAGTCGCCTGGTCGCCCCAATTGGGACTTTTTGCAGCTCTTGCTAATGGTGGTACAACCAATAGGGGGGCGTATAGCACCGACGGCAAGAACTGGTACTCATCGGTCACCTCTCCTAGCCTATCTAGCGTGTGGTACTCAGTCGCCTGGTCGCCCCAATTGGGACTTTTTGCAGCTGTTGCTAATACTGGTTCAGGCAATCTGGGGGCGTATAGCACCGACGGCAAGAACTGGTACTCATCGGTCACCCCTCCTAGCATATCTGGCGCGTGGTACTCAGTCGCCTGGTCGCCCCAATTGGGACTTTTTGCAGCTGTTGCTAATACTGGTACAGGCAATCCGGGGGCGTATAGCACCGACGGCAAGAACTGGTACTTATCGGTCACCTCTCCTCTCGCATCTAGCACGTGGAACTCAGTCGCCTGGTCGCCCCAATTGGGACTTTTTGCAGCTGTTGCTTATGGTGGTTCAGCCAATAAGGGGGCGTATAGCACCGACGGCAAGAACTGGTACTCATCGGTCACCCCTCCTGACATAAATAGCACGTGGACCTCAGTCGCCTGGTCGCCCCAATTGGGACTTTTTGCAGCTGTTGCTGCTGGTGGTTCAAACAATCTGGGGGCGTATAGCACCGACGGCCCGGCTCTCCAACAAGGCATTCAGCTCTTGCCCAACGGGAACGTCATCATTCCTTCACCCGGAACAGCCAATGTCATCCAGTTCGATCCGGTCGGTCTATCCTCTTCAAACATCTTCGTCGGGACGGACGGATTCACGGGCCTGACCCTTGCGCCCAATGGAAACGTCATCGGAACTCCCAACAAGTCCAACATTATAGTGATTAAGCCCAGCCTGGGCATCTCCTCGAACGTGACGATTCCCTCGGCCAATACAAACGTTTTCACATTCTCACTCGGAGCGTGTCTTCTCGGGTCCGGGAACGTGTTTTTCACCCCGTCACTCGTCGATAACACAACCAACGTGGGCTCTGCGAACGGTTTTACATTCGATACGGTCAGCCTAAAGTTTTCAAATGTCACCTCCCAGACGAGCCAGGGTTTCGGTTCTGCTATCCTCGTCCCGAGCGGCAAGGTCGTCATGACCCCTGGATACTCCTCGAGCAATGTTGGCATCTACACGGCTCAGACCCCGGTCGATCAGACGTTTTGCGCGAGCCCCTACTTTAATAAATCGTAGTCTACATTAATGCACCTCATCTTTGCAAACTCGGCGAATAGAAATTCAAACCTTTTCCCTTCAGGGAACTCGTACACTCTCTTCCTGTCGAGTCCCGTGAGGAACGTGGAACGCGTAGATCTGGTCAGTGCCCGAGTCCCCAATACTATGTACAATCTGATAAACGGAACGGGTTGTTTCACTGTCGGGTCTACAAATTACAGCATTCCCGCAGGTTTTTACGGAGTCTGGGATCTGGCCAGTCAGATTTCAATAGCGGCCCAGCCCGCCCTGACCTGCTCATACATCCAGTACCGGGGAAAGTTTCAGTTTTCTGGTGGCCCAGTGACTTTCAATTCGGCCGGATTGGCCCAGATGATTGGAGTCCCCGTAGGTGTACCAGTGACCGGAACTTCGAACAACGTCGTCAACATGTCCCTTGGAGAGTACGTCTACCTTGACATAGATGAGCTCAAGACACCTAATCACGTATACGCGGGAGCCTTGACCAGCGTACAGAACGGCCAGCAGACAGTCTCCGGGGCCAACGCCCAGAGGTCGTTTGCTCCAATTCCTCTGGACGTCAACTCCGGAACGATCAAAAATTTTCATGAAAATAAAGATTATAAAGTTTCTGTGTTTTATCCAGAGCCCATAGGTTCTCTGGATCGCCTGACTGTCAAGTGGCTCGACGTCTACGGAAACCCCCTGATATTCAACGGCCTCGAGACGAATTCTTTCCTTCTTCGGTTCCATACGAAGGACCCGAGCAAGGAGGACACTTTTGTTCTGGACGAGTTGCCTCCCCCGGTCCCGTTCGACGGGGGTCCGAACTTGGCGCTCGCCGGTGCTCTTTTACTGGCCGGACTTCTGGTCATACTTTTCGTCAGGCGAGCCCCTACCTCGTAAGAGCGTAGATCTGGCCGGGCTTTTTAATCTCCACGTTCTTGATAGTCATCTTTATGATCATGTAGACCATGACAGACAAGAGGGTCGTCAGGATTGCAGTCACGAGGAAAAACTGGCTGGTCTCCTTAGGAACCCTGATGAGCATGCCCACTACGGCCCGCACGAAATCCAGCCAGCTCAGGGATGCCGTGAGTGCCAGCGAACCGACGATGGCATTGAGGGCAAATGATTCGACTTCGAGGGCTACTGCGCTCGCCATTTACTTACAAGTGAGAAAATATTCCAATGACTGAAAGTGAGGTCGTAACGACGAGAACCTTCTCACGCCAATCCTGGGCACAGTGGCACTTTTGCCGGTGAATACTCCAGAGAGAAGACGCTAGCGAGAAAAATGCAATGAGGCCAAAGACTCCGAGGGCTTTTGTAACTGCGGCCGGGGGATTAACTGAGTAAACCACCAACGGCCACACGAGCGCCAGGACGTACCAATACTTGATGACTTGGCGGCGCCAGTCGTTTGCACACTGGCAGCCTGACTTTTCCAGGTCCATGACCCACGACAGGGCCATTATGTTCAACAAGGTCCCTATGATAGCGACACCCGGCTTAATCATTTTATATTACCTGAGAAAATTACTCGGTGTCATAATCTGACGAATCTTCCTGAATAATCGTCCAATTTTTAAAAAGTTCTTCGTTTTCATCGTCAGAATCGCTCATTTGAAACAGACTGAATTTTGTTTTTTCAAATGGTCGTATCAGCGTGTAGAACGTGCCAGGGTCAAAGGGTTCTAGTTCCATTACTCTGACCGGGATCTTTTTGGACCGTACCTCGGACGCACTAATTGAGGTACGTGATGTACCCGTCGTCTCCATTGTTGTCGTACAAGTTTACGAGAGTCTCGAACCCGTCCACCTTTAGAAACGTATAGTACCTGGCCCATATTGTCACGGTCCGGGCCTGCTGACTCGGCTGTAAAAAAAGATCAAAGTATTGATTTTTTATTCTTCCCATGTTGACAGATCCGGTCGGTTTCGGGTTTTCGGGGTCGAGCGAAAACGAGTACATGTAGAACGGGGCGACTGGCACTCGGGTGTGATAGTCCATGAACTGGGTCGTCCCCAGATACAGACTCGTGGCCCAGATAGGGTTCACTTTCTGGACGCCCTCGAAATACATACCCAGCGAGTTGAGTTGATTTATGTTTGAATATGCATAGGCCCACGGGAACGTGCTAGAACTGGACGCATAGTTGTACCAGTAATCGAAATTGTCGGACGCTGTATTTTTGATAGTAAAGAATAATTCTTTCACGGGATGAAGAAATTGGGTCACGCATCGGACGTTCGAATGTCCGGCCGAAACGTCAAACTGGGCCCTCTGCACGCTCTCTCCGAGGTACAGTACGGGCCCCCTTTTTTTCATCCAGTTTCGTTCTGGTTCTCCGAGAATTACGAATTCTACCAAGAATTTGAAGTCCATCGAAGGAATGGCAGCGATGGGCGGGACCGTGAAGACGGTGCTCTGATTGAGAGAAATTCTGAAAGTCATATTCTTCACGAGAGGGAGACCGTTCTTCAGGCACTGAAATCCGAGCGGGACCGTGTACCTGGAACTTGGTGTGTACTGTGCGTTCGGAGTCCCGGACCCTACTAGACTCGTCAGAGAAGTCTGTTTGCTCGTCGGGACCTGACACGCGTTCAGTATTCCTATGTACTCTCCCCACAGTCTCTCTACGAGCTGCGAACCTGAATAAAGTTCTACAAAATTTATCATCTGCAGGCCTGCGTATGATTTGAAGTTTGACGACGGAGCGGAAGGGAAATCGAACCGGGCATACATGGCCGTCATGAGATCCCCATTGAGTGGTATGTCCACATCCGATTCTTCTCCGAAGGTGGGCGGAGACTCAAATATTACCTCCGTGACACGGCTCGCGAACGGTGACCTGGCTTTGTACTGTTCCTTGAAAAAAGTGATTTCGGGATCTCCGGACAAGATGATATCTTCTTGACCTAGTTGAGTAAGCAATTGGCGACCGGCCATTCCTATTACTACTGGAACATAATTCCGGCCAGCCCATTCTCTACCCGAAGGACGTTAAAAGAGGCTGCCATGAGTCTCAGGGTCTTTGTAGACAGAGATGGCATAGTCGGCAAAGAAATTTGAAATTTTTTCTGGTAAATTCTGCTCATGTTTACAGATCCGGAAGGTCTGGGGTCCTGGGGGTTCCTGCACAGGGGCACCACGTGCAGAATCCGGTCGGGCTGCCGGGAGTAGCAGTGGAGAGGCGCTACGAACCTCATGAAATGGTACTCCATCGTGCTCTGATCTATCATGTCTTCCCCGTTCAGAGTTATTGTGAGTCCCATGGACGGATCTGTCGCGTACGAGTATGGCCCGGACGAAGAGTCCTGGATCACAAAGTAGAGTTCCCGAACAGGTCCAGAAAAGTCTATGTCGAAATTGAGACTCCCTCCTAGCCCAAAGGTGTCATATTGGATCTGTCTAATTATGTAATCTTGGCGGTGGGACGAAAACCACCTAACCTCTGGGTCTGAAAGGTACGCATAGTCTACTATCATAGAAGTCACGACGGACGACGGAGTCGGCACTATACCCGGACTTGCCAGAAGAACCTGAAAATCGTTGAATGTCACCCAGACCTCTAGATCCTGGAGTCCGAGGGCACACACGGGCAATGATAGTTCTGCATTCGAATAGAAGAAGAACGGTAGATTTATATAGTACGTGCGTCCCGAAAATCCTGGAATTGTGTATACCGGACTCGAGTCCAGTTTTCCGGTCAAAAGAGTCAGTCCCGGCTGATTCTCCTGCGGAACGTATAAATCGTTGTAAATTTCTATGTATTCTCCCGTGAGAGTCTCGACTGACTGTCCTCCGATCCTGAGTTCGGCCGACTGTATGAGGTACGTCCCGACCGAATCAACGTAAGAATAATTTTGTAAAATTATATTCGAAGAAACTCCCAGAAATGTAAAATATGAATTTGATGTTATGTTTGTCGTCGTCTGGCCAAGTATAGATCCGGCCAGGCCTATCTGCATCTGATATACGTTCGACGTGACCGCGTTTAAGACCATGTCGACCGTGTATCCACCCGATATACCCAAAGGAATGTTTTGGGTCTGCACGGGGTACATAGTAGAGCCGCCCGACGCCATTGTCAGGATGGTTATGTTCGACACGTACGCATTGCTCGTTTCCAGGTAGGACGAAATTCTGTAATTTGTTGCGACACTGAACTCTATCCGACCATCGGTGTTCACACGCACGTCGTAAGAGCTCGTTCCGAATTGATTCGCCGAAGACCTAAAATTTAATGACGTCGTGCCGAGCCCCTGGTTATTCAGATTTTTCATCTGAACGAAAAACCCATTCTGGCGCAGGTCGTTTTCTTGATCATTGAAAGTTGAGCTCGTTCCGAAATATTCAACGGCTATCATCGAGTTTGAGACTAGATTCGAAACGCCATTCCACGAATCCAGAGATCTTACAATCAGAGAATAGTTGTTGAGTGTCGGATTCACAACCTGGACCGGAAGACTGAACGTGAGAGTAGGGCTCGCGGCCTGGGTCGTATTCCACTGAGTCACCAGTCTGTTCGTGTCATTTTGCCAGAGTCCGACCGACGTGATGGTGTTAGAGGAAGGTGCGGTCAACTCTCCATAAATGTTGTAGAGTCCCTGAGAAAAAAAAGAAAAATTATTTTGAGAAACACTGAGAATGTTCTGAGTGAATGATTGTCTGGTCCAACCGTTACTAAAGTCGACGTTGCTCTTGTTGACGGCCGTATTTCCAGTCAGTATCCAAAATTCGTTCAGATCCATGAGACTCACCTCGGATGAGGCCGACAGAGTCGCGCTGTTCCCGGGCTCGAATTTCACAAAGTAGTACTGCGAAATGTCAGACACGTAAAACGGTAAAATGACACGAGGGTTGCTTGCCGAAAACTGGACCGCGTAAGAATAAAAGTAATCGTACGAGACCGAAGAAGGCGGGCCGTCGGTCGGCGAGTGGCCGACACCTATTCCGGTTATGTTCCACGGAAGTCCTGCAGGTTCTATGAGAAACGCATACGAACCTTTGTAGTTGAACTTGATAGACCCATTTTTGGTTGCCTGCATGAATATAGAGGACCCTATGGTCTGGCCGAACGTGCTGAAATTTAGAAATCCTGAAGAGACTGCGGCACCCTGGGTAAACAAAAGAGAGTTTGTAGAACTCGTGGTCGCCGAGGTCGCATAAGGTACCCATCCAGACTCTATCAGCGTTAAATTTGACCCGGACGTCCATGTCGTGACAGGCACTCCGCCAATGGTACCTATACTCGAGAAGCCATGAGGGTCCAACCCCCAAAACACTCCGACCGAGTTCACGTCCTTCTGAGCCACACTCACGCTCTTGACGCTCGCATCGAATACAAACTTGTTTTGGGCGGGACTGAACACCACGTGACTCGGTAGCCAGGACGGAGACTGGGTCGTGTTCACTATGTAAAATGTAGTCACTCCTATACTTGAAATGTAGGCCGGCCCTTGTCCGTTTATGTAAAAATACGGCAAGGGTGAAAACGTCTGGGCCGGTGCGGGCCATTTGTACTGGTCGGTAATTGGGTAAAGGGCAGGTAAAGTGACCGAGAGGGTCAGTGACTGAACCATGTCCCCTTTGTAAGGAATTCTGCAAATGCCCTGATTTCCCCAAATTATATTCTGGTCCTGAAATGGTATGTTGAAAGACTGGACACTGAAGGGTGTGTGGCGTCGGTACACGCCGTCAAAGTACGTGACCTGGGGAGATCCTGTAAGGTGAACGTCTTGCATTCCGAGAGCGGCAAGTTGAATCTCGCCGGCACTCATTCTATTAAGATGACTGAAAAAAAGGAGATGCGCTCCTCGGCACTGCCTAATATATAACCTTATTCCAGGATGAATATTCAGTTGCGAAAATTTGATCCGAGGTCGATGGGAGACGACAAAGTGTGTGTATTCATCGGCAAGCGCGGAACGGGGAAAACGAGTCTCGTGACTGACATCCTCTGGCACAAAAAGCACCTTCCGGCCGGGATAGCCATGTCAGGGACCGAAGAAGGGAACGGACACTACAGACAGTTCATCCCTGATCTTTTCGTTTATGGAGACTATAACAAGCCGGCAGTCGAGAAGATTATAGAGCGTCAGAAGAGAAATATAGCAGCCGGGAAAGCCTCCCCGGTTTTCATACTGATGGACGACTGCATGTACGACCGGGCTTTCATGCGAGACCCATGCATTCGGCAGTTGTTCATGAATGGTCGTCACTGGAAGATTTTCTTCATGATGACCACCCAGTACTGCATGGACATGACTCCCATGATTCGGACGAATGTGGATTACGTGTTTGTCCTCCGAGACAACGTTCGTCAGAATCGTGAAAATCTTTACAAAGCTTTTTTCGGTGTTTTTCCTACGTTCGATCAGTTTTGTCAAGTGATGGACGCCTGCACTGAAAACTATGAGTGCCTCGTCCTGGACAACACGTCCAAGAGCAATGATGTTACGAATTGCGTGTTTTATTACAAGGCGACCCTCAGGAAGAATTTTAGGTGTGGTTCATCGGCCCTTTGGGAATATCATAAAAAACACTACAACCCCAAGCACGGTCTGGCTGCTTCCAAGCCGGTCCTTACCAGAAAGGCCGGGTCGGGCACTGTGACAGTGAAGAAAATTTAGCGCGCCCACCTTTTGACCAAAAATTAGAGGACAAGAATAAATGGAACCTTATGATGCAAATGGTTCTACCGATATTTCGTCAGTGATACCTCAGGGGCTGATTGAAAAACCGCCCGAAAAAAACGTTGGAGAATCTCAAATGGCCGAGTTTTCCACATCTCTCGACGAAGTTGTCCCTCCTGGTCCCTCTATGCAACTGCAGAACATGGTAATGGGTCAGGTACCTCCTCCGTCCTCCCAGCAGCACGTTCAGTCAGGAACATCCTCGAAAATTCCGTTCAACCTGACGCCCGAGCAGTACATGGCATGTCTGGCCGGTATCGCCGCAGTCGTCTCGGGATCCAAACAGGTCCAGGAGCGCATAGGGTCGTTTTTTCCAAACGTGGAGGCCGGTTCTATGACGTCCATGCTCGTGACCGCACTTGTCGCCGCTCTGGTATTTTACGCGGCCCAGAAGTTTCTCTAGGGCCTGATGTCCTCTCCGCAATACGGCCCGACGTCTCCAGCAGTGTAAAGTCCGTGATCTGAACAGTACCTTTTAAAATCTTTAAAATTTTTCCAAAAATTATCGGAATGTTCGTATTCTGTGACTGTAGAATGACACAGTTCGTGAATAAGAACATGCATCGCCGTGTTGATCCTCGTCTCGGGCCCCATGCCAGACGCAGAGTCCATGCATATGTAAATCTCGTACCCTTTGTTTACGTTGAAACCTATTGCCCCCTTTGATTTGTCCCAGCCGTTCATCCCTGTCAGCACGACGCATCTCTTTATAGGTTCCCATCGCGGATCCAGATTAGGGTCACTGTGCAATATCCACAAAAGTCTATCGTATCTATCCTTGAGTAGAGTGAGCAAAGGTGGCTGATCATTCGTTAAAAGTATGCTAATCAAAAGTCCTAGACATAAAATGCCAACAACCTTCTTCATCTAATCTTACGCAGACAAAATTTGGTATACAAATCTGATATGAGGCCGTTTGGCCTGGGTAACATTGGTTCCCACATGATTACTTCAAATCCGAGTCGGTCTATAAATTCTGGGCCATCGAGCATTGGTTCCTCGCGCGGCCCGTTCGCATAAAACGGACCATCGGACAAGTTTACCCACAGACGACCCTCCTTGATCTCGAGAGTATTCCCGTGTGTATCTATCCACGGCTGGCCGTTCGTCAGCATCTCGGCCCTGGCCTTTTCGGGAACTATACCGATGAGCAACCCTCCAGGGACGATGACCCTGTTTATAGCCTCCAGGGACTCTTCGAACGAGTCGACTATGTAATGCAGGGAAAAGTTGTAGCAGACGACATCGAACGGGCCGTCTACGTGGCGAACGTCCCCGGTGCCCAAAATTTTTACCAGGCTTCCGCTCTCCCTGGCTCTCAGGCGTGCTTCTCGGATCGACTCTTCGTCTGGATCTATGGCAATGACTTCACGGGCCTGACTCTTTTTCCATTTATGAAGATCGCCGCCTCGTCCACACCCACAGTCCAGAACTCTAGTATCTGGCCCGACAAACTTATAGATCAGGTCTCCTTTGCATCTGTTGTGCAATTGGCGCGTCATTTTACTTAAAAAATAAGCGTACTTTACTTTTAAATGGGTTCTCTCGAGCCAGACTATCTCACGATTCCAGGTCAAGTGTTTGCATGCATTTCTTTCGTTGGTCCAGATCAGCCGCAGAAGAATGAACTGCTCGGCATGAAGATCCGGGGCTGCTTCCCGACCCGCGATGAGGCGTCTCACCATGCGAAGCGCCTTCAGAAGGAGGACGGGCTCGTAGATATCTACGTCGTTGACATGTACAAGTGGCTGTTGATCCCTCCTAACCGGGAACAGATTGACAACGTTCACTATGCCAACGACAAGCTCGAAGAGATCATGACAAAGTATCGGGAGAATCAGGCACAGGCCGCCTCCATGTTCGAGAAGCGCAAGCGCGACATGTCGGTCAAGCCGGTCGATGGTCCGTATCCTTACGCTGACCCATCGGACGAGAATTCTGTCTATTACAATCGCCCGGACGTTCCTCCCATTCCCCATCCGGCGGAAATTCTCGAGAAGCTCAAGGAGGAGTTTCCGACAAAGGACGAGGAAGTCCTGCGGCGCATGGCCGACGCGGAAGTCAGCTTCGAGATCGCAAAGAGGGCCAAAGAAGACGAAGCGCGCCGAGCGATTCCTGCCGAAGAGACTGGAGCTTCTTCGGTCCCGGCAATAAATCTAAAGTAGTAGTATCATGTGGCTCACGATAGTAACACTTTTCATAGTGGCCTGGCTCATATCTTCGTCGTATAGACTTCTCCCTATGCTGAATACTCCCTCGTGGGACAGCCCCTTTGCAAAACCTCCATATTACGACTACGATTTTATGAAAACAGAGACTGACTCGGCCCGTCGCGAAGGAGCATGGGTCGGCTTTCTCCAGGAGGATGTATATAAAAACAGAACAGGACCAATTGGAGATTTCGTGGGAAACGATTCTCCGAGTGATAAGGCTCCCTTGTATTTTATTTCTTGAATGTAATCACTTCCCATGAATCACCATGGGCCTCATCGTCATCAGAATTCCCATGACGATAACGCCAATGGCTATGCCCAGGATCAATTTATTATCAAAAAAATTACTTTTTTCCTCGAACAGGGGTCTTGGGCGTGGCTGGGGTTCCTGTTCGAGCCACTGCGGCGCGTACTCCGCTTGAGTCTGAGTCGGTTCCTGATCCATTGTCATCTTCGTCACTCTCGCTTTTATCTGGAACGACAAACCCATCGAGATCAGATTCGTCTTCCAACTCTGTTTCGGAATATTCAATTTCGGAGCTCACCTCTGACTCGTTCTCGTCATAATCATCTGACTCGTAATCGTCCTCGACCTTTTCGACCGGCTCATATCTAACAGGTGCCTTTATCACACGTCCGTAGCGAGTCACTGTTGCCGACATATATTGTATCAATTGGTTTTGAATCGTTTAAGTAGAGTTTTATAGGTTGATCTGGAATAACTTCGTTCAAGAATTTGGGCCTGAATACAGTCCCGTACGCGACGGCTCTCTGATTCAGGAAGACTTCTCCTTCGTATCCCAGCCTATCTGCTATTTCGTTTATTTCTTCCGTGAAATTTTTATTAGCCATACCTATGTTTCTCACGTGCTCTAATGCCTGGTACAGATTTCCGGGTTTTAAATTAAAATCAAATTCTCTGAGTTCTTTCAGAAATGATTTCCATTCGTCCGGGTCAAGACCCGAATACGGGTGGATCTTTTTTTCGAATTCCCGAAATCGTCCCGAGCCAGGTCTTGGGAAGAAGATCCACAAGACGCCTACTAGGAGGAGGATCCATACGAACAGATTCATTACTAATAGATGGCGGGAGAAAATGCTCACGTCCAGAAAACTCTAGGCATTCTTCATTCATGCATTTTTGGACTATATTCCCACCATTTATGTAAAACCATACGTGGTTAGACTTGTGCTCTCTTTGGACTCGTTCACACCACTTGGAATCCGTTTCAACGTAAAATCCCTTTCCCTCACCCTTCTTCGTTCTTCGGACGGCGCGCACTCTGGCATTCGCTTGACCTTCTAAATTTTTTTGAATAAATTCTTCAAGATTTCCTGAGGCGATGTTTTTAGTCCGACTTCCCGATTCAGTTCCAAAGGACCTTATCGAAAAAAGTTTTAGAGATTCTAGACAAGGTGCCGGGTCGAGAAGACTGCCGTCAGGGACTGATCTCCAAGGAACGTATGAACCAATGACCCCCTTTTTAAGAGACCATAAACAACGAAGGCCGGCCCCTTTGTAGACGCTAGGATCTATAGTGTCGGACCAGTGATCATCCTCCAGGTTTAGAAGAATCTGAGTCCTCAGGGACAGTGCGGTGCTTTTGTCTACGACCAAGTCGGGCCAGTGCATATGAATCCCAGTCTTGACGAGTCCCTTTTCTTCACGGATGGGAGCCCTGGCAACCAGACATTTCCCGCCACGATCTACAGATTCATATATGTTTCTACAAAGATCAAGGACTTCGTCATCCTTTAGACAAGTTTTTGCTTTGTAATCTATATCGACGAAAAACTTGAAACATTCAGTCTTTTGCTCGACGACGTACAGTTTTTTTCCTGTCACCAGATCAGTCAGATAGGCACGGTAGAAACTATCCAAGTCTTTGTCAGGTACGTAAAGTTGGCCGCCGTTCATCAACACGTGCGTGGGCGCTTCGTCACCTTTAATGTTCCATTTAGAAATCTGCATCTCTCTTGGAATGAAAGAGACGAGAATCTCTAACTAACGACCCCAACCGAAAAAATCATCGAATGCGCTTCGTTTTTTGGGAATTTCTTGACATGCATCTTCTACCGGAATGGGGGGCTGTGCCAATTTTTCCTCTTCAACCTCTATAAAATGATAAATTTGTTGCATAGAATATTTTAAAAATTCAGATGGATCCGTAGTCTCATCGCCCCTGAGATTCAAAAGACGGGAAATAAGTTTATCCTTCTTTTGAGTCATTTGTTCTAGACTATTTTTTTTATTTTTAATTAAGGACGTATGAAAAACGGCTGTCGTTCAGGTTTTACAATAAATTTTTGAAACTGGGGATTTCGGAGGACATGAACTCGTATCATGTCCCAGAGATCATCGCGTCCTGATATCCCCTCGAGAGTATCAAACTCGCATGAATCATTTTCGTCATAATTTTTTTTAAAAGGAACTTGCCTGTCATCCATTTTAAATTTTTCTTCATTAAATTTTGTTACAACCCTGCTCTGCTCCGTGTCTGTCATGGGGACGTCGAGTACGTATACGTGATACACGTTGTTTACCCCGTCCGGGTCTTTAAAGGAAAAACTGAAATAGGAATATGTTCCCTTTTTCAGATTTATGATCCCACGAGTCTCCTCTTCGAGTTCTCTTATGGCACATCTTAGTGGATTGAAGACTTCACGTCGCCTACATCCCCCTGTTACAAACGTCCATTCTTTGAATCTCCGGTCGTGGACCAGTAAGAATTTGGCCGGTCCGTCACTACTGCAACTTACCGGAATCGCTATGCTTTTGTGCCTCTCTAGAGGTAGATCGTTGCGTGATGATTGCATCACTTCCTATTACTGGACCCTCAAAATAATTCGCCAAGTTTTGCGACCTTGGTTCATATGTAATCAAAAATAGAATTCCGGCCAAAAGTATCCAGGGCCAAAATTGCATAGTAGTAATACGGGAGAAAAAACTCTAGTTTGAGTACAGCAGAGAACCCATGCCCTTTTGGATCCTGAGTACGTTGTAATTCACTGCGTACAGGTAAGGGAATGATACCGACTGATTAACAAGTCCGGTGAGACCGTTTGTCAGTCCGGTGGGGACTACGAGCCGATAGGTGTCCAGACGAGAAAAGTTCAGAGTACCGGTCGGCTGGAGCTTTGAGGTATCCAAGCAGTACGGAATGACCAGGATGCTCGTCTCCTGGTTGTTGGCCAGGTATCCATAAGGAGTGTGGTAGTACTGGTTAGCGTCCGTCCATGCGGGCAGCGGGCGTGACTCACCGACATCTACGCCGTTGATCTGAATCTTGAGTTGAAAGTTGGAAGCAGACGAAGAGCCCGTCCCCTGGTTATAGATGGACCCGTATGCACGTGTCTGGAAAGCCAGGAACTTTACGGGATGGGCCAGAGCCAGCTCCTGGACGGCGTTGGTCATTATGGGTACTCGCTGGACTTGAGTGATCAAAAGGTCGTGAGAAGACTGTGCGAAAAACTCACGCTCAGACTGATCCAGGTAGACAAAGTTGGCCCAGGCCTGGAACGAGAGACTCGCGTAGGTCACGGTTGAAGCAGGCGCCGAAACGCTGTAATTAGAAGGAATGAATGCCACTATTGTCGTGGTTGGTATCGTAGGGGGTGCGCTGACAGCCGGGGTTCCGAGAGTCAGGGTCATGGTCGTAGATGTATTCGTGACCGTCCCTATAGCCGAGACGTATACTATACCGTTAATGGGGAGACCCTGGACGATGGAACCGACCGTCACCGGTGAGCGAAGGGGGGTGCTCACAGTCAGAGTACCAGTGGTCGATCCGGTAGTGACGCCAGTCAGGCTCACGAACGTTGCCTGGGTAGGGGGGAGCCAGAAATTCACGACTGAAGCTGCCGTATAGTCACCCGTGATTGCTCCGTTAGCGGCGTTGGAAAAGGATATGACTGCGTTGGAGTACTGCTGGCTTGGCGGTAAACTACCGTATGTATTGGCAGACAGCGATTGGACCACACCCAGACCGGTCGTGTTGATAATATTAGAGTAGCTGATCAAGTTACCCACAACCATTCCCGGGAAAATAGGACCGTTCACAGTGTTTGAAGTGAGTATAAGGTTGGCCGTATTTGAATAGAACGTCTGACCATTAGTGACCGCCTGATAAATGGTTGCACTCGAGTACGGACTTGATACAGACATTATGCTCGACTGGGTAGGTCCAACGACCGTACTAGGAGTCGGCGAGACGAGTAGACCCTGAGCGACAGAGTTAAGATTTGTCGACCATGTGATCCGAAGTTCAACATCGTGGTACTGGAGAGCAACGAGTGGAAGGCTGACCGACCAGTCTTTGCAGAAGAAAAACTTGAGTGGATAAAATGAAGCGACTTTATTGGTCGGTGACGTGCTTCCGAGAGTGTCGTTGTTAAGGTAGCGCTGATTGTAGTTTTGGGCTCCGGTGCATGGCTCTACGTCAGTCGAATAATTGTAATCTTGTAGATCTATGACTTGTCCGCCGATCAAAAGTTCCACGCGATCTATAACTTGTGACCAATCGAGATTGTTAACCTGGGCTCCGTTCTGGTCCCTGGCAGTGAAATACATGTAAGACAGGAGGTCTCCCTTCTTCTCGAGCCGAATAGTCGAAATAGATCCGGCCGACGGCTGTCCCATGATAATCTGCCGTTCTATAGTTGCGGCATAGTGAGTATACCTCTTGTAATTTGAACGAAAAAATGAAATTTCTGGCTTCCCGGAAAGCCAAGTGTCCTGAGCGCCGGTGGCGACGAGCTGGACTATACCTCCACTCATTTACTAGGAGACAAAGACTTTTTTCAGACAGTCGCCCATGCGGGAGTGGCAAGTGGATTGTTGATTACCTGGTTCCGGGCAATGTTAAGATTACCTGCGCTCGCCATCGGATTCTGTGAACACTTGGAATTATTGAGTTTCCAATTCTCGGCCGGTTTATAAGGACCTGCGCCACCTGCGGCGTGCATATCCATTGGGCCCGGGCGTACGGGAATGGACTCGGCCCTTAGTCTGGTCGCTGCACCTATAGCTCCCTGGGGGTTTGCAGTCACGTTCATGCGCTGTCCATTTCCGGCCCTGTCCGGATTTACACGATTTCCGGTACTACGGGGAAGGCTGGCGTCGGTGAGATTCTTATTGTAGGCCTGGTACACCGGAGCATACTGGCCTGGTCCCATTTCGAGACCGTCGCCCATCCGCCATCCAGTCTCCTGACGAATAGTCGTACGACGAGTCTTGATCTGATCAGGCCGGCCTTCTGGTGCTCGAATCACGCCCTGGCCCTGACCACTGTTCTGGGCCGATGGACGATTCCATGTCTTTGTCGTCTTGGCCTGATGAGTCATCTGACCGTTTATGAGCCCGTCTCCGGCAAACTGAACACCTCCGCTCTTCACGAAATAGTTGGCAGGTCCCTCGCCTCCTGGGAGTGTCACGAGCTTCTCTTCATTCACGTTGTTGGGAAGAACTCGGAAAAACTGCTGGAACCCTCCTATGGCCGGAACATTTGGATCGGCTCCGATACCCGGACCGACGTTCATACGTTCTACAGGTGCCAAGTTGTTCATTTTGTTCGTAACATTCTCACGATTGTACAGATCATAAACTGGCTGACCGTGAGGGTACCTGTTTGCCATGGGAGACCAGTCCTGTAGGGAAGGAATGGCCTCTTTGGGTGGTAGATAGTCGTCCCCTATCCTACGACCGAATGATGGATTTATAGGCCGAAGGCCGAAAGCGTCCGCCTGCATTCCCGGGGCGGTACCTGCCAGATCAGTATCTTGGCGAGTAACCTGATGGGGGGTGTTCATTATGGGTACAGTGGTTACAGGTTTGGAAGATTTACTCAATCTCTGACCGGCAAACACAAGACCGACGATCGCGGCCAGCGCCAGAGGGTCCATATTACTTTTACTTTATATTTTAACCTACATATTTCACCTTCCCTGGGCCTGACATGGTCACCCACGGCGTAGGCCGGAGCGTCAGATACGGAACGACGGATGGCTGGCGCTGGTTGAACCGACTGTTCTGATCGTTGCTGTAAGTGCTGATTGGATCAAACAGACGAGTAGGGAAAGGATCTGAACCTATATAAAGATTTGGGAAATCGTAAGGTGCCTCGGCCCATTGTCCTTTCCACGTACTAGTGGTCTGAGAGCGGAGGCGGTCATCCACGCGAACTATGTCGTCGAGGACAACATTCGCGGGACCTTGCCAAATTCGGGGCTGGAGAGTGAGATGGTCAGTTTGCAGTGTCCGACCCATTGATATCCGCATAGGTTTTAATTTGCCCTTCCGTTACCGCCGCGCATTTGCGTCTGTTCTGGCATGTGAAAACGATCGCTGTCTATATCGGCCGACCCAGACCCATCTTTTGCAAAAGGTGCAAACTTTGCACCGAACGCACCTTCGGCAAATGCGTTCTGGTCGTTAGGAATTGTCGTACTCGCTGGAGTGTAAAAATTACGCTGAGCTTCTCGCTTCTTTTCGAAAGGGTGAATAAAATCCCAAATCTTTTCAGATTCAGCCTGAACACTCGCGGACCAGGCAGCTGGGGGACGATCCGGATTGTCGACGTAATCAGTCATGAGAACGTTTCCCATCGGGTTGTTAATAGTCGGCATTGTGACTGCGTCACGACCCCAATAAGGAGCCCGGCCGTCACTCTGGGGAGGACGAACTTGGCCGTCGGGAATCTGATTATTCGTATAAAGAAAGTAGAGAACTGCGAGGACTAGGATACCTAGGGCCAAAATTCGCGAGTCTCGTTTTATGATGTACAGTACGGTCATTCCGTAAACTATGAACCTGGTCGTCGCTGAGACGCGATCTTTGGCCGACTGGGAAGATGTTGGCCAAAATTCAAGAAGTTTATCTTTTCTAAATATTTCTTGAGGATCCATTTACTACTACTTACTTCTTAGTTTTTTTCTGACGAGAGCCCTTCGTGATGCGTTGCTGGGTCGGCTGCGATCCCATCATTCCGGACAGAAGCCCGCTGATCATTGAAGGATCAAAGGCCCCACTCTCTGCACACTTTCTGGCGGCCGCCTCGATCGCACTAAGGGTTTCGGGCGGGAACATAGATAGGGTCATTCCGATCATGTACATGCCATTGAGATGATTCCAGATAGCCTGCTTGGTCTGTTCAGACGCACCTTCCCACACGGGCCCAAATGTGAGATTCGATATAAAGGCTGGGTCCCTCGTCGTGAGACCCTTTACATCGAGACCCATGAAATGATCGAGTGGCCCTCGGACGGAAGCCTGCCGAGCAGTCTCAAATTCAGTCTTGAAGGTCTTGACAGAATCGTCGTCCGGAAAAGCACTCTCGAGATCTCGGATAAAGTCAGAGTATAACTCATTGAAAGCGTCAAGGGAACTCATTTAGAGAAAAAGTTTTTATTTTTTTAAGTGTTAAAACGGATCCAAACTCACAGACTCTCTGTGGCCCGAACCTTGTGCGACTATAAAGTATACTAAGATCGCCACTAGAAAAGCAGGTTTGGCGTATTCTGAATTTGGCGCGTCCGACTTTCCATTCATTTTATTCTTTAGCATGATGTAAGCGACCGCAGCACCGGCTGCAAATATTGCCGCAGAGAGCGGTTGACGAAGGTACTGGTCCATGGCAGTATATGATTACGATCCATCTTTTTTGCCAACCTCTGGCGCGTCTGGAAAGAGTTCCTCCTTGTGGACCGGCGTGACGTTGATAGTTCTGGACCCCCCTGGAGTTTCATCAGGGACTGGTAATTCAGAAGCGTCTACAGGGGTAGCTCCCTCCGGTCCTCCCTGAGCCTCTGCTGCATCTAGAGCCTCGCCGACGTCGGTCGGCTGTTCTTGGACGGCGTCCTCTATCAGGTCTTCGCCGGGTTCTTCGGGCGCATCGTCTTCTCCGCCCATGTTGAAATCGTCCACATCTTTGGGAAAGTAACTGTTCATGATGTCTTCAAGGGGCACCAGATTCTCGATCGTTTCGCGTATGCACTTTGTAAAACGCCGCGTGAGCTCTTCTCGGCGCTCGACCGGAGACTTTTCGTCTGTTATCACGTGCGGATCCTCGTACAGATCTCGGGCACACTCTATAAACGAAGTGTGGACGAACACATCGTTACTCGGAAGCTTGAGATTAATTTTTTTAGAAGATTTATCAATCCTGATTGAACTGAGAATTTTCACGTGAATGACAAAGACTGCTGCTATGAGCCTCGGGAAAAGGGGGCATTGCTTCAGTATGTTGGACACGTGCTCCTTTACTTTTACGTTCGACCAATCGGTTTTTATTCTTCTGAGGGCCTGACGATAATTTTCTAAAAATTTTCTATCCTTTGTCTCCTTTTTGGTATCTTCCCACATAGTCACGAACGTCTCGATGATTTCCGGGAGCATTGCGTCCACGAGTTTCCTCGAGTAGCGTCTCTCTGCATCATTGAGAACTTCCATATAGTACTGGAATACAATATTACTTTCCCCGTAGTTTCGCAGCAGTCTTTTGCATGTTAGCCAGGCCCGAAAAGAGATCCTCGCCTGGCTCTGAATAGGAAATAATTTGTTTATTTTTTTTAGGTTTTTCCCAGGTGACTATAAACTGACCTTCTTCTCCTCCCTGACTGACTTTATAACCCAGAAGAACGAGCTGCCTGCGAATGTACCACAGGGCCTCGTCATAAGGAAACAGTGGAAATCCCATGACCAAGGGAGGAACCTGCAGGACTGCATATTTCTCTCGCCGTTCTACGGCCGCTTTTACTTTTTTAGAAAATTGTTCTAAAATATTTTTATAAGTTTCTTTTCTTATGTTGTTTCTGGATCTCTCTCGCTCGCCAATCTCTTGGGCCGATATCATTACTATCGGTTTCTCTAATAATTTTCAGGAAAGAACGGAGGTTGTTCCAGGAAGTTCGCGAGACTGCTGGAGAGCCTGGCGCAGCTGAAGACTCAGGGAGTCGGTGATGCTCGAGTAGGACTTGTACCTGTCAGGCTGAAATCGCTCGAACGGCCCGGCGTGAGATGGAGAACTCGTGGCTGTCTTTTTCAGGATGTTTACGAGACCGTCCGGGCCGACTGACGCAGTGACGTCGTACTGCTCGCCGAAAAAGCCGCGAGTGTCCAAAAACATAATCCGGGCATTGTATTCTGTACCTCCCTGGGCAGTAGTCATAGGATTTATAAACACTGTGTTGACGGGCTGAAGCCGGGGGGCGCCAGCCTGTATCTTTTCTATTATGGCCTGTATAATGTTCCTCTGGACAGATGGGGGCCCTGAGGCAGGATCTGCATATTTTACGGATGAAGAGTTCCATAAGAAAAAGGCTGTCACGAGTGCGACCGTTCCTAGAATTATGACATCAGGCTTCATGTGTTATTAGTTTCTTTTAAAAAAATTATAAAAGATTAATGGCACTTTTAGTGTTTAGTGACAAATGCCAATATTCTTTTGAAATTATAAATTTTATAAAATCTAATCCTACTCTCGGACCGATGATAAGATATCACAATGTGACAGTGCACGGCCGTCCGGCGAATCCGAACGTGAAGAGAGTCCCGACGCTCGTGACATCGGACGGCAACATACTCGTCGGAGCCGAAGTCAGGAACTGGCTAGAGTCTATGCTTCCGATAGAAATAGAAAATTGGTCAGGAACTGGGATACTCACGGCTTCGCTAGATGGTTCCGACGGGGGGCCAGAACTCTTTTCGCTGGAATCGTATGGAATGTCCATGCAACCTCATATAACTCCAGAACTCAAAGCAAAGTTCAGTAAAGACGTGAAGGAGGCGTACGCACAGGGAACTTAAAAGAGAGAATGCTTGTTCGACAAGATGTATCTGAGGACAATTCAGGCGAATGCCATAAAAGGCATTTTCGAAGTCCTCAAGGATATTATAAACGATGTGAATGTGTACTTTACTGCAGAGGGCCTGAAGATTCTGACCCTCGACACGGCCCGTGTCACTCTTGTTCACATGAATTTGGCGGCCGAAAACTTTAAAGAGTATTCGTGCCCGAGTGACATGG
>Ga0007828_1000082_pt1 | contig 29313 bp, 34 predicted proteins | sample CryBogCBE16Oct07_FD_71232 | JGI IMG/M metagenome (GOLD analysis project Ga0007828, IMG submission 71232) | Freshwater microbial communities from Crystal Bog, Wisconsin, USA - CBE16Oct07 | ecosystem: Environmental > Aquatic > Freshwater > Lake | place: Crystal Bog, Wisconsin, USA | collected...
GACAAACTCAAGGAGAAGAACAATGGATAAACCAACAACGTATCTAAAACGGTTGCAAGAAGAGCTGCGTTTGCTTGTAGACCACAATGAAAACACGCTTGGTTATGTTCGTTTGCTAAATGCACAAGTGGCTGGCAACACTCACCGAATCACGGAGTTGCAACACAAAATCGCCAAAGAGTTAGGGGTAGGGCCATACGACAAGGAGAAGAACACATGAGATACGAACAATCCAAACCACTCGTTGAGGAGCTGATGGATATTGCGGTGTTGTTTCACGCAAGCCCAAGCTTGCTGCGCCAAAAGATTGCCGAGGCTATCAACAAGCACATCCCTGATCTTGATCCCGCTTGCATGGAGCGCGGCTGCCCCTGCATCGACACGTTTTCCAAAGAGGAGAAGAACACATGATTATTAACCAAGGAAAAGTTGCTGGTGGCTTGGTCGATGAAATGTTGGAGCTAATCCACAAATACGACGAGTCTTTGTACATGTCGACCGCTATTGGCTGTCTTGAACTGGTCAAACAACAACTTATCAATGAAAGTCTTGAAGATGACGAGGACTGATTTTGAATCCCTGCTGATCGGTATTGGCGTGGGGGTTTTTGCCGTAGCCTGCGTCCGCATCGTTGATTACATTTTTGACAAACTCAAGGAGAAGAACACATGACAAGACATGGGCCATGGCGTTGGCTAAAGCAGGACATACTGAAGGAGGGCTTCAAGAACAGCCACGCTTTCATGTGCCGTGACGAAACCGACCCTCGCTTTGGCTTGTGGTTCAAGCACGCTGACGGGCGCACTGCCGTCATAAGGCATAACTCACTAACGTATTTTGACAAGGAACACCGACATGAAACCATCGTACTTCAAGACACCAAGAACACTTGACGAGTCTACTTTTTATAGTTGGGGCGACCCCTATCACCGCCCCTATGACGGTTTCAGGGTTTACACCCCCCGCGACAAAGCCTTCTTCGCGTTGACCGTTGCCGCTATCTTAGCCACCCTCGCTTTATTCTTCTATAAGTAATGCAGCTTCGCCCCTATCAGCTAGACGCCCTCGCGCTGACGCTTAAAAGTCTGCAAGCGGGTAATCATCCGGTCATCTCCGCGCCTACCGGCTCTGGTAAGAGCGCGATTATTGCCGCGCTGGTCAATCGCTTTCGTGAACGTGGGGGTTATACGCTAATGGTGACGCACAATCGTGAGCTGGTTCAGCAGAATGCCTCCGCGCTTGAGCGCTTTTACGGCGCTGAGGGACTAGGTATATACTGCGCTGGACTGAACGCTCATGACATTGGTGAGGCCACCACGTACGCGTCAATCCAGTCCATTTACCGCAACTTGCAGAAGCTGCCTGAGCCGAATGCCATCATTATTGATGAGGCGCACTGGGTCAGTCCGAAGGAAAGCGATGGTAAGATGTACAACACGTTGCTCACTCGGTTTCCTAACGCACGCCGCATCGGCCTATCGGCCACTCCCTATCGGCTCAGCGGGGGGTTGATTTACAGCGGAGATGACCCTTGGTTCAATGACCTTGCCGTTGATATCCCCGTGCAAGATTTAGTCGATCAGGGCTACCTTTCCCCGCTGAAAGGGTTGAACGCGCAAGTACAGCTGGATTTGAAAGGCGTTCACCGCACGAACGGCGATTATGATACGGCTGAAGTTGATGAGCGTATGACTGACGCGTGGGTCATGGAGGTGATAAAGACCGTTAAAAGGTTGGCATCTGACCGTAAGTCGATACTTCTTTTCTCACCCACGGTTCGAACTGCTCAGCTGTTTGCCAAGACCGCCAACGCGCTAGGCATCAGCGCTGACTATGTGCACGGCGGGGATAACGATCGGGCTACTAGACTTGAACGTTGGAAGCGGGGTGATTTTAAGCTGATGGCCAACTGCAAGGTGCTGACCACGGGGTTTGACCGCCCCGACTTGGAATGCATTGTGGACGCCGCCCCCACGCAATCGATCGGGTTGCACCGGCAGAAACTGGGACGCGGTGCCCGCGTGTCGGAAGGCAAGACGGACTGCTTAGTGCTTGACGTGGCCGGCAACTTGGCAAGGCACGGCGGCATAGCAGCGAAGGCTGAAATCTTTGAAGAACGCGCTGACGGCGTAATTCAAGCTGCCAAGCCGGTCAAGAAACAGCCTATAATTACTGCTCGCACAATTAAAACCGCCACCGCAGTGTCCGATGTTGACCCGATGGCCGGCTCAACGTCAGTATGGGGTATGGACGTGCAGGTCTTGAAGTCGAAGTACATTACTAAGCGTAGTTCAAAGTCTGACAAAAACATGCTCATGGCGCTGTACACCTGCGTCACGCCCGCTAACACACCTGTTGACATCATTGATTTTATCCTAGTTGAGCACGATGGATACGCCCGCAAGAAGGCTGAAGATTGGTTCCGGATTAGGGGTTACCGCGCTACCCCGCCTCGCTCTGCGCACGAAGCACGCAACTTAACTTACTCGTTACCTGTACCCCGTTCTATACGCGTTCGTCGTCGGGGTTCATACTACGATATCCTTTCAGAAAAATTCTAAATGACAACTACCGCCTCATTTGATGAAGCAAGAGCGCACGCCGACGCGATTCAGAAAGCCTTCTCTGCCTACACCGCAAAGGGCTGGAAATGTCTGCCATTGGATGCTAAAAAGAAAAGTTTAACCGTCACGAACTGGACTGATCGTGAGTTCAAAGCGGAGGACTTTAAGGGCTTGGCTAACATCGGCGTTCAGTTGGGCGCTGTGTCCAAGAACCTGATTGACGTTGACTTAGATCACCCGCTGGCTCGCAAGATCGCCCACTGGTTCCTGCCGCCTACTAGTTGGCGCTTCGGTCGGTTATATCCTGGTGAAAGCGACGACATCATTGCGTCACATCACATTTACTACGTTGAAGGCGCGACTAAGACATCGGCTGAGTGGCGTCTGTCAAAGAAGGAAACAGGCGGCAAGATTGTCAAATGCATTGAGTACCGCGGTGATGACGCGCAAACAGCGTTTCCACCGTCTAAGCACGAATCCAGCGTCACATGGGTTGACTGTAGCGATGAGCCCGCGCTGGTAACTGAAAAAGATTTGAAGATGGCGCTCGGCGTCATTATGACGGTCATCTGGGTCAAGTACAACATAGCCCCAGGCATACGGCATGATGCGTTGCTAAGGGTAGCGGGGGGTTTCGCGAAGGCGGGAGTGCCTATTGAAATGGCGCGCAAAGCCATGACCGCGATATCATATTTGACGGGTGATGAGGAAGACGGTGACCGTGACGGCGCGATTGATGACACGTACAAGAAGCTAGCCGATGGTAAGACCATATCAGGCTTCGCTTCGTTGGACGCCTTTGGCTGGGAAACTGATCGTATTCGCACTTGGCTGCCTAGCAAGAACTTAGAGCACGCTCGCGCTGCAGACGACACTAAGCCCAAGGTCAATATTTCCAAGCTTCAACCGCGTGAGGTCGTTGAGGAGGTTGTCAAGATTCTAGCTGCAGTGCCTGATGAGGAAAAGAAGCTGTTCAACTTCAATGGCGTAGCCGTTATCGTGGAGTCCCGGACAAGCAAGCAAGGCGTCACCGCTGCCCCTGTCACGCCGAATGATGACGCTTTCGCGCACCACTTGGAAGGTTACGTGCAGTTCATTCAGTACGACCGCAAAGAGAAGGTTGAGGTCATTGCCCGTACTGACTTGTCCATTGTTCGCCGTCTTAAAGATCCTAGTATCAATACGTTGCTGCCTAACCTGGAAGCGGTGCTAAGATACCCGATCATAACCGAAGGGGGCAAACTACTTAGCAAGCCTGGCTTCCATACAGAGTCAGGGTTCTACCTCACGGACTCGTTGAACATTACCGCGAATGACTTGAAGAACATAACGGTAGAAGCCGCACTGAATAACATCTTGGATGTGTATTCTGACTTTCCGTTCACGAACCCTGAATGGGGTCGTTCAATATCAATTACCTCGCTGCTCACCGCTGTAGCCCGAAAGATACTGCCGTTGTCCCCGATGTTTATCGTCACATCGCCCTATCCGGCTGATGGTAAGACCGTTTGGTGCCAGATACCTCAAATCATTTTGACTAATGACGCCAACACGCACGCCCTAGCGCGTCAAGATGAGGAACAAGCCAAGCAGCTCGCTACGTACTTTATGAATGACCCTGACGTTATGGTATTTGACAACCAGAACGGGCGATTCAAGTCTAGCGCCCTGAACGAAATCGTCACTACCGGCGCTTTCAGCGTACGTCGTTTGGGTGGAAATGAGCTGGTAAGGTTGACCCCGAAAGCGCTGATAACGCTGAATGGTATTAACATATCGCCCAACGAAGAAATTACAACACGGTCGCTGACTCTTGTCTTTAACAAACGACACACTACCAACTTCCGGCACCCTCAGCTGCTCAACTACGTTCGCGAACATCGACGCGCTCTTATCTTGTCCGCGCTGAAGCTACTTGAATTCGGTATGAAGCTGACGCCTGAGGCTAGATCGGCTATCAAGTTCGAACCTTCCCGCTTCTATGAATGGGATCAGATGATTCGCGCCACGGTGCTAGCCCTTGGGTTGTTAGATCCAATGGATCCAATTTTGCGTAAGCAGTACGGCACGCTGGACGAACATGCCGCGCAGCGTAGCGAATTCTTGAATTGGCTTATCAAAACGTTCGGTCCTAACCGCCCATTCACTTCTAAGGAAACAGCTGACCGCGTAGGGTTGAACGTTGAATTGCAGGACACGATTAAGGCGCTAGGTAATGGCCACTCGGCCACGGTCGTTGTCTTAGGTCGCGCTCTAGGGTCCTTGCGTGGAGCAGAGTTGGAGCACAATGATGGTAATTACCGTCTAGAGCTGCTATCCACAAATCCCGCGCTACGTATGTCGTTCTTGCCGATTAACTAAGACTATCACGCTGGGAAAAATTTATTAAAAATACAATTAACTCCATGGTAAAAAGCCATTAAAATAACTTCAGTACTTGAAAAAGCGCTGTTTAACTTCTTAACTAACTAACTACTGGAACGCATATGTCATACGATATCTCTGCCCTTACAACTGAAGAAAAAATCGACGCCCTTGGCAAGCTCAAGGCTAAGATCGCTGATCTTGAGTTGTACGAAAAAGACCTTAAGAATTCGCTCATTACCGATATTGGCAAGGGGGCTGCTGAGGGCAAAACATTCCGCTGCACTATCAGCGAAACTACCCGCGAAACTTTAGACATGGAAGCTGTGCGCGCTCACGTGTCGCCTCAGTTCATCCGCGCTAATACTAAGGTTAGCAAAAGCACCACCGTTCGTATCACCGCTCGTTGAGGTTACCATGAACATTTTCTATCTCCATCACGCTGCTCCCTTGGCTGCTGTTATGCATTGTGACTCACACGTAGTCAAAATGATTTTGGAAACTGCTCAAATGCTTTGCGCCGTACACCATCGTTATGGCAACGGCGATGCCGTGCCTTACAAAGTCACACACGCTAACCACCCCTGCACGCTGTGGGCTGGCGACTCTAGAATGCAATATAGCTGGCTGCAGCAACTTGGCGGTTACCTTTGCCGCGAATACACGTTGCGCTATGGTCGCACGCACGCTTGCCAGCGTCACATCCTTGGCGTACTTGCCAAGCCCCCCGCCAATATGTCTGACAAGTACTCCTGGTGTGAGCCGCCTCAGGCTATGCCTGACGAGTGCAAAGTTCCTGGCGACTCGGTCACCGCGTACCGCAACTATTACCGTCAATACAAGTCTCATTTTGCCAAGTGGAAACAAGGCGGTATACCGGTGTTTATGCTCGGCACCTACAATGAGCATGCTGGCGATCACTTAAAGGAAGTACAATTCGCATGATTACCTATGACCCCTCAATTTCTTGGCAAGACTTTGCCGCTAAGACTATCGCCACTGATGACTTAGACCCTGTCTATGTGGCGCTCAGCAAGTGTGGTATGCCCGAGCCTATGCTTATGCGCTGGTGTGCCGCCTTCGTCACGTACTATCACATGGGCACTGCGTCACAAGTCTGTGAGTTGGAAGGTGACGCTTTTTGGGCTGAGTTGATGAAACGCTACGATACCGCGCCCCGCGCCTCAGAACGTCGTCACTTCAGGGGCGAGGCTGGACGTAAAGCTATTAAAGCATGGATTGATACTTACAGCACGCCTGAAAAGTTCTTTAACGATTGCATGCAGTCTTCTTTTATGAAACTGCACAAGAAGGGTATCCCACAAATCGGTACCTACTTTACTTGGAAGTGCATGGACTTGCGCGAAGCGGTATTCGGGTATGGCGTTGACTGGACATACTCGGAACGTCATATGGTTGAGCTGCCTAAGCAAGGACTTGAGGTTATCTTCCCTGAATTAAGTAAACAAAAGCATCCAGACTATGCTGGAGCGCTATTCCAAGTGGTGGATGGTATTAAGCATATTAATGCCCCGCCCCGCTACACTAGAGCGTGCGGAGTGGCCGAAGCTGAAACTATCTGTTGCATGGCCAAAGCATACTTTAAGAATAGAAAGCCTATCGGTAAGGATATTGTAGAAAAAAGAGAAGACTTGACGGGCTATGGCGACGTGGCTGATCATATCTTATCGTTCATGCCGAAGGAACCTTTCGATGACCACGCACATCATTAACATCCGCGGCACCAACGGCTCTGGCAAGACTACAGCTGTTCGTACCATTATGGACAGGCTCCGCTTTGCGCGTGATTACACGACCGTGAACGGCGTTCATACGCACGTTTACCGCTCGACTGACGGCTATCCCGTTCTTTTCATTGGCAAGTACGATAAGGTCGCTTCAGGCGGGGTTGACCGCATAAAGAACGTGCGTGATTTGGTTGAGGCTGTATCGGAAGTTTCAATGTATGGCCATGTCGTCATGGAAGGGTTGCTCTTATCAGGGTTGCAGCAGTTGACTTTTGATATCGCTGAAGCATGCCCGTGGGCTAAGTTTCATGCGCTGACGTTGGACACCCCAAAAGAAAAGTGCATTGAACAGACGCTGAAGCGCCGCGCCCTAGTCGGTAATGAGAAGCCGTTCGATCCTAAAAAATCGTTGCTACCTAAGTACCGCGCAGTTGAGCTGGCGCACGCGAAGTTTGTAGCTGCCGGCATGGACGCGCACCTTGTAAACCAACGCCAGGCTATAGTTACAACTCTTGAACTAATTGGAATGAAACACGCCGCTGAGCGCGTTATAATTTAACTTTCTAATAACGGATAACTACTTATGCACAATGTAATTTCTATTCGCGGCTCTAATGGCGCGGGCAAAACTTGGGTGGCCAAGCGCGTCATGGAACATGCTGCCAATGATTTTGTAAAGATCGCCGAAGCCAGCAACGGCGTCTTATTGAACGTCTATAAAACCTTCGTCACTATCGGCAAGTATGACCGCCCCACGGGTGGATGTGACACGGTCAAGACCCCGCAACTTGTCTGGGACGCGGTAGTTGAGGCCGCCGGACACACGAATGTACTGTACGAAGGGGTGATTGTTGGTAACGTGTATGAGCCTACAATTATCTTGAACGCCCGTCTAAAGACTATCGGCGCTCGACTTGTTCCAATATGTCTTAGCACTCCATTCGAGCAGTGCGTGGCTAACGTGAACGCCCGTCGCGCTATTGAGGGCAAGCCCCCTATTGAAAAGACTGACAACATCTTGACAAACGACAAGAAGAATATTTCATCGGCTAAGAAACTGCACGCGGCAGGACTTGAGCCCCATTGGGTCAGCTCAGATGAAGCTGTTCCTATCGTTTTGCGGGAGCTCGGCTATGCCGTTTGATACAATGACGCGTAAGCTCGCTTACTTTGTTAGTGAGCGGGAAAGCGTTAGAATGAACAAGCTATCAAATCCAGCTCAAACTGAGCCTTGGACTGAGGATGAAATACTACAGAAGTACCGCTTCTGCAACGTGCGCCGCGCTGATGATCGCGTGTCGCGCTGGATAATCGAAAACATCATCGAGCCGTATAATGATAACGATTGGCTTTGGATTATGCTAGCTTGCGCTCGCTATATCAACTGGCCTCCCACTATCATAGAATTGATCGAGCGCGGTGAATGGCCTGTGGCGTCATTTAGCCCTACCGCGTTCGGCGGGGTGATTGACCGTCGCGCTGAAAAAGGTAAGAAGGCTTGGACTGGCGCTTACGTTATCACTGGCCGCAACATCCCTCCAGGCATGGGTAAAGGCGTATTTGTCGCTAAGAGCATGCTTGAGCCGTTGTTCCATAATGTGGAAATACCTAAGTATTTAAACACAACTGCCCCTGAGGAGCGTAGCGTTCAGGCGGTGCTAAAGATGTTTGAGGGTATATACGGTTGGGGCACTTTCATGTCGGGCCAAGTCGTTGCTGATATGACTTACTGCCATCTATTGAGCGAGGCTAAAGACCTGAAAACCTTTGCCCCTATCGGTCCTGGCTCAACTCGCGGTTTGAACAGAATTTATGGCCGTTCCTTGGAACAAAGCATTCCGCAAGAACGGTTCAACGACGAATTGATGGAAACGCTGGAAACGTGTAAGCCGGTGGCTGATATCAATCTTAACTCTCTCACGCTGCATGACTGGCAGAATTGTATGTGTGAGTTTGATAAGTACATACGGGCTACCAATGGTGGCCGCCCTAGATCTAACTATATACCTGAAACTGCATACTGAGGACTAACATGATAGCTTTCAACGTCAGAAACGTGAACCAAGCGTTCCCCTTGGAAATCAATAGTATTAAGACTATTGGTAAGCCCCGCAACTCACGCAATGGGCCTGTTATTGAATTCAGTGAGCCTGTGGCAACGACCTATGCCCGCCCTACCGAGCGCGTCCTGTTCAATGAAGCCCGTAACTGTAATCCGTTCTTTCATTGCATGGAAGGTCTTTGGATTATCGGCGGCTACCGTGATGTTGAATTTCTGGATTACTTCAACTCACAGATGAAGCAGTACAGCGATGACGGTGACACATTTTGGGGCGCGTACGGCTATCGTTTAAGGAACAATGCCGGCTTCGATCAGCTTGAGTTAGCCATTTCGCTGCTTAAGAAAAACCCTGAGGACCGTCGCATTGTTACCACGATGTGGGATCCTATCCTAGACTTGGGCGGTAGCAAAAAAGACCACCCCTGCAACACTCATATCTATTGGAAAGTGCGTGACGGTGAGCTGTATATGACGGTTTGCTGCCGCTCAAACGATTTGCTTTACGGCAAGCTGGGCGCAAACGTCGTCCACTTTAGTATGCTGCAAGAGTATGTCGCCGCTAGAACCGGCTACAAGGTCGGTCCTTACACTCAAATGTCTGACTCGCTGCACGTTTACACCTCGCTAGACGTGTGGGATCGCGTTAAAGATACAAGCTACGTTCCACTCGATTACTATGAATCTGACTACGCGGAGCTGGCCGTCAAACCATACCCAATGATGCAGGACTGCGATCACGGTGATTGGCAAAAAGATCTTGAAGCTTTCATGCTAGACCCGCAAGATGAGCGTATTTACCGTACGCCTTTCTTCCAAGACGTGGCTCAACCGATAGCGATGATTTGGTGGCAACATAAACGTGCCCGCAACGGCTTGATTTATGCTGATAGTATTCGCGCAACTGATTGGCGTGCGGCGTGCAGAGCGTGGTTGATTCCTAAGGAAAACGATGAACACGTTAGTGCTTGACTTCGAGACGTACTACGATCCGGCGTCATTCTCGCTTTCCAAGATGACGTCGACTGAGTATATTCGGGACGCTAGGTTCCAAGCAATTTGCTGCGCGTTCAAGTTTAACGACGAGCCTACGCATCTAGCTTGGGGTGATGATATTGCTAAAGCGTTTGGGCATTACGGTACTGACGTTCGCGCCGTATGTCATAATGCGCAGTTTGACTTAGCTATCGCCGCTCAACACTACCAATGGTATCCTAAAGAGGCAACTGATACGGTAGGACTAGCGCGGGCGCAACTTCGCTTGAAGTCTTATAGCCTCAACTCAGTCGCTGCTAATCTAGGTTTCGGTGAGAAGCTTGACGGGCTATCGGTATCCAAAGGTAAGCGGCTTGAGGCTTTGCAAGACTATGAGCGCGACATCTTAGGCGAGTACTGCGTACGTGACGTTGACCTAACGTATCGCATCTATGAGCGTTTGATTAAGACGTTCCCGAAGTTTGAGTTCTTACTGCTGCAATGGACAATCAAAGCGGTCACAATGCCGCTGCTTGCGGTTGATTACAAGATGCTTGATGATTACATCATTGAGCTGGACAAGGCTCGAGAAAGTATGCTTGAGGACGCGGGCATAACGCTCGATGTCATCATGTCAAACCCGAAGTTTGCTCAGGCTCTTAAGAACTTAGGCGTTGAACCGCCGATGAAAATGAGCGAGCGCACCGGTAAGCCTACGTTCGCGTTTTCTAAGCAGGATAAAGGTATTACCGATTTGATGGAACATCCTGATGTTCGGGTGCAAGCCGTTGTCGGCGCTCGACTCAAGTTGAAGTCCACCATTGAACAGACTCGCGCTGCCCGCTTGAGCGCTATTGGCAAGACTGGCCCGCTGCCAGTTCCGCTACTGTACTATGGCGCCCATACAGGCCGAATGAGCGGCGGCGGGGGTATTAACTTGCAGAACCTGACTCGCGGGTCTAAGTTGCGCAAAGGTATCGTTGCCCCCGCTGGTAAAGCCCTTGTCGTGGGCGATAGCTCACAGATTGAAGCTCGCGCTCTAGCTTGCGTCGCCGGCCAAGAAGACTTGATGGAGGTTTTCCGCAAGGGTCTAGATCCTTACTGCGATATGGCCTCTTTCATTTACGGCCGCACTATTACTAAAGCTGACGAAGATGAGCGCTGGCTTGGCAAGGTGACGGTGCTAGGCGCGGGGTACGGTATGTCCGCTAGAACGTTCTTTGAGTTTCTTAGAACGCAAGGCAAGCCCTTGTCCATGGAGATGTGTGAGAAGGCTATCACGGCGTACCGCAAGAAGAACGACAAGATTGTCAAGTTCTGGGACGTCTGCGATAAAGCACTACCTTTAATCGTTGAAGGTATTGAGCGCCCGCTAAGCACTGAGATACCGGTAATTACTGGTAAGAACAAAATCACGCTACCCACTGGTTTGCCGTTGCTTTATCCTGAGCTCAGCTACAGCTCCACCGACCGTCGTTATAGCTACGCTTCACGCGGTGATGGGCGCTCAGGTATTTATGGCGGGTTAATCACCGAAAACATTGTCCAAGCGTTAGCCCGCCACATTGTGATGGAACAGCTACTGATTGTGCATCAAAAATACCCTGTCGCTCTCACAGTACATGACGAGCTAGTGGCTGTGGTTGACGAGGCTGAGGCTGCTGAAGCGCGTGATTACATCGAGCGCATTATGTGTACCCCTCCACGCTGGTGGCCGGACTTACCGGTCAAGGCTGAGGTTAAATTTGGAGAAGTGTATGGAAACATCAAGTAATAGAATACCAACAGTGTGGCTGGTAAGCTACGACCGCCGTAGAGACTATTCTGCAGCGGACGCTTACGGCAACGTACGTCATGTCTTTTCCTCTATTGGACGTGACTATGACGGCTCAGCGGCTATTGCTCACGCTAGAAACGTCTTACAAGACTACTACCCTGATGACTACATCGTCATGTCGGGTGACCCTGCATTGTGCTCAATTTGCGTCACGGTTGCGGCCGAGTTGCGGGGCACGTGTTTGTTGCTAAGGTGGGATAAAAATAAATTGTCCTACAGCAAATTAAGGTTAAATTTTTAACCGCGCCGTTAAAATTGAGGTTATAATTAACGGACCTCATAACTTTGTAACCTAGGAGAACTTTTCATGAGTGATTGGCAAGACAGCCTTATCAAAGGCAAGCAAGAGCTTCCCCCGCGCATCTGTATTTACGGTGGTCATGGTATTGGCAAGAGCACTATTGCTAGCCAGTTCCCGAAGCCGATTTACATTTCAACCGAGGACGGCTTATCATCTTTGGATGTGACATCGTTTCCCCGCGCTGAAACTATTGGAGATGTGGCTAGCAGCATCAAAACTTTAATTAAGGAAGATCATGACTTCAAGACTGTAGTACTCGATACCGTTGATTGGTTGGTCGAGCCGTTAATTTCGGGCGACATTGAAAGCCGCTACGATGAAAAAGCGCTCGCTTACGGTAAGGGTCAAATGATGATCGCTGAGTCGTTTCGTGAAATTTTAAGCGGGTTCGATGCGCTGCGTAAGCGTCGCGATATGAACATCGTCTTATTAGCTCACGCGTCGGTTGTCCGCTATGAAGACCCCCGCTCCGATCCCTACGATCGCTATCAACCCAAACTGCCTAACCGCTGTAACGCCATCCTGCAAGAGTGGGTTGACGTTTTGGCTTTTGCCAGCTTCCGCGTCATTGTCAAGCAAAGTGACTCGGGCTTCGGCAATAAAACCACACGAGGTGTAACCACGGGTGAGCGTTTGCTTCACTTGGTGGAGAACCCCGCGTACGTAGCGAAGAATCGCTATGCGTGTCCTGACGCCATCCCAATGGTGTATGAAAAGCTCACCGAGAGCATTCCTGTTAAACTGTAAATGGAGAATTTAGAATGGCTAACTTTGGTTTTAATACTGCTGAATATGATCCTAATGTGGATAGCGGCGGGTCTTATGATCCTATTCCTGAAGGTGAATATCAACTGATGTGTGAGGAAGCTGAGCAACGTCAAACGAAAGCGGGGACGGGTTATTATATCCGCGCTAAGTTTCGTGTCTTGGGTCCTACAAATGCGAACCGCGTTATTTTCATGAACTTCAACACCCACAATCCTAGCTCCAAGGCTGAGGAAATCGGGCGTCGTCAGTTAGCTGGCTGGGCTCAAGCGTGCGGTAATCCTAATGCTAGCGACTCAGATCAACTGGTCAACGTGCCTTTCAGCGCGAATGTTGGTATTGAAAAAGGTTCGGGTGACTACGGTCCTCAAAACATCATTACCGGCTTCAAAGCCCCAAACGGCTCAGGCCGCCCTGCTGCGCCGGCAAAGGCTGCCCCCTCTGCTCCAGTCTCGACTCCTACAGCTTCTAAAGCCCCCGCTGGTAAAAAAGCCCCTTGGGATGATTGATGAAGTGTCCGGTTTGCGGGGCACAAAGTGACGTTAAGGAAACCCGATCTAAAGGCGGCTACACATACCGCCGTCGGGTTTGCTTTAATTACCACATGTTTACAACTGAAGAACGAGCTGTAGTTTATATAAGAGGAAAAAATGGTCGCATTGCCGAAAGAAAATTCTACTCTGGAACAATTGATATACCAATCCTACGAGAAGAACGACAGCAAAGATCTGATGTTGACGCGGATAGGTGCGTCTAGTATCGGTGAAGAGTGTGTTCGCTCTATCTGGTACGATTGGCGCGGTTTCCATAACGACCGCCCCGAAGGGCGTATGCTGCGTCTATTTAAAACCGGCTACATCCAAGAGGACCGCGTCGTTCAAGACTTAAAAGACGCTGGCCTAGAAGTCTGGGAGGTTGACCCTGATACTGGTAAGCAGTGGACTTACACCGCTGCCGACGGGCACTTTGTTTGCAAGACTGATGGTGCAGTTCGGGGCGTGCCCTCAGCTGAAAAGACGCCGCACGTCATTGAAATCAAATCGTCCAATGTCAAAGGGTTCAAAGAGTTACAGACTCGCGGCGTCAAAGAAGCCAAGCCTCTGCACTACTGGCAGATGCAAGCCGGTATGTGGCTATCGGGTTTGGAACGCGCTCTTTACATTGCTGTTTGCAAAGACGACGAAAAGTTTCATATTGAGCGCGTCTACAAAGACGAAGCTACAATTGAAATGATTGAGGAAAAGCTGCGGAAGTTGACCGAAGCCACTATGCCCCCTATTCGCATAGCGGAAAAGGAAACTGACTGGCGGTGCAAGTTCTGTGACGCGCACGCTGTTTGCTGGGGTCATCAAAAGCCCTTACAAAACTGTCGCTCCTGCCAACACGCTCGCCCTATTCAAGATGGCGGCTGGCTTTGCGAGAAGTTCAATGAGCAACTTGATTATGGTAAGCAACTGAAAGGATGTGACTTGTGGACGACATTCTAACTACTTTTGTCGGCGTTGATCCTGGGCTGACTGGCGCTATCGCGGTGTTGCACGGTGACGAGTATGCCGTGTACGATATTCCGACGATTAAGAAAGGTGACGGCGCGGTGAAGTATGAGATTGACCCCGCTGGTATGGGACGTTTACTACGCGAAGGCATTATCAACCGCGTGCGGGTTGTCGCCGCTCTCGAGCGTGTTAACTCTATGCCTGGACAAGCTGCCGCGGCTACATTCAGTTTAGGTGATTCGTTCGGCGTTTGTCGCTCAGTTTTAAGCCTCACAAACCTGCCTTTGACTTATGTTACCCCTATGGCTTGGAAAAAGTATTTTAAGCTCTCTAAAGACAAAGAGGAAGCCCGAGCACTGGCTGTTAAGCTCTATCCTCTGGCGGACTTACACTTGAAAAAACACATCGACCGCGCTGAAGCGTTGTTGATTGCAACTTACTTAAAGGAAACTTATAATGCCAAAACCGTTTGACTCTGAATTGATTGCGAAAGCCAAGGAGCAAGTAGACTTCCAGCGTGAGCACTACATCAAAAAACACGCTGACGATGATCATTGGGTTGACCTCGCTCGCGATGCCAATGTCACGTTGCCAATGTTTTATGTTCGCCCCTCGGACGCCGGCGTCAAAGGCTTGCTTCGCAAGTTAGGCCTCAGCTGGCTTCATTACATTGAAGCTTACGGCTGGGAAACTACAGCTGATTTTGAACGCTTGAATCCTAAGTTCAGTATGCGCCCGCTGGCCGGTTTAATTCTTGAACTCTGGGATGAGCGTAAACGCACTCTAGAGTCATTAGAGGCGGCGGCTTACCATCGCGGGCTAACTAAGGGTGACGGTCAGGCTAAACCTACCAAGTACCCACGCGGAGTTGCAAAGGTGCGTAGAGCGCCCTTAAAACCTGTCGCTGAATCTTAAACACTTAGTTTTTAGCGCTAAATTAACGTAGCGGCTAAAAATTGAGTTATAATTTAAACCCTGATAACTTAGAACTTACTTATGCTAGTACCTCACGTTTCAATCAAAACTATTCGCAATGGAAATGCAGTCAAACGCTGGCACACGCGCCGCATGCTCACCTCCGACACCGTCGGCGAACATACAGCTAATGTCCTCGCTATCGTTTTCATACTGGAACCGAAACCCTCACGGCAACTGGTTTTCGCAACGCTACTTCACGACACCGCTGAACAATGGACAGGTGATGTGCCGGCTACGGCGAAGTGGCGGTCGGCTAGGTTAAAGTCAGCTTGCGATGAGCTTGAGCACGATATGATGCAGGAAAATATGCTCAAAGTGCCCGCACTCAGCGCTGAGGAAGCCTTGGTGCTTAAGTGGGCCGACATGCTTGACCTGCTTTACCGTTGCTTGGATGAGCTTGAGGTTGGCAACACCACCGCTGCCGAGGTGTTTGATCGCGGCGTTGACTATCTTAAAAATTTAAATGAGCACTCAGTTGGATCAATGCTTTTGGAACAATTACAGAAAGATCGTAAAAATGTCAAGTCTTGAAATGGGTTTGAACGGTATTACCCACGCCGATATTACGGGGTTGCTCAAAGCTGAGCGCTCTTACGGTGACTCTTGGAAAAAGCGCGGCGGCGTTGGCGCATTTATGATGCTGGCCCGTAAGTGGGATCGCCTTGAGAATCAAGTCAAAGCGCATGACTATGACATCTTTGAAGCTATCAAGTGCGATGTTCGCATCGAGGGTATAATTGATGACATTCGCGACTTGCGTCGCTATTTGTTGTTAGTTGAGGAACACATGGGTGCTAGCATCCCCCAGCTCGATAAAGAGGGCGAAGCTACTACCGGCTACATTAACCAAGATAGGTGATTTATGAAATTTGAAATGCTTTGCGATAGTGAAGAACAAGCCTTGTTCTTCTATGATAGCCTCGCGGCTGCGATGAAGATGTATGACTGGGAAGAGCCGATGCATATCTGGAGCGATATGCCCGACCCAACCAAGCCTACAGAAATCCAGTTCTCAGTTCGCGTCGGCGATTGGGCCAAGGGCTTTGATGCTTAAGAGCGCTGTGGTTATCACGCTCAATATGCTAGCATTTATTTTGCTAGCCATATCGGTTTGGGCGCCATGGCTGATAGTTTTATCAGTCATAGCCTTTCCCTTTATCTGCTTAGCGATAGTATTGCCCAGCTGGAGGAGACGAGGGAAATAAAGTAGTGTTCTTTAATTCCTCTCGTTGCATCGGGGTCATTTTGTAAATATCGCGACCCATGTTTATTGCGTTTGCTGCAAGACCACCCAAACCTAATAAACCTGCCGTTACAGGAAAGCCCATTAAGGCCGCGCCAGCCGCGCCAGCCCCTATCAGCGCTCCACCTGCAGAAATACGAGAGCCGGTAACGTCGCGTTGCTTACTTCTGTTTAGGGCATCTTGCGTATCCAAAGCTGCACCTACGATAGGTAGCGTAGTGCCAAGGGTGCGAGCTCCCGCTTTAGCCATAATAGGCAACGCACCTTCGGAAGGGGCTTTGAACATCGCTGTCAGCGGTGAAACTTTCTTAGGCGGCGCAAGTAACGCTTTAGTTTCAGCGTTCACTTCTTGAATCGTTTTAGGCACTAAGACATTAGAGCCTGAGGCTGATTCACCGACATTGGTGATACCCATCTGCGCCAGTTTAGCCTCTTGTTCAGGAATTGTAGCTTTCAAATCCCAAACGCCGCCTGGTTGCTTAGACATATCAGCCGCACGGCGGGCGTCAAAATCGCTCAAGCCAAAGGCTCTGCCGTAGTTAGCGGTTCCAGTACCGCCAGTTTGGGCGATTCCCGCTGCGGCATTTGTAGCTAGATTAGCGCCAGTTGCGCGGGCGTTTTCTTCAGCCAATTTTCTAACTGCGTAATCAACAGTACCTTTGACGCCCCGAGCCCCCTCGCCAACGCCAGAAACAGCCAAGCCAGCTTTTGCTGCAGGAGCAGCTACAGCCATCGCTTGTCCTGGAGTCATACTGCTAAGCGGCGGGGGCATTTGATTTGAAGGCGTCGTCAAATCTTTAGCGCCTGTAATCGGAGAAGGCAACTGCCCTCCCGTACGTTGGTGCATCGTTAGCAGATAGTCAACTGTAGAATCAGGCAATTTTGTTTCATCGCCTGTCTTTACAAAAGCCGAGTTCGGGCCGCCATGCCAAGCTGCAAGCAGTTTTACTGGGTCAGTACCGATGTTAGGATTCTGAATGTGATGCTGAGCGAGTTTGATAGCCGCGTCAATGTTCTGATCAGTATCCAGAGGGTTTTTCAAACCTACAAATTTGGCTGTGTCTGGCGTAAACTGAAAAAGGCCCATAGCCCGCTGAACATTAGTAGGGCTTTTCACAATCTCAGGACCGATGCTATCCGGCTTCAGGCTACTTTCATGAAACGCGAGCGGGACAAACAAATCAGGGTTCAAGCCCGCTGCTTCAAATTTAGCGCCGATCTTTTCCGCAACGGCTAACTGCGCTTCGTTAAGATTAGCAAGATCGAAGGGTTGAACGTCAGCCATAGTTACCTCTTATTGAGTAGCGCCCAGTTGAGCGCGACGTGCTTTTTCAGCATTCAAACGCTGCTGCCAGCTACCTGGGGGTGCCGAGGGTGTAGTTCCAGTAGGTACTGGAGTATTTGTAGGCAGACCAGCCGAATATGCAGAGTTATGTCTATTATAAGCTTCTTTATACTCAGGCTGCGTGTTTAGTTGCGAATACGTCACGCCACGCTCTTTGTTCAGTTTGTCGTACAAGTTATGCAGTTCAATGTCAAAATTTGCGCGATTTTTGAACTCATTTAGCTTGCTCTGGAAAGCGCCATACATGTCGTTTTGCGAGCTGGGGTGTAAATCTTGTGCAAACTTCAAGCGGAAATCAGTAACACGAGCTGTACTACCCATGTTCTTAATGTACTCAGCCTCAGCCACGCCTCGTTGACCATCAATATCGTTGATTGCATTGATCACTTCTGGTGAAGCTCCTGCCCTACGCAAAGACTCTTGCATATTACGAACAGACTTTTCAGAATGATCGCCGGCCAAGAAAGAAGATAAAGCATCGACAACGTCGCCCTGCTTAAAGACACCCAAGTTTTCTTTAACACCAGGTTGCCCAAGGATCGTTTGAATACGATCATATACAGGCAGCATAGCTTCAGCAGCTTTACGGCTATTAAGTAGCGTTTGCGCTCCAGCGACATCGGCGCTGGCCTGTTTGGTGGAAGTTTCTCTACGCCCCGCAGCCGCCGCTTCGATGTCTTGCACGGTCTTAGGCATACCTTGTTCGTTAGTACCTGAGATACCTTGTAAGAACTTGAGTTGCTGGTCTTGTGAGGGCAACTTCCGGAACTGTTCATAATCAGTAGACGTCAACTTAAAGTCACCGAAAGGCGTACTGTATGTCTTTTGTTCTTGACCAGGAATAGGTTGGTCTGTTACATACTGCCCAGTTTTCTTATTGAAAACGACGCCGTTTTGCGCGATAAGATAGTCAGGTTGCGCCACCTTCGCTGCTTCCGTCAGCAACGAGATACGCTCTTTATCTTCAGGGTGAGCAACCGCATATTTGAGCGCGTCTTGAATCGTCAACGTCCTAGGCGAGGCCGTATCAGCGGGATGCGCAGTTGCGCCTACCAGAGTTACCGCGTTAGGAGTGGAAGCCGCAGCCGCATTCATTGAAGCAGGTTCAATGTGAGATGAAGGCACTGCACCTGAGGGCGCTGTAGGCGCAACTCCTGGCTGACCGCCGATAAGGCTTGTAAAGTCCTGCTGCGCTTGAGCTTGATTAGCCAAACCGTATTTGGCTTGCATCAACTCAAGACGGGCTTTAGCCAGCGGAATTTGATTCTTTTGTTGTTCTTCTTGATATCTGCTGATATTACCCGCTACGTTGCCCAACGACTCGCCAAAGCCGCCACCGCGAGTGGGGGACAAGAAGCCTTGAGCCATCTGGAACCATGGAATCTGCGATCCGGCTTTAGACTGTTGATCCAGAACCGCTTGATATTGGTTAAGGGCTTGCATGTACTCAGCCATCGGGTTGCTCATAGGAGGAGCTTGAGGGCGAGGAGGTGCTGCTGCAGGAATAGCCGCTTGCGTTGGAGCTGCCGCAGGCATAGGCGCAGCGCTAGGAGCAGCGGGCAACGCCCCTTGCGGTGGAGCAGAGGGAGCGGCTTGAGGAGCTGCCTGAGGGGCGGCTTGAGGTGCAGCGGCTTGAGGCGCACTCGACACGTAACCAGGCCAAGACCTAGTAGCGCTGTCTGGGTTTGCGTTATCTAAAGGAGAACCCACGTTTACGTTAGTAACCTTTGGGTCGTCTGTAATAATTTCTGGGTTATCGAAGGACATGAGTTACCTTTAGCCAGTGAGCCAATTATATAAATTGCTAGCGCCGCTGGCTAGGTTGCTAGCGCCGCTGGCGATATTACTACCGTTTGAAAGTACGCCACCCACTGTAGAAGCAACGCCGAGCGCGGTAGACAAAGGCGAAGTTTGATACGCGCCAGGAATCGGGCCAGTGTAGGTTGACGATGTCGCTGTGGGAATCGTTTGACCTTGTAACAACGAGCCGTACTGCTGTAGCGCAGTCATCGGGTAGTTGTTTGCGGCTTGATTAATGGCTTGCTGTTGAGCGCCGATAGTCGCTTGCGCGTTAATGCCGGCCAGCGCATTAGTTTGCGCTTGGTTAGCCATCGAAGCTTGCGATTGTGCACCGGCCAACTGATTAGCTTGACCAGTGTTAAGCAAGCTACCATAGGTTTGACCTGCGTTCAGAGCGTTAGTATTTTGCTGTTGTTGCAACGTGCCGGCAGTTGAACCCAAACCGGCTAGCACTCCCGCTTGTTGCTGCTGCAAGTTGCCTGCGGTTTGACCCGCATTCAGCGCATTAACAGCTTGTTGATTCTGCAGGGTGCCGTAAGTAGAACCGATGTTAGCCAAGTTCTGGGCTTGCTGTTGCGACAAGCCGCCCAACGCTGTGCCTGCATTGATAGCAGTTTGAGCTTGTTGGTTTTGCAAGGTGCCTGCTGAAGTGCCCATGCTAGCCAAGTTTTGAGCTTGCTGTTGTTGCAAGCTGCCCAGCGTTTGACCTGCGCTCAACGCATTGGTGACTTGCTGATTAGTCAAGTTGCCGTAGGTTGATCCAAGGCTGGCCAAGTTCTGGGCTTGTTGCTGTTGCAACCCGCCAGCAGTTGAGCCTAAAGATGCTAAGTTTTGCGCTTCTTGGCTTTGGATACCTGCAGCGCTAGTGCCAAGGTTGGCCAACAGGCTATTCTGTTGTTGTTGCAACGAACCTGCCGATTGGGCAGCTGCAAGTTGATTTGCTTGCTGTTGTTGCGAAGCAGATAGCGCGGTGTTATAACCGGATTGTTCAGCTTGGGCTTGTTGCGCAAGAGCGGCTGTATCAGCCCCAGCGATCGCTTGTCCAAGAGCTTGAGCGCCGCGTTGCGAACCGAACTGACCTGATCCTACAGCTGCAGAAGTAACTTGCGGAGACAAGTTCTGAGCGATATTTTGCTGATTCAACGATGCAATAGAATTAACCACGTCCTGAGTGTAAGGACTCATGTATTGGTTAATGTTATTGGTCGAGGCTTGCGTTGCTTGCTGCAAATAAGGATTAGCCTGTTGTAAGCCGGTAGTTGAGCTAGCAGCTTGAGCGTAAGGACTAAATGCCGACATGCCGGTGTTCGATTGCGCAGCGGCGTTCAAATATGGGCTTGCCGCGTTAATTCCACCTTGCGTTGCAGCTTGCTGCAAATACGGAGTGGCCGCTTGTGTCGCGTTATTTTGCGATAGCGCTTGAGAAACAATAGGTTGCGCCGCGTTAACACCGCCTTGCTGGGCTGCTTGCTGATAGTATTGATCAGCCGTTTGAGCACCGGTATTCTGAGCCAAACCTTGGTTTACATATGGTTGCGCCGTGTTTGTTCCGCTAATTTGAGAAGCTTGATTCAGGTAAGGACTAGCAGTTTGCGCAGCTGTGTTTTGAGCCATTCCTGATTGCAGGTAAGGACTAGCAGCGCCAAGACCGCCAGCACCGGCGGCTTGTTGCATATAAGGCTGAGCTTGCGACAGGCCAGAAGTCTGCAACCCTTGATTTAAATACCCTTGAGCACCTGCAGCGGCGTTAATACCCAAAGCATTTTGCGTAGTTTGCTGAGCTTGAGCCAACCCTGGTTGATAGGCATTGGCTGCCCCTTGAACGCCTTGAAAAGCCGCTTGCTGGTTAGCTGTGGGGCCAGCGTACTGCATGTTTTGCAGCGCGTTTTGACCGCCTGTAGTTAGATTATTGAGGTAATCCTGATAAAACTGCGGCAACGAGGTAGCTTGCGCTTGCGTCGTCGTAATGTTCGGCAACGCGCCGCCTTGAGTTAACGATCCGCTAGAACCTGAGCCAGCTTGAGCTAAAGTCGCTGGTGTAGGGGTAAAAGCGCTAGAGTTTTGAGGGGGTGACTGGTTAAGACTCGCTAATGGAATTGTAGCTGGATCAACATATTCTGGGATTAACATGATTATTTACCTTTTAAGTATTGCAGCGGCTGCTTTGCTTTAGGCGGTATTTTATCCACCGGAGCGCTACGTTTGTGTTTACGAATCTGCTCACGCATTTTATCAAGCGCTTCCGCTCCCGCTTTATTTGACCCATCGCCCAACGCCGACACCGTATCAGCGTCAAACACGTATTCTCCATCCGCCAACATAGCCGGTATATCATCGCTTTGACCAGTGCCTGGTCCTTGAACGTGTTTACCTAACCCGCCGGTGCGGAATAATGGAGCTCCATTATAGTTGGGATGATGGTGGTCAGGGGTAGCCCCGCCGCTACGCTTGTGGATAACGTCTAGGAACTCAGGATCGAACCCGCGCAATGCTTCATCAATTTTACCGCCGATGCGCTCTTTGATCACTTTTACAAAGTCAGGCTCAAATTTGCTAGTATCCGCTTTGACCTCACCGCCTTTTTTATACCCTGTTGCCGAGGTAAACATACCCTGCTGTTCATGCCCCATGATGGTGTTTAACATCGAGTTGCCAGGACTGTAAGTAGGTACGATACTTTGTGAAAGCACGTTAGCAAGGGGGTTAGCCATCGAAGGCGTATTTGCTTTACCAACAACTGCGATACCTGGGTTGATGGGAGCGTTCCAAGGTCCCGAGCTGCTATAACCACCGCTTGACCCAGTGCCTCCAGAAGCTGCTCCTGAGGATATAGGAGTAGAGCTTGTAGTAGTTGACGGAGAGGTATATGCTGAAGGGTTATTTATGAACGAAGAAGGGTTACCTAACGAGGGTAACGCGCCAGAAGGCGTTATCGCGGTTGCGCTAATAGTTCCCGCTGCAGGCACGCCGGCAATAGCCGCGTCGTTGATAAAGCTGGAAGCATCGCCGATCGCAGTTCCGATAGGGGTAGTGATACCCTGTGCACCGCCCATGCTAGCCAAATTAGGAGCTTGTCCAGCTTCTTGCAAGTTAATGCCTAAATTGTCGCCTATATTAGAAAGGCTAGTTGTGCCGGTGTTTGGTATCTGGAAACCTTGCCCCGCGTTGCCAGTAAGCGAAGAAGTTGCAGAGGGTGCGGCGGCTTCAGTAGTAGGTAGCGCACCAGCCGCTTCTGCAGGTGCAGCGGCGCTTGCGCTGGCTAAACTGGCTGAATCAGCTGCTGAGGTTACTGGAACTGTACCTGCGGGCGCGACAGTTGCGCCTGTGTTGCTAATAACAGACCCGTCAGCCGCTACAGTTGAGCCGTCTGGTAACACGCTACCGGCGGTGACTGGGTTTGTAGGATAAGGATTAGCCGAGGCATTTAACGCATCACCTTGTAACTGAGACTGTGCGGCTGCTTGAGCATCAGTTGTAGTGGTAGTAGGCAACGTGCTGGCCGCGTCAGTAGTTGTAGTAGGCAGCGCTCCAGCTGCATTAGTAACCGTAGCTGTAGTTGGTAATGCCCCAGCTGTTGAGCTAGCAGCCAAACTTGCCGCGTCTGCAGCGTTTGCAACAGGTATAGACCCTGCGGGCAGGCCAGCGCTTCCATCAAAAAGTATGGTAGAACCGTCAGCTAGAACTGTAGAACCGTCAGCTAATACTGAGCCAGCGGGTAAGGCCGAAGCCGCAGCTTCCGTAGCACCAGCCGCAGCAGCCGTTGCGGCATCTATACCGGTGCCAATTCCAGCATCGGCTAAAGCGGCTTGGGTGGCCGCTGTACCGGCAGCGTAATCAGCCGCTGTCATGGCTCCTGCGTCAAGTCCCGCCCCGCCCAATGAACCTAATATACCAAGATCGCCTAAACCGCCAGTAAGTAGACCGATTCCAATAGCGTCAACAACTGGATTAGAAAGGACGTTGCCAATGCTGTTAAGTATGCCACCAAAAAAACCATCGTTATGTGACGGCGCAATATAATTAGAAATTGTCCCTGTGTTAGGGTCTACGCTATATTGACCATTTGGTCTATTGATTAAAACAATTTGACCGTCTGAATTGTATTGATTACCTTGAGAATCTGTATAGTATTGAGCGCGGTTGGCGTGGCTAAAGTTTTGCAGTTGGTCTGGCGTTACATTTGAAACGCCAAAATCTTGTAAACTTAAAGCGCCCGATCCGGTATAAGTTGGCTGCGCATCAGCGCCACCGGGAGGCACAGTGTACGTGCTCGTTCCAGCATCAGCAGGCCAGTTTGGTGAAGGTGGTGTCCAAGACATATCTACCCCGTAATGCTCATAATGCCGGTCATAGCCGTTGCCCATTCTTGCCAGTTAGGATACATTCTAGCGTCAGGAATTCCCGATTGCACAAAGTATCCTATACCATTTAAACCATCAACCCAATCAATCCAATGCTCTTCATCCACATGGCCCAGCTGGTTTGGAGCAAACAGCTCTTCCATCAGCTTGCAATACTGATCCCACGTCATTCCACGAGGGTCGTAGGCTATCATGGGTTGCCTGTTCCGCGAACGTCGCCGGTGTCGAGGCTCAAGACTATTTTACCTAATTGGTAATCACCGTTAAAGGTATTAGACTCAAACCGCAACCGCATTTCACGACGCTGTTCACGCATGTCAATTTTAAGCGTTGTAGAATCAAAATTATAAGGGCTAGACGGCTCATCGTAGTCATCCGCATAACCCTTACCAGTTACGATCACGTCCATGCTTCCGCTCTGGATAAAGTCAGGCTCAATACGTTCGCAGCGTGTCCAGTTATTATCTCCTGGTTGCTGCGTAGAGCCAACTAACCCTGCCAAGTTACCGAGTATGGGGGTCTCGAATGAGGAGTAAACCGCGTCTACGTTGGTCAAATATACTTGGTTTGTGCCGGTTTCGTGCTGCCAGATTGTGTAGCCGTTAGCATACAAGATGGTTGCGCCTACTGCGATACCGGTAGGGTTATACACCGTGTAAGTTCCTGTTCCGCCAGTCCCGCTGCCTTGCGCAGTAATAACCATTTGGTCTGGAACGCCCAAGCCTTGCAGTATTTGGCCTACAAAGATGTTTCCATAATTCATTGCGGTTACGGTTAGCGTAGTTCCACTAACAGAGCCTTGGAAAGAGACTATCGGGGTTGCTTTGCTTTCGCCCCAGATCGGTTTAGGAAACACCTCAGTATAAATACCAGCTGAGCGCACTGCGCCAGGAGCTGAGCCAGCGTCATACCATACCTTTTCGCGCACGTTGTACACGACTGCGTCAGTACATTCTGTAGCGTCGCCGCGAGGGTAAAACCACCAAATTTCACCCCAACGAGGCACTTTTGTACACCATACTTTTTGGCGCTGGGTGTAGTTCAAATTATCATAGAACCAGTTAAGATTCATTGAGTTAGGAACTTCTTGCACGACGCCGTTGTACATCAAGAAGCGGTCAACCCCTGCCCAGTAAAAGATACCGTCATATTCGATCATGCTGCTTGACGACAAAATCGAGCTTTGCTGCGTAATCAAGTCATAACGCCAGTAGAACGTTTCTGACGTTGTACCGGTAGTTACGGTCGTGGGTGTATAAGACACCCGAATAACCGAGTCAAGAGACCAGAATAGACCTGAGGGTGAAGTAGTGCCCCCGCGAACTGGTAAACCTTTTACAATCTTGGTCGAAGCTACGTTGTTGGCGTTTGAGTCAGCACTTGTCCAGTTGTTAAAATCACCAGCAGAGCTGTTTTGAATCAAGCCGTTGTTGCCGTATACAAACATATACGGGTACAACATGCAAACACCGCCTGAAACAGAGATGTTGTTATCAAACGTGATAGTTATGTTTGAGTGGCTAGACGACGCTGGATTACTCATCACCACGGTCCAGACGCTAGAGACTAACGAAGCAGAAACTACAGTAGTGTTTGCTGGAATACCTGTGCCGCTAATAGACACCCCAGGACCCATAGCGATGTTTACAGCTGAAAATGTAGCGTTAGCCGAACCTGATGTAACTGAGCCTACTGCAGTGAACACCCCCACAGGCGCCAGCGTAGTGCCAGTAAAAGTTCCATACAGAGGGCGGGTGTTAACCGTGCTTGAAATGTCTTGTAGGTTTTGTCCTGGGTGCGCGATAAGCTGCAGATTACCGCCGCCTGTTGAATCCCAGCCAATATCAAACTGCCACAAGTTGTTGGCGTTCGGCGTAAACGATGAGCCCAAAGAAAAAGGCGTTGGGCCGGTTCCGATAGCGGTCACGCTATTCGTCGCCCACTGTTGCAACCCTGCGCTATAACCTGAAATGACGTAGTTGAGGCCGTTTGAGGCACTCATGGTCAAACCGCGAGAAATACCTGAAGCATTTAAAAATGCGCCTGTGTAGCCGCCAATTTTGCGAGGTAAACCCCGCTGAAACCTAACCCACTGCCCGTCAACGTACGAAGGCGCAGCGAACAGCGTCCCGTCACGTTGTATCCCCGGAGGGACTTGTAAGGCAATGACTTTAGCGGTCAAAACGTGCCCCCGCTGATACCGTTAAATACGGTTAGCCCCGATGCGCTAAAGTAGGCCTGTTCAGTGCCGTTAATCGTAACACCGACTTGGTTTGAGTTAGGCAGGTATAGGCCAGTGTTCAGATTACCTTGAAAATTCAATGATGGATTAGTAGATGAACCAACGCTCAAAGTTATTGTCCCAACGCTGTTTGACACGGTCGAAACAGCGTAGACGTTTGTACCATCGCACACCATGGCGACCGTTGCGCCAGTAGGAATAGTAGTGGTTGCCCCGCCCGCAACGCTTGTTTTGAATGTCAGCGTGTATGAGCCAGTTGTATTGTTGGTGATAACGTAAAACTGAACCGTTTGAGGTACAACTACAGCCGTGTTTTGGCTTAAAACGCCTGAGTACTCTTGCAGCGTGTAAGAAGCTTGAGTTGAGGTCAGCGTAATTGTAGCCCCTGCGCCGGTGACAGAGATTTGCTCTTGAGTGAAAGAGAAAATCGCGCTTTGTCCGTAACCCCAAGAGCTAAAACCAGTTGAGCCGTCAGAAACCAGCGCAAATGACTCACCGATTTGTAACTGGGTTGAGGTGCCCGAAGCATCAATCTGATCGGTTCCGGTAGTTTGCACAGTCAAAATACCCGTGCCGTTATTCTTGATAACAGTAAACCAGTTAATACCGACCGTTGCAGACGAGGGCAACGTGATAGTTCCTGCGCCTCCCTGCCATACAGACAGTTGCGATTGGGCGTTTGCGCTTAGGGTAGCGCTGGAGTAGTAGTTGACCAGCGGGGTAACCGTGTTGAGCGTTGAACCTAACGACTCCAAACCATAACCGGCCAGCGTGGCGGCATTAGCCGACGATGTTCCCGCTCCAAACTGAACTTCAGTCCACACGCCATTTACGGTCGTGTTGTCTGTTAGCCAAATGTAATAAGCCGCTCCAGAAGCGATTGATACGATCGCGTTACCGGAGGTGTCTGCAACTGTAAACGCAAAAGAACCTACGTTGCGAACAATAATCGCTTGGCCGGTAGATACTTGCGTAGCGGGGGGTAACTCAAGCAACAACGCGGAAGCCGTGATAGTTTCAGCAGTGCCGATAGTTTGCGAAATATTGATAACGTAAGTGCCGGTAGAGCCAGAACCGCTACCGTAACCGACGATAGTTGTTCCCGCTGCGATGTTAGTTCCGGTAATCACTTGACCAACGGCAACTACACCCGAAGTAACCGAAGTAACCGTTAGCGTTACACCTGAAATAGTGCCGCGGAAAACCGCGCCGCCGATGGTGGCAGTCACGTCAATGATATTTGCAGAAGTTACGCTGTTATTACCGTTAATTGGCCACTCTAGCGGAGTGTTTGCGGTAATTGTTAACGATTCGTAGCTAACCTGCGAAGGGCTTACTGTTTGGCCAGTAAAGGGGTTGGTGTACGTGGTCATTATTGTGAATCCAATGCAATAGTTTGACGGTCAACCAAGCGCTGTTGATCCTCAGATTTAAGCGCAGCCATCGCTTCTTGGAAAAGCTGCGTCCAAGTAGTCAACCGAGCGTCATTCTTTAAGAAAGGCGCGGTTTGCTTTAATGTTCCAAACAATAATGCATTGGGAGCGTTCTGCGTCAACCAGTTCGTTTGATTGTCCGAAGACAGCGGCTGTAACCGCGTATAGCATAACGCTTCAAACGAGTAAGCTTGGTCAGGTGTGGGCGCAAAAAACCAATGATCATAGTCATAGTCTGCATAGTATTGAGGAGTAGCAGTTGAGCTGACATTAGGCCAGTAGTTATTTAAATATTCTAATTTACGCAGATAAACCGGCTGCTTACCGCTAGAAGTGGCGATGGTCATAGAAACCGTCTTACGCCAGCGAGCCGGTTTAGGTATAACTGGGTTACCTGCTTGCATCGTAGAGTCAACTACTTCAAGCTGCCCGAGTGTTTTAATCTCTTGGGCGATCTCAAACTCTGCAAGAGTAATCGCAGTTGGGATGAAGTTTATGACTGCTTGATCTTTACGTTCCAAGTATTGGAGCACCGTAGAAGTCAGGCTGTCATACGTTAGAACAAAAGAAGGCGTGGTCATGAATAAACCCCAAAATTACCTTAAATTATAGCCGTTAAAACTGTCAGCGCCTGTTCTGCGTGCTGCTGGCGTTCGGCAAGTCCGATTTTGCCGCCGTTGATGATTTTTGTGCACTTAACAAAGTCCCAAGCGTCAGCAGGAGCGTTCAGCTTATGCGTGTCCCAAAACCACCCAGCGGTCAGGGCTGCGTATTCTGGGGTGGCGACGAGTTCGGGTTGCATGACGAAATCGAATCCGAGAGCTTGTCCCGCGTGATAATAATTTGCGTGGCCGGTAAGCTGAACGCATCCCCGCCCTCGAAAACGAAACCCGTCGCCAGAAGCTTCGTCACGGTTGCCCATTCGGTTCGCGTAAACCATGTTGGCAATTTTCTTGGGGTTTCCTGCATATTGATTGGCAATCTCTTGTGTGGGAAAGCGTTTATCCCAAAGCCGCATCAACGTAGCCGCTTTGTAATTTAGGTTTTCTTCAAGAATCTTAAAGTTAGCGCACTCGTGGCCGCACTGGCCGATAAACATGGCCTGTTGACGGGGTGTTGAGATGTTGAACCGCTCAAAGGTCTTGTTCAAACCATCAACCCACGCGGGGCTGATACCCAGCTTTTGAAGTTGATCACTGTTTAACATTGACCTTGTCCTTTACTGCGTTATAGGTGTCGATGCAGGCGTTGAGGCGGGTGATGGCTGTGTCGCCTTCTGCTGCGATGGTGACAATATCTTTAAGAGCCTGTCGCTCAGATTCGGCTCCATCTTTTGTATCTCCTCCGGCAGTTCCGGCATCTGTACCGGCTTGAACACTACAGGTGGAGGGGAAGCGCAACTCGCCAGAGTCAATGCGCTTAAAAGTATCAGTCTTTTTGGCTTGAATAGCATTGGTTGCCTTTCGAAGTGCTGCGGTCTTATCTTTAAGGGTTTGGGCCAGTTCGGCTTCTTTTTGTCGAGCCTCGGCGTTCAATCGGTCGATCTCAGCTTTGTCTTCAGCCACACGGCGCTCATAGCCCTTGTGATCTGCGACGTAATAACCGCCACCCAGAGCCATTACCACGCCACCGATTTGCATCAGCAGGGCATAGGTGGCGATCACCGGCAGCAGTTTGGCGAAGTAACTGACCCCATACAAGGCCACGCCCGCGATCATGGCTGCGCAGGCGATGACGTAGAACAGATCACTGAAGAAGGTGAGGAACCAAGTCATTCTGCCTCCTTTGCGGCGGCGCGTTCG
>Ga0007828_1000083_pt1 | contig 29221 bp, 38 predicted proteins | sample CryBogCBE16Oct07_FD_71232 | JGI IMG/M metagenome (GOLD analysis project Ga0007828, IMG submission 71232) | Freshwater microbial communities from Crystal Bog, Wisconsin, USA - CBE16Oct07 | ecosystem: Environmental > Aquatic > Freshwater > Lake | place: Crystal Bog, Wisconsin, USA | collected...
TTCCAGCTGAACATCCTTTAGAGTCTTTGTCAATACAGACACAGACAACTCCAAATCAATATCATCATTCATATTCTTTATAGTCTCTGCTCCTCTAAGGATTTGATTTATCTTATCTTGATATCCAAACATATTAGTATCCCATTTTAAGCTCTTGAGCCTGTTCAGTCAACTTATCAAGAGATTTCTTTCTCAAAATTCTCTCAAACCTATCCCAATCTGTCTCATAGATTCCAGAACCTCCATCCTCTCTTACTAGAACAGTTTGACCATAAATGAAGCTACACCATAGCTTCTTCTCTTCATCATTGAGGATGCTGAAGATGTCTTCTTCTCTATAATGAGGATAGGGTTCTTTGATGAGTTCCATATTAAAGATGCTTAAAACAAATTACTTCACCAGAGATCAGATAATAGACATAGAGTGCTGCAATAGTTGCAATGACTGTATATAAAAGGTTTTTAAGTTGTTTCATAATCTTATTCTATATGCTTTAGGAGGAAATGTCAAGGCATAAGATTTTTTATCAATCTATATCCTACGTAGATTCCAAGTATCAACATAAAACCAAATAAAACTAAATCTGGATCAGTATTATGTTCTACGCAAAATCTATCATATGGTTCCATGTTCATATTATTCCTTTTTATCAAAATAATCTAAAATTGATTTCATGTGTTCCTTATGTAATTCATTGAGTTCATCAAAAGCTTTACGCCATAGATTACATCCCTCTTCAAATCCCCTCAACCATCCTAGGTTATAACCTAGCAAAAAGGTTAAAATCATTGAAAGTGCAATTATTACCGATTCAATTATATCTATATGTTGTGTTGTCATAGTTCTTCGATTGTCATTTTGAATTTTTTATCTTCCCTATTATATTGAGGAATAGAGAATATCATAACTGCTTTATGTGCATTGTCAATCGAATTCTCATGAAAGAAAATAGGTGCTTGGTGGATTTTTGCCCAACCATCACAAGTATGTGTCATATCATTAAAAATAAAATCAACTGCATCTTCTACGCTCAGAGCAGGTTTAAGTTTATTTTTTGACCCCATACAATTTTATTTAAAGATTTCTGTTACTAGATCTGGATTCTCTTCTATAATAGAGGAAATGATTGAAACTATATCCTTTGGTGTAAAAGTAGAAACCCAATCGCATTCATCACAAATTAAATTGACTTGATCCATATATAGATCATATAGTTTTTCTCGATTAATTTTCATTTTAACTTATGATATCATTTATATGATTATGTTTCAAGTATATTTTTAATTTGTTCTATCTCTTTTTTGAAATCTGGTGGTTGTTTACCTCCAGTATATTCACGAGACTTTACAAGTCTATCTTCTTTAATACCCAAGAAACTCATTTTCACTTTCAAATTATCTGAACCATACTTTCTAATATCTTGATTGTCAACTAAAATTGAATTGGGATATTGATTAACTTTTTTTGCATACATTCTATCATGAAACATACCCGAACTACATTCCATGTATTGTCCTCTACCTATAATTTGATCATCATTAAATCCAAATAAAAAAACTTTATTATGTTCCTGTGCATAATCAGTAGCAGCTGCGGTTAGAATATAAGTCGGTGCAATATTGCGACAGTGTTGCAAGAATTGTAAAGCATTCGGACGTAAAACTGACCAATAAGTTTCATCCTTACCCAACCATCCATTTTCAAGAATGATTTTAATTCTGTTTTTTGCGGCTCCTCCACTTCTTTTATAAATCGTAGAAACCAAACACTCATCAAGATCGACAAATATATGAGATATATCCATTATTTTAACTGTATAAAAATTTGATCTAGTCTAGAAATTATTTCTTTTTGAGATTCATCTAGAGTTTGTCCAAAGTTTACAAATAGACAAGGAATATTTTCTGCTTCTGCACCCAAACAAACCGAAAGAGCATCATCTATATGTAAGGTAGAATTAAGTTCCTTTAAAACAGGAGTCTTTGATTTAGATGATGTATTATGGATTTCTTTAATTGGTAAATCATATTGCTTTACAAAATCTTTTACTTCAGCCATGTCTTTATCATGTCTGAATGTGACAATATGAATTTCAAAACCATGTTTGTGTTTTTCCTTTATAAGATCAATAATCTTATGAATAGGTTTTAAAACACCTGTGCCTACACATAACCATCCATTATTCTGAGCATCAGCATAAGCCAATGTCATATCAAAATCAGTCGTTATTATTTTTTTCATTTTTTAAAATCTCAATTTCTTTATTAGCTGCATCAAGTTGCATCTTGTATTCATCCCTATCCCGTGCAACCTTCTTTAATTGGTTTTCAAGAATCTGAATCTTTGCATCTTGATAAGATATCTTATTATCCATAATCAAATTTTCCATGTTTGTCTGTATCCAGAATGTCCACAATCATCACAAGAATCAGTACTGAACTCTCTATCATCTGATTGAAAACATTCTACTAAATCCTTAAATGAACATGTATTATTCTTGATTCCTTCTTTGAGTTTAACGAGAAGATAATCTAGAAGTTCATCATCCTCTTCGGGTTGCTTAACACCATCCTCTACTTCTCCACTTCTCCAAATATCATTGATAGAGAAGCCCCAACCATAACAAGACATTTCATCATAAACGATTTTATATTTAAAATCTTCTTCTTCGATATCGTGTCCACCCCAATGGTGAGGATAGCTATTTATTGTATTATCTTTTTCCATTTAATTTTCTACGAAAAATATTCCTAGTAGTACAAGAACTATACCAAAAATTTGTGTATAAGTCAAGTATTCTGAGAAGAATATCCTACTTGCAACAGCTACCATAAAAACATTTAATGCAATAAAAACAATTAACCCCTTTGTTAATTCATGATATTTTAACGACAAAGCCCAAAACCAAGATCCTGTTATGTAGACTATAAAACCTATATATCTAATCCATTCTTTGTTTTGAATAGTCGCTAATCTAAAAGATACATCACCGACACTTTCTAAGAAAGTACCGATTAAAATCGTAATCCAAAATAAAATATATTCTTTTGTCATTTGAAAATACTAATAACTTCTTTAAGAGTAGAAGCCCAAATAAAAACTATAACTGGTAATACTAATCCGAATATAGTAATAAATCCAATTAAAATTTGCGTTCCATCTTTGTCTTCAGGATTGTTCATATAAATCAACGTATTCTGTATAGCTTTGATATATTTTTCCTTCGTATTCAAATTGAACAGCTTGTTTATTATCGTAGTAATAATAACGGATTATCTTTACTTTGGATAATGATACCCATTTATCTTCCACATAAACAGAAGCTACTCTATATGAATTACTACCCATTAGATCCTCCTATACATCCACCACCATAGCAACCAGAATATTCGTTGTCATAACAGTCCGAACATTTATTATCGTAGAGAATTCCATCTTCTACGGTATTTTTGCAAACAGTGCAATATACATTTGAATCCTCAGTATTCATCGTCTTGTTCAATATCATATTGGTCAACATGATCATGTCTTTCACTGACAATTTTCTTAAATGTTTCTAGTGTTTTATTTTCAAAATCAATTTGTTCGTTCTCCGGAACTAGATTAATAATTGATTCCATGATAGTAGTGAGTAGACCTGCTGCTACTTCTGGAGTGAATTTAACATTATAGATGGAACTAGATATAAGTGCAGCGGGATTCATTCTATCCTGATCTTGATCGTCAGGCACAAATCCAAGTTGCATGATGGAGAAGAAGTCTTCGGTATTCATATAATACAATTAGACAACATTTCAGAGCATTCGTCAACACTAATCTGCTTATTGAATGAAACTCCTCTTCCGATATATTTGTACCACCAAACTTTAAAGTCTAGCGGTTTGTAATGAAAATGCGGTGCATTTTCTTCTCCACACCATTTGCAGTCTTCCGATTCACACCAACAATATCTATGCATTGAGAAATATTCATTCTCAAAATTAGTACCATATTTATTGGGCCATTCGCTTTCGTCACCATGACGTTCTGCTATTGCTCTTATAATTGCATCAACGAGATAATCCTTTTCAGGACCAAACATACCTTTCGGGCATATTAACTCAACATTTTCAAAATCTTCTTCAATCATTTGTTTTTTAATTCATTTATTAAATCATTGTAACCACAAGAACATTCTAATTTGAAATTACAATTCTTTTGATGGTCGGAATATTTCAAGATTAGATCATTACATATTCTTTTAAGAATATGATTTTCGATTATTAGTTTTTCCCAACAATCAATTGAATGTTGAGAAGTTTCTTTCCAATAATCCCGCTCTTCCTCAAGAGTCATTACTCTTTAATATATTGAAGAGGATTTGTGTTTTTATTTTCTTCGTTGATTGCTCCGTCTTCGACAATAGCATCTGTTACTTGGATAACTTCACCGATGATAGGTGCGGTATTAGGGATATCTTTGATAAGATCAAAGTCCTCTCCGTCTTCGACTATGTATTTGTTTGGATCTACGCTCATAATTTTTATATGTTATATTAATTACTCTTCCTTGTCAATAAGTTTTTTTAGAATTGTTGAATTTGAAAAATATACATCACATAAATCCCAATTACGATCTTCCATTGATTCATTATATTTACGTTCAAGATCATTTAAATTATCTTGTATGATCTTTTTTTGGTCTTCGGATATTTTGGATGATAAGAATTTAACTACTTCTTTTGCGTCATCGTCGCTTAAATGCAATATGAAACTAGAACCATCAAACTCTGAACCATAATTGAAATTCATAATAAGTTCAACATCAGGCCCACATTCATTAAGAGGTTTACCTGTGAAATCAGAATAATATAAAGATTCTTCTTCCTGCTTTGGTTTAATTAATTTTTTCATTTTAATAATATAAATTCCATTTCTTTGCTGCAACTAAAAATCCTTCATCTTGAATATATTTTTTCAATAGTAACATTTCTTGTTCTTCATCGAAATTTTCTGTTTCCTCGTCGGGATTTAATAATGTTACTTTTACTTTAAAGTCTTCAAATGAAACGTTTTTTATAATTACTTTATAATCATATCCTTTGAACTTTATTTCAAAAGTATAGGGTCCATTAGGATTAGTAGTAATCTTTTTATTTTTAGGTTTCTTATTTAGAAACTCCTCTTCGTATTCATCATCGTAATACTCATCCATAGTTATATAACTATGTTATATTAAATTTAATAAATATCAAGTTTTCTTTTGAGCTTTTACTATGAAAAATTGATATATGTTACCATCGTGATATTTGGCTATAAACTTATAAGTTGAACTAACTATTAGATGAGTCTTTGAGAATTTTTCATTAGCAGTTTTTAACTCTTTCTTTGCTTCTTCATCATTCTTTAAAAATGCCGTCCACGCCTCTCTGTTATGATCAACAAATGGTGCTTTCTGATGTTCTGGTTGTTGCATCATGCTCATGGGACAAATAATAATTACCCCGATTAATCATCATTATGAAATAGCATAATATATAAATCTATCAACATTATCTTGATATAAAGATATTCTCTATATGCAAACCAATAAATGATTTCGGGTAGGTATTTTATCATATACACAGTAAGAAGAGTATAAAAATATATACTTCTCGATGTTCTTATTATAAAGTTAAGGGTGCGGTTTACTTTCATTTTCTTTTTTTTCTGAGTCTACCATCAGGAATTCTTTGAGTATCTTTAATCGGACATGCACAATGTTTCTGTAGGACGCATTCGCCACAGCCATGATCTAGATATATATCGGGTCGGTGACAGCTAAAATAAGTCCACTTCTTACACTCATCCTTATTCTTTGCGAGATCAATGATTTTTGGATCGCTGAATTTCATCTTGGGCAAAGATGCACTGATCTCTGCTCTTCTGTATTCCATATCTTCTCTTGATAAGAACTCAACAACTCTTGGTTTAGGTTCTTCTTTGGGTTTACATTCTTTGCAGATCGATTCGGTTAAAATCCTTTTGATATCACCATCAAATTTAGTCATTGCGTGTTTAATCCCAATTCCTTTCATGCCAAAGAAATTCGCTTTGCAAGCTGAACAAACAATTCTAGGATGAGGTAGCTTTTTATTCTTCTTATAGAAGTCTAGCCACTCATTCAAACTTTCCAATTGATTAATTGGAATTGGAGGTTTTGACTTTACCTTTAAAGGTTTGACCTTTTCTGGTTTGACCTTTTTGTTTTTTGTAGTAGTGGTTTTCTTTTTCCTAGGCATGGTGCATATCCTATCAAAAGCAAATCCCCATGTCAATTATTATTTTTTGGCTTTACGAGATTTTACGTCGAAAGTAGAAGTTTTTGGTGTTCTAGGTAAACTAATGGGTTCTTCGATTTGTTTACCTTTTTCCGGTTCTCCTAAAAACTTAGCTCTAGCTGCTCTACGCTCTTCTGCTCTTGCTTTTAATTCTTCACTTGGTTGGTTTTTAGCAACACGAGCCTTTCTTGTTCCTTCGGCAAATTCATTATAAATGTTCAAACGTGCTAACATGAATAAACATGCTTTATATAATTGATCATCTGTATGATAAGAATCTAATTTATTGAGTCCCTCTAAAATATCACCTTTTAGTTTAGCTTCTCCATATGAGGATATGTCAGTATATTCTTTGGGCATAGCACTTCTTAAGAATTTTTCTACGTCTTTATCTCCCAACTGTATTTGACCTTGATATACTGCTCCGGATGCATCTGAAATAATTCCTTCTGGTGGTTTTTCCCAAGTATTTGTGATTTTTCCTAAATTTTTCTTAATAACACTATCTCCAACATCTTTTAAGAATTGATCAAGAGGATAGTTCTTTCTCTTTGGAATTTTCTGTCCCCATTGTGGTTGACCATCTACGAATAATAAAGGTAAATTATTGCTTCTTTTTTCTTGTGGTAATGGATCTGCTATTATTAAATCTTCTCTCGCATGAACTTGTCTTAAATAACCATTTTGTCTGGTATACATTATCCAATTATTAGGAGTTGATCTAGAATCTAATGCAAAAAATGCTCCTTTTGGGTTTCTCTGTCTATTTGTTAAGTTTGAACCTAAACTAGCTTCAATCATATTCCAATTGTTGGAATCTTTTTTTGGATTGTTCTTGTGGAAATTTGTAATTTTTGCAAGTAAATCAACTTTTATCTGATTAACAAACTCTTTAGGTGTAATATCTTCTTTGGATAAAAACGCTTCAGGGGTTGACTCGTTTAAAAGAGAACCAACTAATTTATCAAAATTCATTCTTAACATATCAAATACTTACACTAGAGCCTAGGCATTCTTATTAAATTTAATCTAACAGTAGCATGAGTGTCATGCTTTCCCAAAATTTCATGAGATTCTACTATAAATCCTTGTGAATTAAGTCTCTCTGATTCTTTTTGAATTTCAGTATTAATGGTTCTTTCTCTTACATTAAAGGCTAAGTCGGGTTTTAATTGAACTTTAAATATATGTTTAAACATAATGTTATTTAATTAGGGGCGACGATATTTCAACAATGCTTTTTCTATTTCAGCAACAGTTGCTTTATCCGCAAACCTACCTCCGAATTTACCACTACCAACTTTTGTTTCTGGTGCCCATCCTATGCCTTGCTTTTGATATTTTATTCCATTATATTCAATAATATCTCCATTTTTTGGTACATATGGTTCAGCGGTGGGAGTTGTTTTCTTTGCATCTGGAATGAAATACCAATCTGATAGGTTTTTTATAGTAGATTTTGTACTTGTTCCGGTGTATTTGGCACTAATTGGGTTACCCCTATCATCAATTGAATTATAATATTTGATTGTTATAATTTCTTTTATTTCTTCGTCTGTTTTAGGATTGATTCTTGTACCAAAAATAAATTCAGATTTAGTATCTGTTTTTAAATCATTTGGATCTGTTATTTTTTTTAATTCAATTTCAATCTGATATAGTCCTTTAACTTCAGTCGGTGCTTTAGTTAACTTGTTTTTTGTATTTTTTACTTTATTCGATATAGATGTAGTATCTATGATCTGACCTTCTTTATTATAAAGACCAGTAATTCTAGCTTGCATCTTTTTATTATTAATATTATAAATTGCATCACCTATCATTGGTGCATTACTTTCAGATAATGATTTGCTATATTTCTCTCCTTGTTTAAAGCCAAGTTCAGTATTACCTAATTGTTTAAGTGCGGTTGTAGGATCTTCTGCTGCTTTATATGCTGCTATAGCATTTTGTGCTAAGAAACTACCAATCTCGTTAATTAAATAACTTTCTTTAAGATCTTTGTTTATTTCTTTTTTCTTTCTTTCTGATATTTTATCTTCTATTTTCATAATAGTGTCTTTAACACTATCAAATATTTTATCTAAAGACGATTTACCAATTTCATCCTCATCATCAGTTTCATGTTCTTTTGAAACTGGCACATCTACCTCACCACTTTTTAATGTTTCAGTTCCTATGTAAGATACTGGTATTGGATAATTTCCACCATATTGTGGATAAGTCTCACCTGCAAGATCTTCATATAGTTTTTTTAAATTTTCTACGTCTTTATTATGCACCTATCTATTTATCTTTTTTATGTAAAAAACCAAACGGACACTTTGATATTTTACCTTCCTCATATGTTTTCTTTGTCCAAAAATTGTTCATATATCTATCAAAAAACTCAAGTGAGACCTTTTTCCATATGTTTTTAAACTTAGAATCCCTATCATAGGATATTTTAGAGGTAAACGTCTCTCTTTTAAATGGAATGACTTGAACTATCGGTGTACCCTTTTTAATAATTCCACTGAATCCTTCTTTCAAAAGGAATGGAAAATGAACCGGAATGGGATATTTGTCCGTATCAACAAGTCCAGCCAATATCTTAAATGGTAAATCATCATGATGCATCGGATGAATGAATAGACAAGACCAACCCTTCGGTGTTTTTGTTATCCAATGATTAATCCATTTGAATGCTGTTTTCATATATCCAAACTCTATTGGATATCCTGTATATTGATCCATTCTTTGAACTGATGCCATTTCTAATTTCTGCCACGCCCATTGAAGTTTAACATTTCCCTTATTATCATTATGAACCCATACATCACAAGGTAGAGTTATAAAATATCCACATGTCATTGCATCGCTTACTGGTAAGCATTTTTTAATTGTACTAGTAGGATCTCCAAAAGAATCAATACTTTTCTTATCATTTACATAAGGAAAAATCTTTTTTAACCATTCGGGTTTAATTGAACTACACGGTATAGGTCTATCCGAAAACTCAAAAAATTCCTTTGAGTCAGCTATGAAATCTATCGATATTTTTTTCATACCATAAAATATATAGCAAAAATTTAAAAATTCAATAATTATTATTAATGCCTAATAATATTAATTCCTATACCTCATATCAAAAGGGACTACAAAAAGTAACTGGTAGTTTTCCAATATGGGATATTGCACAAGCTGTAAATTGTAATACTAAAACAGTATCTATAATACAGACTTTAAATCAAGAACAAATTGCTTCTAGTTTAAATGAAGATACAAATACTACTTTTTTAGTAGCATCAGCTAATTCCAAAACTGGTGATATATTCTTCTTAGATTTAAACACTCAGGATTCAAACGGTACACCTGTAACAACAGAAATTTTGGTTAATTCCATTGGTAGTAAAATAACCGTAGGGCCGAAAAATTTACAATATACTGCTATACCGAATTTAACAGAACTACCTGTTGATGTGGTACAAAATCCAATAATAGTAAGTAGATTACCTATACTTAATTGTTATGTTTATGTAGTAGGAGGTGGAGGTGGAGGTGCTGGATCTAATTTAAAACAAGGAGCAGGTGGTGGTGGATATTCGACAGGATTATTTAGTTTAAATGCCGCTAACTATAATATAGTAATAGGAGCAGGAGGAAAAGCAGCGATTTTATCAACTGACATAGGATCTAATGGTACAGACTCCTCTTTCGCATATAGTCTTTATGGTTATGCAGGAAAAGGTGGTAACGTATTAGGAACTAAAAACGGCGGTCAAGGTAATACTAGAAACGGATCTAATGGGACTTATCAATTAGCTGGATCTTCTGGTTCAGGAGACAACTATGGAAATGGTGGAAATGGAGGAGGAATAGCTTCTTCGCCATCAGATGGACAATCTGGATATGTAAAGATAATTTATAAAGGAGACAAAGCAGCTACGGGTGGAACATATTCGTTTGATGGATTTAATAGTATCCATTTATTTGATAAAGTAGGAACCTATCAATTTACTGTAAACTAAAGTAAGTATTCATATGTCAATAGGAATAACATTAGATGCTCTTCAGAAAAGCAATGTCATAAATTCAGATGATTTGTTTTTTAAAACTGATAAAAACGGGAATGCTTTTTCTGTAACTGGTTCTACATTAATAAGTACTGGTTTAACAACTGCTACTACTTCAGGACAAGGTGCTGGCGTAATAATTGATGGAATATCTGGTACAACTTTAAAACTTAATTCTATAGTAGGATCAAATGGTATAGGAGTAACCACTGATACAAATGCGAATCAAGTTATAATTTCTAGTAGTAATTTTTCAGGATCTTATATTAATGACAATTCAATTCCAGCTAATAAATTAGGAGATTCTTCTGTTAGTTCTCCCAATATGATGGGATATTCTGGTTCACTTTTACAAACTCAGACCTTTCAAGGTAATGTTTCCTTTTCAACTAATACTGGAAGTTTTCAAGATGTAACTGGTGCATATGTCACCATAACACCAAAAAGAGCAAATAGTAAAATTATAATAAATATTACTACTATATTTGGAACCTATAAAGATATCGGTTGGGTTACATTACATAAATATGTAGGTGGTGCCGATGGTGGATTATTACTTTTACCGAATCCGGGTAATACTGCTCATCCTAATACATTAGGTTATATAACTAATGATACTTCTATTCCAAGTAGTTATGTATTTGTAGATACACCACAAACAACACAAGAAATAAAATATTACATTTCACTTAGATCAAATAATAATAAAAGTACAGCTTATGTTGGTGGATATTATTCATGGTATTCGTCAAAAACATATGATACATATGGAGTTGCTGCCCCTACTGTAATAATCGCACAAGAATTCCATGCTTAATAAATATTAATCATTTATGTCCCTTTCTTTAGATACTAATACTCCATTTTCATATCAAGATTGGTTAAAATATCAAAATTCACTAAATCCTGAAAATCATGAAATTGCTTATTTTTCTTATTTAAAAGATTGGTATTCTAATAAAAATCAAAATCAGAAACAAAAACCGATAGATTTAAAATCTCAATACATACAACTTGCTAAAGATTTAAGTTATTTATTTGCAGTAGAAGAATCATCAAATCCGTTCTTAGCAAACATAGATTATACTAGTGATGAAGATTTAATATATGCTATTCCTTTCTTTGCCCAAAAATTAAGGCAAATAGCGGGAGTATTACAAAAGAAAAGAGAAGCTGTAAAACAAGCAAAATTAAAATATAACTTAATAGGTTCAAATGATGGATTTGAAAAGTTATTATATGAATATGTTTTAAAGGGATTTACAAATGCAGGTAATTCGTTGACCCAAGTTCCTATTTCTCCGCTTGCAATATATTTCCCATCTCTTGCTTCAATAAAAAATAATTTCTTTATAGAAGTAGAAGAATTACATGATTCAAATACATATTTTGATTCTGATCCTTCTGTTAATATTTCTTCTTATTTAAGTCTTACTAGTTTAAATGATTTCTTTCCTCTAAATGGTTTAAATGAAAATGAAATAAATGACATTATTTCAACTCGCTTTTTACCTAGAGTAGCTAACACTACACTATCAAATGTTTTTAGTAGTTATCTTTTAAGTATACCAACCTTATCTACTATTTCATTATCTGCTAATGCTTATAGTTTAATTCAAAATGAATTAGTAGCATCTCAAAATTATTTAGGCGAGACCGTTTACGGACTAACTGCTGTTACTTTGGGTGAAATTAATAAACCAGATAATATTGTAAATCTAAATTTAGTACAAGGTAATAATTGGTTTTATTGGCCTAGTGGCAGTCTTTTAGTGGATCAAAATGCTTTCAATAATATCTATGTTCCCATTCCATTAACTTATTCTAATTTTTTAACTTCAGGTGCTACTGCTGGGTCAAATTATACAAATTCGGATTTATTATTTACAGATAAAAATGGTGCTGTTGAAGGTGCGTGGTTGCAAGGTCCATATACTGTGAGATCTAATGATCTAATGTCAGTAACATTATATGGTTCAGATTCTCGTTCGTTTATATATCCGTTTCCGGGCATCGATGTGGATTCGAAAACACTGACTTTTTCAAATTACAATATAAATGATTCTAAAAATACACAATTAGATTTATTACCATATCAAACTCAAACTGATATTTTAAAATCATATTATACCTCTAACCTACCGAATATTTCAGCTGATGCTATATATTTAAACCAAACTCAGTTAATTTCGTTTGGTGCTAAATCCGCTGAGTTTTCAACTGAAGCTGATAATGTAATAAAATCGAAAAAACCAAGTCAAATTTATACCACATATAGTGAAGCAGTAAACAGTGCAATAGATCAAGCTTACTTATATAAATTCGCAAAAACAGATATACCAATACAAGCTGGTATGAATTATATTCATTGGCCTGTTTACACTTATGGTAATAAAGACAATAGTCCCATATCAATTAAAGATGATTTCTGTAATGAAATTCAATTATCACAAATAAATCCAAGCAAAACAATGGTCGGTGCTGTTGCTGGTACTGATTTTAATAATTCTGACGTTATATATAAATTAAATGACAAATATGGAAGTCCAATAGAAGCTGCTTGGTTGGGTTCTGATTTAGTATCGCATTTAGATTTAACCGTAAATCAAATATCAGTTTATAATACACCTGCAACGAAATGTTCTCAACCTATAGATGGTCCAATTCAACCATCATTATCGTTTAAAGCTAATGCTTCCGATAAGATATCGTTTGTTTGGGCTGATGAAGATACACCAGCAGATCAAGTTTTTAAATATGTTGAGCATGCTCCTTCATGTCAATATGGAAAAAACATGCCTCATGATTTTTATTTTGATCAGGATTATCAGAATCCAAATCCAATAAATACAACTGAAACATTTCAAACTTGCACATGTAAATCTATTTATTATTCTCCTATTGGTCATGCTGGTGATACTGTTACTGATTTTAACGGAATGACTGATTATCTTTTTGCTGATCCAGATGGATTGGGTGTTGATTTTAATATAAAAGGTTGGACTGACACCCGTGGTTTAGATGTATTATCTAGTCCTCAATTTTCTTTTTATAAAATAACAGGGGGTGATAGTGAAGTTGGTTATGGAGAAGGATATTGGGAAACTGGTAATGGTACACCTATGATATTAAAAACAGGAAGAAGGTACACTTACTATAGAACTTCTTTACGTTCCGCTTTTCCTTCTAATATTCCTTATTTAGTTTGTAACTATTCATATAAAAATCTGAAGGGAATAGTAATAAATGACCCAACAACATACAATTTAGTTATAATAATTGATGCCAGTAAATCACAAACAAATGTAATCGATGAAGTAAAATATATAGCAAGACAAGTCATAAATCAAATTCATACTTCTAATTCCGATACACAAATTAGTATAATTCAATTTGGTACTGAAAGTTCAAAATTAATTTATTTGACTAACTCATTAATTGATTTGGGGTTATTAATTGATCAAATTCAAATTTATAAAACACCAGATTTATATCAAACAAATATAGATTCGGCATTAGTATTAGCTGATTATTTGTTAAGTAATGTAATAACTGAGGGTTCTAGCACTCAAATACAAATAGATAATCTCTGTTCAAATTTGAATTTTTCTATTATTAAGAAAACGCAAGCCCGTGTAATAACACAAAATGATCCAAAAAATTATAGAAATGCAATATTAATTTTCAGTGATGGTGTGGAAACATTAAATCAAGGCTTCGGTGTATCTCAAGCATCATATTTAAAGAGTAAGGGTACTGAGATTTTTGCTGTTAGTATTGGCGAATTATCAGTTGGTGTTGATGTGATGAAAAGAATTTCATCAAATTTTAATCATTATTATAATTTACAATACTTTTTAAATTCAGGTGATGGAGATGTAAATTCATTCGTTGATATATTAGCAAGAACACTGCAAGCATTTTATCCAAGTAAACCGATGTGGTATAGAGCTATAAGAGACTCATCTGGTAATTGGACAGGTACAAGACAACAATCGGATATGATACTGAGACCGGGTGACTACATATCCTATGTTCACCAGCAAGGTTATACATATAACGATGCTTTAAATTCTAATTCTTCTTTTACTAATAATTCAATTTCTTTCACCATAAACATAAAATTAGATGGTTGGGATTATGATAATAACTACTATGATTCAAATAACGTAGGAGATCAATACGGTGGAAAACCTTGGTGGGCTAAAGTTTTTACTTCCCCTGATGAAAATAATAATTGGTATAAAGGAACTATGGCTTTTGGTGGTCAAGTTAGATTCTTTAATGATTATACTCCAATACATCAGCCTTTGATTTCTCATTTAACTTTAACTAATGGATCTTTGATAACATATCAAAGAAATAGTCAAAAAGCATTTATATGGCAAGAGCCAGTATCTTTAACCACCTTGATATCTACATATCAATGGAATAAATTAGAATTCACCGAAGACTTTTCAAATCTACAAGACTTTTTGTATTCTAATAAACTAGACGGAATCGTAAATGATTCTATGATTCCTAGTGATATAACACTAGAAGGGTTTTCGTCTTTTAGACCTGCATACTATAATTATTATGCTAGAAATCCTTTCAAATACACAGAGAAACTTTATAATTTAAATAGATGTGTTAACTCTTTCGTAATATTCAATACAGGAGTAGCTATACAACCAAGCGAACCATATTCCAATATATTAAATGTACACTATCCTACATTAGCTACAGTATCTTTCCCAGCTAATACAGTGTCCGATAGACAAGTTGGTGAATATTTATTACCAGAAAAACTAGGAACTTCTTTTTATCGTGGTAGAGGATATACCATAGAATTAGACAGTATCTCATTAAGTCATTTGAAAACAATAAGTGCTGAAAGAATGTTTTTAGATTTAGGTAAATTTGGACCTAGAAATAGAGGATTAACAAAAAAGGATCAAAACACACCCACAAAAATTTCAGATTTAGATAATTCATGGTTGATGGAACCTTATAGTAGTGGTTCTAAGTCTGGAGTTATAACTGAAACTTTAGAAAATCAAAAATTAACACCCTATCAAACTAGTTATGAAATATATAATAAAAATCATTTTGGATTAGCTAGACAGAATGATATTTTTGAATTTTGGAATCCGGTTGTAAATGGTGTTTGGAATAGTCAAACCAAATATCCTTTAGATTTCAAAAAAGAATTACCCGCATCTCAATATACAAAACGAGTAAAAAGTTTATTATGCAACAAGGGAGATCTTGATAATTGGAGAGTTGATTTATTTGGTAATGATTATGGTTTATATAAAGGATTTAAACCAAATGATATCTATGGTTTAAATATGTGGTTCTCTGCTGATTATGGTACTCTTTCATTGACTTCGAATGACGTTTTCACTCCTGATACACCTTCAGATCCAGATGGAAATAATACAGTAATAAAATGGATGGATCAAAGTGGATTAAGTAACAATTTAACTGTTAAAGTTGGATCTCCTAAATTAATAAGAGATGCGAAAATTAACAATAATCTATCTATTTATTTTGATGGTGCTAGTAATTTATATAACGATTTGAATATAAATTCTTCAAATGTAACCATGTTTATTGTTGGTTCTTATAAAAATAATAATACATATGCGGCTTTAAATTATCAAGTACTTGCTTCTTTTGGTAGTACTAATGAATATGACAAAGATTATGTAAATGCTGGTAGTTTAGTATTTTCACAAAAATACGGGGATTTCAATTTTGAATTTGGAAACTTTGGCGGAATACCTAGCGATAATGGTTTGTTATATGAGGTACACTTAACTGATTATTATTTTGACATTTCTGGTCACGGTTATTATCCACCCGATTCTAAATATTATTTGTTTGAAACTGTTTTCAATCAACCTTACGCTCAAGTTTTTATAAATGGTAATTTATTTGCTGATAATTATGGAACACTTTATAGTGATGATAGTGGAAATATTTTTAATGGTGTATTAAAATCTATTGGTGGTTTTTATGTTGGATCTTATGTTAACAGTAATCTTTTAACTCCTTGTTATGTTGCTGAAATAATATTTTATAATAGAACATTAACTGACAACGAAAGAAAACAAGTAGAAAATTATCTAATAAATAAATATAAAATTAGTTAATTTCGATCTTAGATAAAAGATAATTTGTTTTGTTAATTCTAGTTATAATATCTTCTTTGGTATTTGTTAATCCTGATTTTACAGAAGATATATAATTGTTAAACTCCAAAGAAGTTAAAAGTTCTTTAATTTTATTAACTGTATTATAATAATAATTTGCTATATTTTCGTCTTGTTTATATTGATCTAAATCATCTAATTGAATTAATGCCGAACTAAAATATGGAAATATTTGATTATATTCTTGAGAAGTTCCTATTATTTCTTCTTGTAATTTGTCAAATAAATCAGTTAAATCATCATATAATTTTCCTAAAAGTACATGTACATTATAGTTGTTAGTATACCAATGTAACATCTTTATGATTGAAATAGATTTATTTAAAATAATACCAAAATGTTTAGTATTATCTAATAAGTTTTCTTGTTGTTGTGATTTTATTATTTCTATTTCCATGTTAATTAAGTTTAAATGTTTGGACTCTTAAAAGATAGTCTTCTCCTATTTTTGTATCAGTACTACTTAATAGAGAATATCCATTAACCATTTCTATTTTAGGTGGAGTTGTATTTTTTGGTTTATTTTGATTTTCTTCTATTTGTTTAATTTTATTCTGAATAGTTAAATGTTTACTATATAAAGCAAGATCTTTTTTAAAGGATTCATTATATTCATCCATATTCTTAAAATAAAATCTCCATATTTTAAATGGAAATAATATATTCAATGCCCATGCTCTATTTGAACAAGTTTTACATGGTTCATTTTTTCCAGTTATCAATTTAGTCAACCATCCGATCTGTTCGGAATGAAGAATACAAGCAACTAGATCACCAAGACCCATTGCGTATTTTAATTTTAATTTTGGATTCTTATTCATAAACCTGTACTCAATACCCATTGGTTTATTCCATTTGAGTCTTGTTGAACGTAATATTTAAATATTCGGATGTCATCAAATTTTATAGTTGTTTTTGTAAATTCTGATAATACAGATATATTACCTGCATTATATGGTCTTTCTCCTTTTGTATTTGTAATTGCTATATTATTACCATCCCAAGCAAATCCCTGTATACCATTTGCATCATAATCATGGTTTCTTAAAGCATTCCATCCATTCGAAACAGTATTAACAGAACTTAATTGATTATTTATATAAATATGATTTTGCTGATCTATTAACAAATTATTTGTGAAATTATACAAAGGTAAAATTACATTTGCTCTTGTTCCAACTGTATAATTAGTTGCATTATAATCTGAGTTTAAATAAAGATGTGTTGCGTTTTCTAAATCAGCTTGTGCTGTTTGTGTTGTATAACTATTAACTAAAGCTGTTATTGGATACATCAAACTAAATTCAGAAACATGCCAATATGAACTTAAAACATCAACTGTAGTATCAGTTAAGTCATATGCTGAAACACTGCTATCTGAAAATGTTTGAGCAAATTGATTATAATAATCAGTTTGTGCTGAAATGTAATCAAAAACCGAAAGTACACTATTTTGAGAAGTAAAAAGAATAGAAGATAAATTGCATATTGTGGTGTCCAATATTGAAAAGTTATAATTGTATTTTCCTAACGAATCACCTACACAATCTTGTTCATTTATGTTTATAAGTAATGTGCTCATGTTATTTTATATTTGAGAGACGAAATTCCAAACACAGTTTTCTATATGATAGTATAAACAAGATATATCAGTAGATTCTCTAATATCTTGCCATGTTATTTTTATAAAGTTTTCCGCATTTGGTGAATAGTAGTGACCGCCTGTTTGTTGGTAGTCACATGGCTCCGTAGCACATTCTGTACATGAAGAACTTTGACCATCGCAGACCATACCACCATTACTACAAGCCGCATAACCCGTAAAGTGAGTTGTACATTGAACACAAACAGTAACGTCTTGAGTAGAGCAACTCGCTTGATCATAAGATCTGTTAACTGTAATTTGATTTGGTTGTATTTCTTGTTTTATGAAATAAATGTATGCTTTTTGATTTTGTATGTAAATAACATTTCCGTTCTTATCTATACACGGATAATTTGAATTTAACCAATCTGTAACTGTACCATAAAATTTTGAACTTATATCTCCGTTAGCATCTAAATTGTCAATCGTAATTATTTCAGGATAAATTAAAACTAAAGGCTCTATCCATTTAGCACTGTTTGTTCCTACTGTACTAGTTACACTATCCCAATTTGCTTTGTGAGTAGTTCCGTATACAATACTATCTTCAAACTGTGATCTAATAGATTGGAAGAAATTAAGAAGAGGTATCCAATAATTTTCAGCACTCAATTGTATAGTCGATGCCCAAGCATCCAAAGCAGAGCAATTATTATTAATTGTTAGTAAAGAATCTCCTATACTTTGTGTGTTAGGTATTGGTTGTATATTATAATTCATTATATTGAAGTCCAAACAATTTTATTTGGTAATTTTTTATATCTAATTCTGAAATTTTTGGCTATATATCTATCAGAATAATTAGTGGTGGGAACGGGAGATGTACCTTGCGTTTGACTTAGAATTAAATCGGTCTCCCCGTAGCCCGGACAATTCCACGAAGCAGCAGCACCTGTTGTGTTTGTGCCACAATAACTATATGCGTTATCACATGGTCCTTCTCCAGCAGCCCCTCCGTGGTGATTACAACCTCTGAATGGTCTAGGACAATCATGTGAACAACTAACTGTGCCACCTCCACTTGGAACGTGACAATCATGATGAGTTGAATGTGTTCCGTAATTCATTAAAATGTCAAAATTAAAATCTACATATGCATTAACATAAACTGAAATTATTTGATTATCTGGATAATCAGAAGTTGGAAAATTTAAATTCAACCAGTTCAATACATCTGAATTTATATATGTTGAAGAATTAGAATTCCAATCATTTATTTCATAAATGGTAGTGTAGTAAACCGAAAATTCATTATCCCAGTAAGAACTATTATTCTGTACAACAGTATAATAACTATTCCATTTATCTTTATTATTTTCTATGTTATGAAATGCTTCAAACCAAGAAGCACTACTAACAGTGAATAATGTGTAAACACTATTCATATAATTTGAATAACTATCAATTTGTTTTATTGCTCCACTTAAACTTTGGAAGTTATAATTCATTACCCCCAATGAATTTGCAAGACATAACATTTCATCTATCAAATAGATATTTGAACATTTTTGATCTATTTTAGGGAATGATTTATTGTAATCTGACATATTATTTCCAATTTATTTTATATAAGGTTGTTTGTGCTGGTGCTATTTTGAATAAATTATTTTTTATTCCGTTTTCTATTAACAATTTAATATCATTCGTAACTGGTAAATTGTGAATGTTTATATTGTAGTATTTACTCTTGCTGCCCGGTAGTTGCATCTTATACCAATGTTGTATTTGTTCTATATAATTTCTTTCTCCTATTGACATATTCCAAATTAAATTTTTATCTTTTGCTGCATATTTAGATGATAAAAATAATTGTTCAATTTCTCCTTGTGTTAAAGACTTATTATACAGTCTTAATTCTGCAACTTGTCCTATGAATTTATAACCATTATCTATTTTGATAATGTCATTTAATGTTGTATTAGCCACTGATTCACAACCCAATAACAGTGATGTTCTATAAATATAATTTATTATATAGTTATTAGGTGTGAAATTTTGAGTTCCAATTAAATAAGAATCTAAATAGTAATTAACTGATCCTTTTTGCGAATCAAAACTTAAACTGAATTGATGCCAACCGGGATTCAAATCACTTAAATTATAGGGTAAAACTAAAGATTGCGTTTTTGTACCCGATGGGTCTGATATTTTCAACTTCCAACTTATTTGTTTGTTGTTAGCAACATATTTTCTAAGATATTGATATCCTGTAAAATCACCAAAAGTTTTAACATCTGCATTAATATTATTAGTGAATCCTAATAAATTTAATTTTGACATTAAATATCCGTTTTCTGGATTTATCATATACATGATATTATCATCTAAACTTAATAATAATAAAACATCTTGTGTTTTTATCTTAGCAGTTCCACATGGATCTTGAGAACTATCTAAAGGTATTCTTAAAAAGTTTATAAATCTTCTTTGTGTTGAAAAGTCATAACAAGGATTTTCAGGTAAAGATGAGTTTTTACCTATTCTTTGTGAATATACTATACTCTTATTAGCTGCATCTATTTTTGTTAGAGTATCTTGACCACTTAATATCCATATATAATTGTTAGCATCAACTGTAAGTTGCACTACATTTCCTAAACTTGCAAAAATTTGTTTATCGGCATACAAATTACCACCAACAACTTCCCATATATTATTATTATTATCTACAACTGTTTGTTTTGCGTTACTCAATAAAACGTTATTAATAAGATTATTAGGGTCTGTATTTAAACTTATTTCTATTCTGTTATTTGAATCTGGTACAGAATATTTTCCTAAGAAAAGACCATCATTTCTTAGAATTACATATTTCTTACTTAAATTATCATAAATATATAAATTTTCATTACCATCGATTTCTATCTGATCTATTTGTTTTAAATCTCTAAGATTTACATAAGAAGTACCATGATTAACTGGATCAATTGAAACTAAAACTTGATTTGTTATGTCATATTTTATACCTACTCTTGAACTTGCATCGAAAATCCAATAACTATAATCTGATAATCTCTGAACTATTTTTTTACCATTTAAAACTTCGTTTGTATTTAAATAATCACTATTATAATTCATTTGCACTCCATCTAGTTGTGCAAATTTATAATTAAAATTATAAGCCGATAAAGTGTTATTATCAATTAAAGTAAAAATTGGAGTTGTTAATGAAGAATCATTCATTAAACCAAAACCACTATCATAATAATTTCCAAATATTTGGTTGCCATATATATTGTTCCAATCAGCAACATTTAAAAAAATCGAAACTGTTAACTTAGATTCCGATAATAAATCAGTTGTTGCGGGGAATAATACATGATTACTTCCATCTAAATTTAGATAATCACCTTTTAAATTTTGATTAGAATTAAAATAAAGAATACCTTCTGACTTAAATTTAGATTCATCGACTAGAGGTGACGTATTCCAATTTGTAACTTGTAAAATTGAATTACTGAGAAGGTGACTTACGAAGTTTAATCTGTTTTGTCTTCCTGTGTGGAAGTACTTGTATATGGCACCGGGATAGAAAACCACCGTAGAAGGAACATCAAACGTATATGGTTCACTTGGAGTTTTTCTGTCGGTATAAACTATAACTTTACTAGATAAAGCTTGGTCAACAGTATAATAAGCTGGATTATAATATCTATCCATCCATATTTTATTACCATTCATACTACCGGATAACCAAGAACACAACCATGTATTACTGTATCTATTAATTGTACTTGGTTGAGACATATCAGGAATAATTTCTTGATAGTTCTGTTGGCTCATATAAACTCTATCTGATGTGAATGGTAATTCACCAGCTATTGCACCGTCTTCTTTCAGACCTGAATTATTAATAGGAACTGCGTTTGAAGTCGGAGCAAAATTGAATTGCGTTTCTTGATCTGGTGGAAATTCTATTTTTATTGTATCTGATTTAAATCCTAAATAAACATAATCAGTTCCTTTATCTTGATTTGTTCCAGTATATATGTTTTCGTAAATTCTTCTAACGCCCGGTTGACCCTGCACATAATCAAACCCAAAACTATAGTTATATTCAGGTGTCTGGTAGTTTTTTAATCCGTGAATCGCAATAGGATATGTTGCAGTATCACCACCATCTATGGCATATTCATGAGGAAATATACCAAGATAATTTTGAGAATATGTTTGATTTTTAGTTCCAACATCAAGTAAAAGAGTATTTTGTTTAACTAGTGGATTTATATCATATCTAGCTAAAAAACTATTTTTTATATCACTATTACTTTTTGGTGCTTGTTGATATGAAATAAAATTAAGAGCAGCTTGTTGTGGAAAGGTAATACCGGAAGTTAAATAAGATAAAGAACTACAAGCATAAACACCAGTTGGTAGTTTTACAACGGCATTAGTAAATCTCGGTAAAACTAAATTATCATTTATTTGCCATAAAGTTATGGTATTTGGTCCTAAAGAATAATCAAATCTTTGTTCATCCACAAATACATTATTAGAAGATAATTCAGGATATATTCTAGGTTGGAAATAAAGACTAGCAAAGCTCGGACCTTCATAGTAAGAAGTTAAATAATATTTGTATTTGTTATCTTGAACAGTTACTGTATTATCAGATTGAAATGTAAAAATTAAAACATCATCAGAATTTATAGTAGTATCTGTTGATGTAGTCATTTGATAATAGCTATTTGATGCTTGTTGTAATTTTATAATTTGATAGTTATCATCAGCTACTGGTGAATTAAATTCTTGGTTTGTTATTGGACTATTAATCTGAGTTAAATTATATGTTTCTTGTGGTTTATTAGAATCAGAAAAAATACTTTTCGTATTAGTAAGATCAGTTAAAAATAAAGTTGTTTTGTTATTTTGTTTATATGATATACTATTTCTTAAGCATTCATGAGTATTAATTCTCATGCCATTGCTAAAAATAATAGGAGTTTGTTCTGTAGCAAACTGTCCCCCTAAAAAAGAAAAATTCACTCTTCTGCAATCTACATTACCTAAATTAGTAACAAGAGATCCTTTTACTTGTGTAGATACATTATTCATTATTAAATAATTATCGATTAAATAATGTTTTCATCACTTATGAGTGATACTGCATTAGTAAAAGGAACCAATGCATTGATTTCATTTGTAATAAAATCACCTGATTTTATAATATTTATACTAACAATACCGATTGTGTTTCCTTTATCAATTGAATAGCCATTATTATTTCTAAAAATAAAAGATATATTATAAGTTTTTGTATCTCGATTATAGCATATTTTAGGTGTTTCTATTATAGGTATATCATTATTGTCACCAAAGTATATAGCACTTTGACCGCCTGTGAATTGTAATTTTATACGATGTTTATAAGCAGCATTTATTTGTCCTGTTTTACAATCAAAAATGTTTAAAATTACATAAAAATCAAATACATTACGAGTTTGTATTCCTGCTTTAATTTCTAGTATATAAACTTTAAAATCAGTTTCATCAAACCAATAATCTATTGGATAATTTCCAGCAGGTGAGAAATTATTATTATTTTGAATGGGTTGAATATTGTTATTATTATTTATGATTATTTTTTCAAAAAGATAACCATTAACTGTTTCTATAAAAATAGAATCATAAAACACATCAAATCTTTTTATGTTATTATTAATAATGTCATTCGAAAAATTTTTATGTATTGTATTATATTTAACATATAAAGAAGATAAAACACTTGATATTGGATTTATGTTTCCACTTAAATCCCTCATCCACATTTCTCCAAACTTATTTTTTTTACTATAAATGCTCATTTTATACGTTAATAATAAAACCTTCTTTTGTTACTGGGAAATATTTTATGTTACTAGGGTCAGTGTAAGAATTTACCGCAACATGTGTTTGATTTAATCCTTTATCGGGGTTTATAGAATTCAAGGGGACATGTGTTATTATTGGCACATTATTAGGATTTGAGTTATAATTTTCTATTTCATACGGAGCCAATATTCTATATGGTCTCTTAATAGTCGTGACTGCATTATTATTGATAATCGGTTTTTTTGATACTTGTGCCCAATTTATTACAACAGGTATTATATAATTTGGATTTTGTGTTTCGAAAGTATATAAAATATCATTATTAGGACCAAACATTCTAGTAGAAATTAAATGCATATTACCAAAATATGCAGTAGGACCATCATCTAAAGTAGGTGCATTTATTGTTATATTATATTGAATATATGTTGGATCAACAACCCCCAATTGATATACTGCTATATTTACTGTGTAATTGTATATAAAATAATCATTTGAATAAAATGTTTTTGTATATGTAAAGTTTCTAGGATCGCCCGGTTCCTGTGGGTAAGGATAATTTTGCGTATTTTGCGAAGGTACATCATAATAAAAAATAAAAGTTTGATCTGGTGTTCCATCATCAAAAGAATAAACTATTCTATTAATTTTATTTGGTAATTGTATGCCCGAAGGATTAAAGGTTAAAGTTACAGGTCCATTAAAAGATAGATTATTAACGCTAAGTGGACTAGATGCAACTACTATATAATCTGAGCTAATAGTTCCTGTTGTAGTCCTATCAGCAAACTCAATAGCATCATATATTTCATCGCACATTAAATATGCTATTGCATATGAACCACTAACTTGTTGTCCAACTGTTAATATTTCTTGCTGATAATTCACTTATAATATTTACCAAATATCTTTATTTTTAAATCTTAAGAAGAACTTAAATCACCAATCAAATGCCATGATTTATTATTTTCATTCCAAATATAACGTTTACCGTCATTTGGGTATGGTATAGGTGCATTCCATAAACAAGTATTTTCGTCTAATATCCAAGATGGATATGGTTTAGGTGCATAAAAAGCATCTCTTTTAGAATCGTAAATATATCCAACACCTGCATAATTTTTTCTTAGTGCAATACCTCCATCGGCTGACAGTGGAACTGTATTTGGTGTATAATGAATACCACCTCTTGTATTGTAAGAGGTTTGAATCCAATCTTTTTTATCAGGAAGTAAATCTATAAATTCTTGTTCAGCAACAATTACTGTTTGTACTATACCATTTTTGACTTGTGCGAAATGACTCATAATATTATTTATGCGTAGTATACAAAACTACCATTCCCACCACTTCCTGCTTGTGCAACTAATTGCACAAAAGAACCTTTTATAGATGATAATACTTGTGAACCACTAGATATTCCACCTATACTCCCAAAATTATTAATTGGAATTTGTAGGACTATTATACCGGAGCCTCCGTGACCACCATTAAACCCAACATCACCACCGCCTCCACCACCGCCACCTGTTCCTGCTGTTCCATCTTGACCGTTTTGTATTGAATTTCCTCCATTACCACCACCACCCGTTCCACCTAAAGAATAAGTTGTTGCTGTAAAATTACCATAATAATCTTCTATTCCACCACCACCACCACCTGCAAAATAAGTGTTTGAATACCAGAAGGGGATTATGCCTATACCGCCGTTTCCGGGTGTACCGGATTTAGCTGGAGTAAATGTCGCATTACCTCCATTACCACCAGCACCTGCTCCACCACCAGCTGGTACGCATGCACCACTAACACCATATCCACCCGTATATCCAGTAGTAGAATTCAAATTACTAAAACCTGTATATGAAGATTGTAAATTACCATTATCACCATAAAATATATTTGGAATGTTATTTAGGAGTTGTCCTCCTCCACCTCCTCCGTTTGCTCCATTTAAATTATTACTTTGTGTAAGACCTCCTCCCCCTCCATATGCATATATACCATATGTATTAGTGCTATCTATTATAGTTGAATTATTACCATTTCTACCATCACTGGCTGTGTTTCCAGCTGCACCACCAGCACCTACAGTTATGTAATATGTATTACCTTTTACAAAATAAGCATATCCTTGTGCAACACCACCGCCTCCTCCACCACCGCCTGAAAAGTAACCAGCACCTCCTCCTCCTCCCCCAACAGCAAAAAATAATGCAGGATAAATCCCTTGATCTGTTGATGGTTTACTTTTTACATTAGTTGTAGTGACACTTTTAGTATGAACTCCAGATAGAGTAGGGGTTTTTGATGTATTACTATTTAAAACTTTTGCTTGTGTAGTACCACAATTTATTACATTGTTAATTTTTGTATATATTATTACGTTTGTATTATAACAAAATATTGTAATTGTTTTATATCCAAAAACAAAATCATAAGGGTTATTGCTATTTCCTATATTAATTTCTGTCCAATTTTTACCATCTTTAGAATAAACTATTATACCTGATGTATTTTCTGATATAGCTATAAATATACCATAACAATATTTAACTGTTCGCCAATTTTGTACTCTATTGTATGAAGATGTAGTCCAAGTTGCACCATCTGTTGACCATAAACTAGGAGTAGCTCCTCCATTATTAAATAATACAAAAACACCATTTCCATATGTAATACTGTTCCAATTACCACCTGTAATTGTCACGGATGTCCAAACTGATAAATTATCATTACGTGCATATGCTACCGTTGAACCTATACCAGTAGCAACATAATTACCATTATCATCAGATGCTATACTCTGCCATAAATTATTGTTATTAGGTAACATTACTGCATTTATGTTCCAGTTTTTACCATCAGTTGAATATATTACATCTCCATAATTTGATATAGCAATAAATTTACCACCTGAATAAGGAGTATATATAATAGATAATAGAGATGCATTAGTAGAAACAGGTACTGATGTAAAATTCCAATTAACTCCATCGGATGACCATGCTACATTGTTAGGATAAGTTCCTGTTACTGCTACGAAAACGCCTTTGCCGTATGTTACACCATAAAAATTATAACTAGAAGCAAATGAATATCTTTGCCAAGATATACCATCGTAAGAAACAAGTCCGAAATTTTGACTGATAGGTAAGGCTACATATATGCCATTTCCATATGCAGTATAATATGTGCCAGTGTTGCTTATATTTGCACTTTTAAATGAATTAAACTGAACAGAAAAATTGTTACTAACTGTAGTTGTTTTAATGTTGGACATTACTATAATTAATATATTCTTGTCACTTTTCTACGGGTATATCCTTGAATTGTAGCAGATCCATTTGATGCATTAATGTTTAAACCTAATTGAATTGGGCTGCTTCCGGTTTGAACATATGCTTTTATATTAAAATTACTAGTTACATTACCACCAATACCATTCATAGCCAAACTAGCTGTATTAACGGAATTAAATATAGTTGAATCTTTATATGTCGGCATAGAAGCTGGAGCATTTACAGTACCAGATGTAAAATTAAAGGCATGCTGATATTCCATAGAACCTGAAAAATTACCACCTGTTGAAGCTAATTGATATGTTACAGTGTAAGATGCAGTTGCAGCGAGAGTAACTATAACAGTATATTCTATTTCATAAGCAGCATTCGCAGCTAAATAGTCTGTAGGAGTAGGTGACTGTAAAAATACAGCTGAAAGTCCTGATCCGTAAGCTGATGTATTATTTTGTCCTAATACAATATATTGAGGAACACCTAATGCATATAAAGGATTACTTCCGCTGAGTCCGACATAAACACCGTTTGTATAGTTTAAAGAAATCGTATTAGCACCATTTCCGGTGTCATTTGTTCCATATCCGTCCGATAATACAGTTTGGTTACCATTTGAATAAACTGGATTACTATTTAAATTTAAATATCCGGTATTGTTGTTTATATAAACTGCTCCATTTGCTCCTGTACTTATAAAACTAACATCTCCTGTTGCATTATTATAAACAAATGGTCTGTAATTATTCCACGTTCCATTCGATGAATTCGAACCTAATATATAAAAATTGGTTCCATCATCTCTTAAAATTGTTGATTCAGTAGGAGTAACTAATCTAAATTGACCAGAACCACTTCCTATGCTTGTTGCGATTTCATTAGTAGCAGTAATTCCACCAGCTACATTTAATTTTGAACTACTGAAATAAGAATTGGCTGACTGTGATTGGAAAGTTGTATATGTACTGTTCCAATTATTAATTGCTAAATTTGATGCGTTAACATTTCCGGTTGTGCTTAAATTATTAACATATGTTGTATTGTTTGGTGAATTAGAATTTAAAATTACATTTGAACCTATTATAAATGAATTTGTTGAGTTTGATATACTATTACTAACACCACCGATAATACCGGAACAATCAGAAGAACCAGCTATTGAATTATTATTGCCACCCAATATGACTGTACATTTACTAGATGAAGCTGTATTGGGCTGTGAATCTACATTACCATTTGAATTATATGTATAAGGGACATTTGTTAACTTACTTCCATCTCCATATACATATGAAGTTGAACTTAATGTTCCTTGTACTGTTGTATTATCTAAAAAATTAATAGCCATGTTAATAATAATTATCCGATAACAACCACTCTATAAGAGTTTGCAGTTGGAACGAATCCAAAGTTTATTGTTACAGAATTAGCAGATGATATTGTTATTGATGGTGTTCCTACTGAACCAGTACTAATATTATATACTTGAGTTATTACATCATTCGTATTCAGATTATGATTAAATACAAAGTTAGTTGCTGATCCATTACCAATCGTTGAAACTGCTTTTTTGGTTGTTCCAAATCCTGCGGAATTTTGATATACATAACTATATACTGATGTGTTGTTTCCGGACTGTCCTTGGAATGTACTGTAAACAGATGTGTTGTTTCCGGACTGTCCTTGGAATGTAGTATATACTGATGTGTTGTTTCCGGACTGTCCTTGGAATGTACTGTAAACAGATGTGTTGTTTCCGGACTGTCCTTGGAATGTACTGTAAACAGATGTGTTATTTCCGGACTGACTTTGGAATGTGCTGTAAACAGATGTGTTATTTCCGGACTGACTTTGGAATGTAGTATATACTGATGTGTTATTACCGGACTGACTTTGGAATGTACTGTAAACAGATGTA